>POVV01000640.1_pt1 | contig 20037 bp, 17 predicted proteins | sample 1560271 | NCBI WGS metagenome assembly POVV01 (sample SAMN08337232, study PRJNA429181) | Bioreactor metagenome, whole genome shotgun sequencing project. | biome: cows' rumen and soil; feature: anaerobic; isolation source: anaerobic chemostat enrichment culture, galacturonate as sole carbon... | reverse complement strand
GGGCTGTGGCTGGAACCTTTCTAAAACCATCTTGTGGTAGGAGGCACACACCAATCCACAGCATCCCCTACAGTGTAGCACAGCCCTTGGAGAGGGGCTTTAATAACTACTACTCTATAATACAAGGAGGGGTTTTACTAATGAGAAGCGATGATGTTAAAAAAGGTTCTACACGGTCTGCGCACAGGTCGTTGTTCTATGCCATGGGCTATTCGCCCGAGGATCTGACCAAACCACTGATTGGCATAGTCAATGCGCAAAATGAAATTATTCCCGGTCATATGCATCTTGACCAGATTGCCGAAGCTGTCAAATACGGGGTTTACGCCGCCGGCGGCACACCGGCTGAATTTCCCGCTATCGGCATTTGCGACGGCATTGCCATGGGGCATGAAGGCATGAAATACCCTTTGCCCAGCCGTGAGCTGATTGCCGATAGTATTGAGGCAATGGCTACCGGCCATAAATTTGACGGACTGGTCCTGATCCCGAACTGTGATAAGATCGTTCCCGGTATGATGATGGCGGCGGCACGGTTAAATATTCCCGCTATCGTCATGAGCGGCGGACCGATGATGGCTGGCCGCTATCAGGGGCAGGACATTAGTGTCAGTACGATGTTTGAGGCTGCCGGCAAATTTGAGTCCGGCCAGATCAACGCGGAGGAACTTCACGAAATGGAGCTGTCCGCATGCCCGGGCTGCGGTTCCTGTGCCGGGATGTTTACCGCCAACACGATGAACTGTATGTCTGAAGTGCTGGGACTGGCGCTGCCGGGCAACGGAACGGTGCCGGCGGTCAATTTCGGCGCCCGCCGTATGCTGGCGAAAGCTGCCGGCAAACGGATTGTTGAGATGGTGAAGAATGATATCAAGCCTCGCGATATTCTGACCCGCCAGGCGTTTGAAAACGCGATTGCCGTGGATATGGGAGTCGGCGGTTCGACCAATACGGTGCTGCACTTGCCGGCGATTGCTTATGAGGCCGGGGTGGAGCTGCCGTTAGATGTGTTTAACGAAATTGCCGCCAAGACTCCGTATATCGTCAAGCTGAGCCCGGGCGGAACCCATCATATTCAAGACTTGTTTGAGGCCGGCGGCATCCAGGCTGTCATGAAAGAGCTTAGCCGCAAGGGCTTGATTCATACGGAGAGTTTGACGGTGACCGGCAAAACGGTCGGTGAAAATATTTCTGCCGTGCAAAACCGCTGTCCTGACGTGATTCGCAGTATCGAGAAGCCTTACAGCCAGACCGGCGGTTTAGCGATCCTACGAGGTAACCTGGCTCCGGACGGCGCGGTGGTAAAGGAAAGCGCAGTGGATGCGGCCATGCTAACCCACTCCGGTCCTGCCCGTATTTTCAATTCGGAAGATGAAGGCATTGAAGCGATTGTCGGCAAGAAGATCAACAAAGGCGATGTGGTGATTATCCGCTATGAAGGCCCCAAAGGCGGCCCTGGTATGCGTGAAATGCTGAATCCGACCTCCGTCATTGTCGGGATGGGCTTAGACAAAGATGTGGCCTTATTGACAGACGGCCGCTTCTCCGGCGCGTCACGCGGCGCGGCCATCGGGCATATCTCCCCCGAGGCGGCTGAAGGCGGCCCGCTGGCCTTTGTGGAAGAAGGCGATATCATCGATATCGATATTCCGGCACGTAAGCTCAGTGTTCGGCTGTCTGACGAAGAATGGGCGGCGCGCAAAGCCAAATGGGTAAAACCGGAACCACGGGTGACTACCGGTTATCTGGGCCGTTATGCCCGCATGGTTACCTCTGCCAGCACCGGAGCGGTGTTAAAATAGTAGCAGGTACTAGTTTACACTATTTAATAAAAAAACGAAAAAACGGGTAAAATGTTTACAAAAATCTATTGACAAAGCGCGCGTGTACTGGGATAATGTATACAATCCTCTTATAAATCCCCTATTCTCTCCTCCTTCCCCATATGGCTAGCGGAATTGCAGGAGAACGCGGCTTGGCAGGAAGCTGCGTTCACCTGTAGTCTGCAGGCAGGTGCAGTAATTGCATAACAGAGCGATGAACAGGAAAAAGCGTAAGGATTTCCGCTCAGAGAGCCGGTGGTTGCTGCGAACCGGTGCGGAACCTGTAGTGAACTCGCCTGGGAGCTGTTTGTGTGAACGACCGGTTAAACCGGTTCATGTAATGCAAGCCGTCACCGGGCGTTATCCGGAGCCGTTTGGCGCAAAGAGGCCAAAGTAGGGTGGTACCGCGGATAATCCCGCCCCTATTGATGCATTAAGCATCAGTAGGGGCGGTTTTTATTTACACACGGCGGGTAATCGTAAACATACCGGAAAACAGAAAGGATGGGATGACCATGACTAAAATGATTAAAATATTTGACACCACCTTGCGCGATGGTGAACAAACTCCTGGCGTCAGCCTGAATGCCAAGGAAAAAGTGGAGATTGCTCTGGCGTTAGCCAAAATGAAGGCCGATATTATCGAAGCCGGCTTCCCGATCGCGTCGCCTGGTGACTTCGAAGCGGTCAGCCGCATTGCCGCTGAGGTGAAGGGTCCGGTCATCTGCGCTTTGGCCAGAACGGAAAAAGCGGATATTGAAGCTGCCGCCAAGGCGCTGGCTGCCGCGGAAAAGCCCCGTATTCATATCTTTATTGCCGCCAGTGATATTCATCTGGAATACAAGCTGAGGATGAGCCGGGAGCAGGTGCTGGAGGCGGCGCGGGCAGCCGTTCGTTACGCAAAAACCCTGGTCAATGACATTGAGTTTTCCGCTGAAGACGCAACCCGTTCAGATAAAGATTTTCTCTGCCAGATTTATGGCGCGGCTATCGCGGAAGGCGCGACAGTCATCAATATTCCCGACACGGTCGGCTATACCATGCCTGACGAGTACGGCGCGCTGATCCGCTATATCCGTGAAAACACGCCAGGCGCGGACGCCGTGGATATCAGTGTTCACTGTCACAACGATCTCGGTATGGCTATCGCCAATTCCCTGGCTGCTGTTCAAAATGGCGCGACCCAGGTCGAATGCACTGTTAACGGACTGGGCGAACGCGCCGGCAATGCGGCGGTGGAAGAGTTGGCCCTGGCTCTCTATACGCGCGGCGATTATTACCAGTTCGGCACCCAGATCGATTTGAAGCAAATTTACCGCACCTCGCGGTTGGTCAGCTCCTTATCCGGCGTGATTATTCAGCCGAATAAGGCGGTTGTCGGCGATAACGCTTTTGCTCATGAATCAGGCATCCATCAGCATGGCGTGATGAGCAACGCGCTGACCTATGAAATTATCAACCCGGAAACTGTCGGTGTACCGGCCAATCAAATCGTGCTTGGCAAACATTCCGGACGCCATGCGTTTGAAGACCGGCTGCGCCATCTCGGTCACGATCTGGATAAAGAAACAGTCAACAGCCTGTTCCGTCAGTTTAAGGAGCTGGCTGATCGCAAGAAAGCGGTTTTTGACCGTGACATTGAGGCCCTGGTTCTGGTCAAGGAGCCGGTCAAACAGGAAGGCTGGTACAAATTGGCTTACCACCATGTCGTCAGCGGCAACCAGACTCTGGCTACCGCATCTGTCCGTCTGGAGACCAAAGATGGCACGCTGGAATGCGCCGCCTGCGGCGACGGGCCGGTGGACGCCGTGTTTAAGGCGATCGAGCAGGCCGTCGGTTTCCCGGTGACCCTGCAGGATTATCAGCTCAAAGCCGTTACTGCCGGACAGGACGCTCTCGGTGAGGCCACCGTCCGTATCGGTCAGGCGGGCCGGTCCTTCAGCGGCCGCGGTTTAAGCACTGACGTTATTGAGGCCAGCGCCCGGGCCTATGTCAGCGCTATTAACAAAATGCTGGCAATCTGCGGAATGCCGGGCGAGGAACAAGCGGAGGGAGGCATCGCGTAATGGGAATGACACAAACCGAAAAAATCCTGGCCAAACACGCCGGCTTGGCGGCCGTGCGGCCAGGGCAGCTCATTCGCTGCAAAATTGATTTGGCGCTGGCGAACGACATCACCGCGCCGCCCGCGATCATCGAATTTGAGAAAATCGGCCGGCCAGTTTTTGATAAGGCCAAAATTGCTCTGGTGCCTGATCACTTTGCCCCTAATAAAGACATCAAATCGGCGCAAATGGCGAAAACCATGAAAGAGTTTGCCCGCAAGCATGATATTGTCCACTATTTTGAGGTCGGCAGAATGGGCATTGAACACGTCCTGCTGCCGGAAGTCGGGTTGGTTGCTCCCGGTGAACTGATCATCGGCGCCGATTCACATACCTGTACCTATGGCGCGCTGGGCGCGTTTGCCACCGGTGTCGGCTCGACCGATTTAGGAGCGGCCATGGCCACCGGCGATACCTGGTTCAAGGTGCCGGAAAGCATCAAGGTAGTATTGAAGAATAAGCTCCGTCCCTGGGTGTCCGGTAAAGATGTGATCTTAACTTTGATCGGAAGAATCGGGGTCGAAGGCGCCCGCTACCAGTCGCTGGAGTTTTGCGGCGACGGCGTTGCCGCGTTGACCATGACAGACCGGTTTACGATTGCCAATATGGCGATAGAAGCCGGCGGCAAAAATGGCATCTTTCCGGTGGATGAGACGGCGCAGGCGTATTTAGCCGGACGTGTCAGCCGGGATTATCAGGTGGTTAACGCCGATCCGGACGCTGTTTACGTCTCTACTATTGAAATCGACCTGGCAGAGCTGGAGCCGGTTGTGGCTCTGCCCCATCTGCCGGAAAATGTGCGGGCGGTAAAGGATCTTGACGCGATTGCCATTGATCAGGTTGTCATCGGTTCCTGTACCAATGGCCGTCTTGAAGACTTGGCTCAGGCGGCTGCGATTATGCAGGGCCGTTCTGTCCACCCGTCGGTGCGGGCGATTATCATTCCCGGCAGTCAGGCTGTCTATCTGGAAGCAATGAAGCAAGGCTATATTGAAACCTTCATTCAGGCGGGAGCTGTGGTCAGCACGCCGACCTGCGGGCCTTGTCTCGGCGGCTATATGGGGATTCTGGCGGCAGGAGAACGCGCTGTCTCCACGACCAACCGCAATTTCCGCGGCCGCATGGGGCATGTCGACAGTGAGGTCTATCTCGCCGGCCCGGCGGTAGCGGCGGCCAGCGCCATTACCGGCCGCATCAGTGTTCCCGAGGAGGTGCTCGCATGATTCTGCAAGGAAAAGTATGGCGTTATGGCGATAATGTCGACACTGACGTGATTATCCCCGCCCGCTATTTAAATACATCCGAACCCAAAGAACTGGCTGTCCACTGTATGGAAGACATTGATCCCGGCTTTGCCGGACAGGTCGCGTCAGGCGATATCATGGTAGCCGGCCGTAATTTTGGCTGCGGCTCATCCCGTGAGCACGCGCCGGTGGCCATCCGCGCCAGCGGCATTTCCTGTGTGATTGCCGCCAGCTTTGCCCGGATTTTTTACCGCAACGCGATTAATATTGGTCTGCCGCTGATTGAACTGCCTGAGGCTGATGAGATCCAGGCCGGGGATCAGGTATCTGTTGACGCGGCGTCAGGAACGGTGACCAATCTGACCAGCGGCAAGACCTATCAGGCAGAGCCGCTGCCGGAATTTATCCAGGAAATTGCCCGCGCCGGCGGACTGATTAATTTTGTCAAGGGGGAAGCCTGATGCAGAAACAGATAGCGGTTATCCCCGGTGATGGCATTGGCCAGGAGATTATTGACGCCACCCTGCCAATTCTCTCCCAGGCGGCAAAAAACTATGGACTTGATGTCAGCTATACCACTTGCCTGGCTGGCGGCGCGGCAATTGACGCTCATGGCGAACCGCTGCCGGAGGCTACACTGGCTGTAGCCCGGCAGGCTGACGCCGTTCTGTTAGGAGCGGTAGGCGGTCCGAAATGGGATGCGGTTCAGCCGGAAATCCGGCCGGAGAAGGCCATCCTCGGCCTGCGAAAAGCACTGGGCCTGTTCGCCAACTTGCGGCCGGTCAAGGTGCCCGCCATCCTGGCGCCCTATTCGCCCTTAAAATCGGAAGTAGTGACAGGTGCCGATATTCTGATTGTCCGCGAGCTGACCGGCGGCGTGTATTTTGGTCAGCGCCAGGAAGCCACTGAAATCGATGGCGTTGTCAGTGCCTGGGATATGGACGTCTACAGCCGGCCGGAGGTAGAACGGATTGTGAACGTAGCCTGCCAGGCGGCGCAGACTCGCAGAGGCAAGGTGACCTCTGTCGATAAAGCCAACGTATTGGCTACCTCCCGGCTGTGGCGGCAAACTGCCGCAGAAACTGCGGCCGCGTTTCCGGATGTGACACTTTCCCATATGTATGTCGATAACTGTGCCATGCAACTGGTATTAGCCCCTAAAACGTTTGACGTCATCGTGACCAGCAATTTATTCGGTGATATCTTAACCGATGAGGCGGCTGTGCTGACCGGTTCGATCGGTATGCTGCCGTCAGCCAGCCTGGGCCTGGGAACCGGGCTGTATGAGCCGATCCATGGCTCTGCTCCGGATATCGCCGGACAGGGAATTGCCAACCCGGTCGGCACGATCCTCTCAGCTGCGATGCTGCTGCGCCATTCCTTAAATGCCCAGGCAGCGGCAGCGGCGATAGAAACAGCCGTAGAGGCGGTATTGGCGGAAGGCTACCGGAATGCCGACCTGTATCGTCCCGGACTGACAAAGGTATCGACAGCGGAAATGGCCTCACGGATTTTGGCCAAACTATAGATGATGCTAAGGAGGATGGGTAATGGAAGCGGAAAAAACGACGGTTGCCCAGCAGACAGATCATCAGGTGGTCCATGTCGGCGGCGTTAATGACGAACTAGGCGGTGTTGACCCGCGAGCGGATGAGAACTTAATGCGGCTATCGGCCGGACATTGACACAGCAAAGCGAGAGCACGGGACCGGCTCTCGCTTTGTTTTGCCTGTTGGAGAGGGAAATACCGCAAAAATGCAGAAGATAGAATACCATCGATGAAATGGGGAGGCGCGTTATGCGATTACGAAATAGCTGCGCAATGCTGCTGCTGGTCATTTTCCTGTCCGCTGCCACTAGCGCGTTTGCTGCGTATGATTTTGTAAAAAACAGTGATTTCCGGGACGGACTGGCCTATTGGCAGGTGACTCAGGGTGGCGGCGATTCGACGTTGACTGCGGAAAATGGCGAGGTGCGCTTTCAGGGGATGCTGGGATCACCCCGGCAAAGCATCCGGCAAGCGCTGGAGCTTGATGTATCAGAATACACGGTGCTGCTGTTAAAGGCGGCTGTCCGGGTCGATGCGGCCAGCCTGACCGGGACAGGCTGGGATGGACTGGAAGCGCCGGTGTCGGTGTTTGTATCCTATACCGATGCTGACGGCACACGACATATCCAGTCTGCCGCCGGACCGGACGGCAGGCTCTGGCGTGGCTTTTATTATGCTGATCCCGTGCCGCCTGCGGTTGATACGAATGGAATCAAGGTCGAGCGCGGCGTCTGGCAGGAGCTTGAGCTGGATTTGATGCAGCTCAAGCCCCTGCCGAAAAGGATTCATGCGGTTGGCGCCGAAAGCTCAGGCTGGACGCCCCGCTCCGCGGCGATCAGGCAGTTATCACTGATTGCGCCTGAGGAAGGACAGGAGCTTGTCGTTAATCCGACTCTTGCCGGGATGGCGGCAGGCTGGAAGCCCTGTGTTGATTTTGTGGCAACAGAGTATCAGAGCGAATTGGTGCCGCTGCCGCAAGGGATGCAGCTCAAAAGCGTTCTCGGCAAAAAGCGGGTAGGCCTCATGCAGGCAATCGAAGCGGATGTCACTGCCTATCGGTCGCTGCTGCTGACAGCAGAAGTGAAGGTGGATAAACAGCACATTGGCGGCACCGGCTATGATGGCCGCGAGGCTCCGCTGGCGGTATTTGTGACCTATACCGATGTTGAGGGCATCACCCATGACCGGCTGCCGCTGCAGGCTGCCGACACAGAGAAAAGAATGTTTTGGCGCGGCCTGTACATACTGAATCCACAGCCGCCTGCAGGTGACGCATATGGTGTCAAGCTGGATGCCGGAGCCTGGCACACGCTGCGTTTTGAGCTGATGGAGCTTGACCCTAAACCGCGGCAGATCCACACTCTGGGAGTGGAAAGCTCAGGCCGTGCGCCCTGTGACGCATCCGTGCGGCTTGTCAGCCTGAAAGGGAGGTAAAGCGGGGAAAAGAGTGGACAAAAAAAATTAAACCGCCAAAACGCCAAGGGCGCTACGCGCCTGCGCCAAAAGGAGCTATTTTGCGCACAATGTGCGCAAGGTGCTTTTTTGCGGCGCGCCAGCGCATGGCGTTTTGGCGGTTTTAAAACATCCTCAGATTTTAATCATACATTTTAGGAGGAAACATTTTGCAGTATCAGGAATGTGTAAACAGGTTTCATGCATATTTTACCCAGGACCCGAATGCCTGTGTCAGTTTGGGTGTGGCCAAGCGGTTGAATGATTTGCCTGATCCGTCGGCAGAGGCTGAACGGCTCCATGTCGCGGAAGGCAAGCGGCTGCTGGCCGATTTGCAGCAATGCTCACGCCAGGGACTGGATTTTGACCAGGCGCTGGATCTGGATTTAGCCGTGCAGGCGGTGGAATACGAACTGTTTGTCTGCAGCTATCAATTCAATGGCAAGAACGAGTCAGCCCAATTTCCTGACGCCGCTGACGATATCAGTGATGGCATCTTTCTGCTGTTTGCCAACGATCCCCGCCCGGCAGCCGAGCGTCTTGACAATATAACCGAACGGCTTGAAAAAGTCCCCGATTATCTGCAGGCCGCCATTGCCCGCTTGGATACACCGGTCAAGCGCTGGGTGGATATGGATCTGGAGAAGGCGGCTGAGCTGCCCGAATTCCTGGACACACTGCAGGCTTGGGCGGAGAGTGAAAACTACGCGCAGCGCACCCGCCTGCAAGCCGCTGTGGAGACTGCCGGGCAAGCCTTGCACAGCTATTGCCGGCAACTGAAAGCCCTGCCGGTCACCCAACAATTTGCTATCGGTCAGGAGCAAGCCGAGAAGCTGGTCAAATTGCGCGGTATCGACGTGCCGTTTGCAGACCTGAAGGCAATGGCTCGTGACTTTCTCGGCGGCAACGCGGCTGAGGTCGAAGCCCTGCGGCAGCAGCTGCTGGCAAAATATCGCCTGCCTGCGGACTATACGGCTGAGCAGTTGCAGCAGTATCTAAACGAACGCTACCGGGTGGATCCCCGGGACGCGGGTTATAATGGCATTCTGAACCGCTATCAGGCTGAACGGCAATCGATTGTGACGTTTATTCGCAAGCATGATTTGTTTCCCCTGGCAGCTGATCAGGAGATGAAGATTATCCGTACTCCCGGCTTTATGACTCCTTCGATTCCGGCCGGGGCGATGATGTCGCCGCCGCCGTTTCGGGATGGCATCAAACAGAGCATGATCTACCTGACCCTGAGTGATGAATTGCTGGATGAGCATACTGAGCTTTCGATTCCGGTGATGCTGATTCATGAAGGGATACCCGGCCATCATCTGCAAATGGCGAGCGCCGCCAGTCATCCGTCAGTTATCAGACGCCATCTGGATGCGATGGATCAAGCGGAAGGCTGGACCACTATGCTGGAAGACTATATGCTTGATCTGGGTTATATGGGCGAACTGACCGATGAGGCCCGCTTTATCGGTAAGCGGGATATCGCCCGTCTGGGGGCAAGGGTGGCGATTGATCTGTACTTTATGACCGGCGATGCTGCTTACCTGGAAGTGGGTGTGCCGCTGGGCAGGCTGGGTTCTGATCCCTTTGCCAATGCCGCCGTCTTGCTGGGACCGGTGACCGGCTTTACCCCCTCCCGGCTGCAGGGAGAATTAAACTGGTATTCCCAGTCAAGGGGTTATCCGTTGTCTTACCTGACCGGTAACCGCCTGACCTGGCAGCTAAAGTGGGATGTTGCCGCCGCGCAAACAGGCAAGCTGGAAGGACTGGCGCTGGACCGGGCATTCCACCGCGCCTACCTCGAAGCCGGCGCCATGCCGTTGACGTTTTTGCGTAAGGTGTTTGAAAATAAAGGGTTGCTGTAAACAAAAAAAAGAATAAGAGAACGTCTCTAACCACAAAGGACACAAAGACGGCGCTATCGCGCCTACACGAAGGGTTTTCTTTATTTTGCTACGCAAAATGATACTCTCCCTTTGTGTAGGCGCACATCGTGCGCCGGCTTTGTGTCCTTTGTGGTTTAAAATCGTCCTCTATCTTCCCTATTCAAAATTCTCCGGATTCAGCGCAAACAGCTCTGGCAGGACGAACCGGCCGTCTTTGCGGATCAGCACATCATCAAACCAGATTTCGCCGCCGCCATATTCCGGTGTCTGAATACAGACCAGATCCCAGTGTATGGCTGAGCGGTTGCCATTGAACGCGTTTTGATAGGCATTGCCGGGGGTAAAGTGGAAGCTGCCGCCAATTTTTTCATCAAACAGGGTATCTTTCATCGGATGCTTGATGTGCGGGTTGACCCCCAGAGCAAACTCGCCGATATAGCGGGCTCCGTCATCGGTATCAAGAACTTTATTGAGCTTTTCCGTCTGATTGGCTGTGGCGTTGATGATCTTGCCGTCAGCAAATTCAAACCGGATATGTTCATAGGTAACTCCCTGGTAAACAGCCGGGGCGTTATAAGCAAGCGTTCCGTTGATTGAATCCCGCACCGGAGCGGTAAATACCTCGCCGTCAGGAATATTGCGCAAGCCATAAGACTGAATCGTGGGAATTTCCTTGATCGAGAAGCGGAGATTGGTGCCCGGCCCGGTAATCCGCACTTGGTCGGTGCGGTTAAACAGTTCCACCAGCGGTTTTTCCGCCTCGCCCAATTTCGCATAGTCCAGGCCGCAGACCTTGAAATAAAAATCTTCGAAGGCTTCTGTGCTCATGCCGGCCAGTTGGGCCATTGACGGGGTCGGATAGCGCAGGACACACCACTTGGTGTTCGCCACCCGCAGGTCGGTATGCACCTGCTTGGACCAGAGCCGCTGGTACAGGCTCATTTTGTCTTCCGGCACATCAGACAGTTCACTGATATTGTCGCTGGCGCGGATCCCGATATACGCCTGCATCTGCCGCATGAGCTCCGCTTCCCAGGCGCCCAGAATCTGCATCTGGTCTTCTGTGGTTTGCCGCAGCAACGCACGCTGCAGCGTACTGTTTTTTACGATGACATACGGTTTGCCGCCGGCTGCGTAGGCTTCATCCATGATGGCCTTCGCCAGGTCAACAGCGCCGTCAAACACCTCGATCAGCAGATTCTCTCCCGGCTGCAGACGGGTAGAATGCCGAATCAATGTTTTCGCCAGAGCGAGTTTACGCGGGTCCATAAAGATTCTCACTCCTTTTAAAATTCGTATGGCTGAAATTGGTGAGGGGAACTAACCACAAAGGACACGAAGCTGGCGTTGCCACGCCTGCACAAAGGAGTTTTATTTTGCTGCGCAAAATCATATTCTCCCATTGTGCAGGCGCGCAGCGCCCTTCGTGCCCTTTGTGGTTTAACATCTTCTTGACTAACTAATTGTTTTTCTTCGCCTGTTTCAAGCTCAGTCCGATCCTGCCCCTGGCTTCGTCGACGCTGAGTACGACACATTCGACAATATCGCCGACAGACACCACATCCAGCGGATGGCGGATTGGTTTGTCGCTGAGCTCAGAGCGGTGGATCAGGCCGTTGATTTTGATGCCGATATCGACAAATACGCCAAAGTCGATGACATTATGCACAGTGCCCTTAACCAGTGTGCCGGGCAGAATATCTGAGAGCTTAACCACGTTTTTGCGGGTCATCGGCTGGGGCAGGTCTTCGCGCGGGTCGCGTCCCGGTTTGACCAGAGCGGACAAAATATCCCGCACAGTCGGTTCACCGGCAGACAGTTCGGCGGCGACTTGCGTGGAGTCTGCAGCCAATAGCTTCTGCTGTAATAACTGCAACCGCTCCTTATCCTGCAGGTCGGCCACAGTAAAACCAAACATTTTCAGTATGGCTTCTGCCAGCTCGTATGATTCAGGATGAACCGGTGTATTGTCAAGCGGGTTCTTGCTTTTTTGCAGCCGCAGGAATCCGGCGCACTGAGTAAAGGCGGCAGGGCCAAGCCGCGGCACCTTCAGGAGCTCCCGGCGGCTGCCAAATCGCTTGTTCGCGTCGCGATAGGCGACAATATTCTTTGCCACACTGGCGCTGACGCCTGCGACATATGTCAACAGGGCGGCTGAGGCGGTATTGAGCTCAACACCGACATGATTGACCGCCGACTCCACCACCTGGGTAAGTGTGCCGCTTAATTCCTTTTGATCAACATCATGCTGATACTGTCCCACGCCAATCGATTTGGGATCAATTTTGACCAGCTCGGCAAGCGGGTCCTGCACCCGACGGGCGATTGAGGCCGCGCCGCGCAGCGTGACATCCAGGTCAGGCAGCTCGTCTTTGGCCAGTTTTGACGCCGAATACACAGAGGCACCGGCCTCATTGGTGATAAGGTAGTGGACAGGAAGTTGGTGCTCATTGATCAGAGCGGCAACAAATTCTTCCGTCTCAAATGACGCGGTGCCGTTGCCGATAGAAATCAGGGTTACACCATGGCGGCGGATGGCTGTCAGGACCGTTTCCGCTGCCTTTTGCTTCTGGCCTTCACTATGGGTGATATAAATGGTTGATGTATCAAGAATCGCGCCGGTTGAGCTGACCACAGCCATTTTACAGCCTGTCCGGTAGCCGGGATCTAAGCCCATGATGGTATGGCCGGCTAATGGCGGTTGCAGCAGCAGTTGCCTGAGATTCAGGCCGAATACCCGGATTGCCTGCTTTTCGGCGTTTTCGGTCAGCAGTGACCGCAGCTCCCGTTCCAATGAGGGGAACAGCAGCCGCTTGTAGCCGTCGGTAATGGCGGCCAGCAGGAGGTCGCTGAAAATCGATGGTCTGGTGATAATATGACGGACAAGTGTGTCAATATGCAGCTCGTGTGGTGTGACTACCTTGACTTTTAACAGGTCTTTCTTTTCACCGCGGTTAACTGCTAAAATCCGGTGTGAAGGCATCCGCCCGACCGGTTCGCGGTACTCTTTGTAGGTAAGGACTTCCTTTGCGTGTTCTTCGGGGACAGCCAGCTCGGTTTCTATTTCCGCCTTGTTCCAAAGCTGCTTGCGCAGCATCGCGCGGAAATCGGCCCGCTCGCTGATCATTTCGGCGATAATATCCATAGCGCCCGCGAGGGCGTCTTCAGCGGTTTCCACCGCTTGCTCCGGATTGACAAATTCCTGGGCGACAATGAGCGGATCGCCGCTGCTGATTGCCTGTGCCAGCAGGATGTCGGCCAGGGGTTCAAGCCCGCGTTCCCGGGCGATTTGCGCCCGCGTCCGCTTTTTCGGCCGGTATGGCAAATAGAGGTCTTCAAGGTCCTGCAGCTTAACCGTGGCCAGGATTGCTGCCTCCAGCTCCGGTGTCAGCTTGTCTTGCTCACGAATGCTTGACGTAATCTCTTCCTGCCGTTTCACCAGGTTGCGCAGATACTGCAGCCGTTCCTCAATGATACGGATCTTTTCTTCATCCAGCTCTCCTGTCGCTTCCTTGCGGTAACGGGAAATGAAGGGAACTGTATTTCCTTCATCCAGCAGCCGTATCGCAGCGTCGGCTTGCTGCGGGCGAATGCCCAGTTCTTGAGCAATATGGGAGTGAATATCTGTTAACAGCATAGGGATCACCGTCTCTTTGTTAGATTTTAGTCAACTATTACTATACCACAAATATAATAAAGGATAACAGAGGCGAATCGTTGAAGAAATGAATATTGTGGCGGCACGCAAGGCTGCGACGCTATTTTTCTATCAGAATCTGGAGGACATATGCTTCCCGTTAATCAATATATGCGCCTGCGAATCTGGGCGCTTACCTGGCCGGTTATCCTTGAAATGTCAGGCCAAATGCTGGCCGGGACGGTGGTAACCGCGATGGTGGGACATCTGGGCGCAATCAGTCTGGCTGCCGTCGGTCTGGCCATTATGGTGCAGATGGCGGCAACCTTGACCTTTGCCGCTGCCGGGACCGGAGCGGCAGCCATCATATCACGCGAGGCGGGCGCCGGCAACTATCAAGCCGTACGGCGCATAGCCGGCCAGGCGATCATGCTGGCCGCCGCGCTGGGGACAGTGCTTGCCGTTATCGGCCATACGGCGGCAGCCTTCATTTTCTCCATACTGGATGCGGACGCGGCGGTTGCGGAATTGTCCACTTCGCTGCTGCGCCTGATGTTCCTGTTTACGCCGATATACCTGGTCATGGCTGTCAGTAACTTTATTTTGCGGGCAGTGGGGAGAACCATCGACTCCCTTCGGGTCAGTGTGTTGAATAACGGCACCAATATTTTTGTCAGCTATTTGCTGATCTACGGCATCGGCCTGCCGCGTCTGGAAGCGTTCGGCGCAGCCTGGGGAACGGCTTTGGGGCAGTTGCTGGGCGGTACGCTGGCTGTTGTTTTGCTGGTGCGCAGCCCGTTGATCGGGCTGCGGTTCTCTGATGTATTTAGCTTCCGCCGGCAGGAAGTTGAGCGCATCTTGCGGATCAGTATACCGGCCGCGGTGGAGCAGGCTGCCATGCAAGGCGGACGGATTGCTTTTACTTTTCTGCTGGTCGGGGTGGGGACTGTCCAGTTTGCCGCTCATCAAATCGCTATGCAGGTGGAGTCGATTTCTTTTCTGCCAGGGTTCGGGTTTTCGGTGGCTGCAATGACGTTGGTCGGCTTTTCGCTTGGTCAGGGCGTTGCTCACCGGGCGATTCGTTATGTCCGGCTGACCCGCGCTATCGGTCTTGGCCTGATGAGCGCTATGGGAGCGGTGTTTTTCTTTTTTTCCGAAGCGTTGACCGCATTGTTTATTACGGATCCGGAAGTGCTGTATTGGGGCTCTTTGTGTGTAAAAATAGCGGCGCTGGAGCAGCCGACTATTGCTCTGAACTATGTTATGGGCGGAGCGCTGCGCGGCGCCGGTGATACGAAGTGGCCGATGTATGTAACGACGATCGGTATTTGGGCGATCCGGCTGCCGCTCATTTACCTGTTTATCACGGTATGGAAACAGCCGATCACGGCTGCCTGGTGGATCACCGTCGCCGATTTTCTGGTCCGGAGCGGGGTGTTGTGGTGGCGGTTTGAGACCGGCAAATGGAAACAATCGATTTAAAGTAAGAGTAACGGCGCATTCTTCCTGTCTGCGCCGTTACTCTTATTCTGCAATAAATTGCTCAATCGTTATATCCGGTTGCAGCGCCAGATCGATTTTTAACCGACTGTCTGCCAGTTCCACCAGAGGCCGCAGCGGTATGCGTACCTTGTTTTTTAATATGTAGGCCAGCTTGCCGGTATTGAGTCTGACCAGACTGCCGACCGGGTACACGGCAATTGTCTGGAAAAAAGCCCGGAGTGTAGTCAGATCAAATACCGAGTTTCCGTTAATCATCATATTTTCGACAATTTCCTGGCGGGACATTCCGGTCTCTTGTTCCTTGGCGATGGCCAAGTCGAAATAATCGGCGACAGCCACGATTCGCGCCAGGGGATGAATGTCCTTGCCGCTCAGTCCTAACGGATAGCCGGAACCGTCCGGATGCTCATGGTGTTCAGCCGCTATGCGCGCGATAATCGGGTTGAACTTATGTGCCAGCAGCAGCTCTTTGCCTAACGTAGCATGCAGGCACCTCTCGTCAGGCACTGCCGCATCCGGCAATGCTGTCTTGCCAATGTCGTGCAGCAGGGCGCCGACGGCCAGCTCGGACAGAACGGAGACCGGCATTTTCAGATGGAGCCCGGTGACAATCGCCAACAGGCACACATTGACAGCATGCTTGATCTCATCTGTACTGGGTTCACGGACCGGCAGATTAATCACATCCGGTAATTTTGCTTCCATGGTGGCGATGATTTCCGCGACCATCTGATGAATTTGGTGAAGATAAATAAAACGGAGCTTCTGGGTTTGTTGCTGCTGCCAGCTCAACGTCATTAAATTTTGAATACACAGAGCTAATCCCTGACGCAGCTCGGCAGGAATGATTGCCGGCGCTTTCAGTGTCTCCGCATAGGGATCGATGATGCGAAGCCGCTGGAACCCTAACTGTTTTAAGCGCAGCAGATAGCTGTCGGTCAGGACGGATCCCTGTTCTAACAGTAAATGGCCGTAGTCGTCAAAGATATCTTCGGTCAGGACCATTCCGGGGCGGATATATTCTAATTGCACAACTTTGCGCACCTTTCTAGTAATTCAATTGTACGATTATTATACCTGTTGAGATCGGGAAATCAAAGCAAGACCTTAGTCCTGTTTATAGCTTATTTTGGTGGAATAAGGCGTCCTGTGTTTGCGCATCCTATTGGTGAAAGTCAGAAAGGGGGGAGACCATGCTAACGGCTAAAGAATTAATGCATCTCGAAGACATCCTGACCATGGAAGAAAGCTATGCGAAAACCTGCAGCCATTTTGCCAACATGACGCAAGACACTCAGGCAAAACAGGTACTGTCGCAGATGACCCAGAAAAGTCAGCAGCATATCCAAACATTGAAGAAACACTTGAGTGCAGGACAAACGCTGCAATAACGAAAGGTGAGGTGATCAGATTGGCGCAAATGGGACAACAAGGGCAGCAGGGGCAAATGAACGGGCAAGGCATGCAGTACACCGACCAGGACATCCTTCAGCTTTGCCTGAACGAAACAAAACATATGGCTGGCTCCATGAATATTTACATCCTGGAAGCGAGCAGTGAACAGCTTCGCCGTGATTATATGAATGTCCTCGGCGACGTCTATACACAGCAAAAACAGGTATTTGACCTGATGCAGCAAAAAGGATATTATCAACCGAAAAATGCTAATCCCCAGGATATTGCACAGGCTCAGTCAAAATTCAGCTCTCAACAAGGGCAGATGGCATAAGCAAGTATTGAAAGCTCCGGAAATCCGGAGCTTTCAATTTGCTGATAAACCTATATTACAGGCAGTCGAGAAAGGTCGAGATGCTAGGCGCCCCAAGGAAGCGTGCGCAGACAGTACGTCCGAAAGGTACGGCAAGCGCGCTCCCGCAGGGCTAACAACGCAGATTGGCCTTTATCGACTGCCTGTAAAGCTCCGGAAATCCGGAGCTTTCTTTGTTCACAGTTGACAGAGAAACGACAGATTTTGAAAAAATCCTTGACAGATACACACAACTCACGTAATATATCTACAGGATAATCATTTTCTGTTTACTATTATTATTCGGGAAGTAGGTGATTCTTTATGAACCATCAAATTACTGCGTTGTTAAGAGATAAAGGCTTTAAAGTCACTCCGCAGCGGCTGGCTATTTATGAAACCCTGTGTCAGACCAAATCTCATCCCAGTGCGGAAATGATTTTTCAGCAGCTGCAGCCGCAATATCCGACCATGAGCCTGGCGACTGTGTACAAAACAATTGAAATCCTGAAGGAACTGGGTTTGATTCAGGTTCTTAATGTCGGCGAAGACAGCTTCCGTTATGATGCTGATGTCGATAATCATCCGCATGTACGCTGTATGAAGTGCGGCAGAGTAGATGATGTAATGGGTGTTGAATCGGAAGAATTTATCGATCTGATCGCCCAGAACACGTCCTACAAATTGACTGGACAACAGTTTTATTTTTATGGGATATGCCCGAAGTGCCAAATCACCGGCACCCATTAGGCTGGCCGCCTACCCCCATCTGCGTTGTTAGACCCGCCTCCCCATTGCTTGCGTACCGCTGATGTACGCGGCGCTGCTGGGGAGGCGGGTTTGCCTAGCATCTGGGGGCATCTCGACGGCCAGCGAGCAGAGCGTTGATATGCCCTCATCTGCGTTGTTGAACCAGCCACCCCATTGCTTGCGTACCGTTGAACGTACGCGGCCTTTTCTTACGGCCTCGAGTCTTATTCGGGTCGTTTTTTATTTGCAGGAAACAAGGAGTGGGGAACGAAGTATTCAAAGGTATGTATTCAAGAACAGGGAGTGTTAGCGATGAATTTAGCCAAATACATAGATCACACCAATCTCAAGCCAGAGGCATCTGTCGGTCAGATTCAAGTGCTGTGCCAGGAAGCGGCAGAGCATGGATTTGCCGCTGTTTGCGTGAATCCGGTATATGTCGACTTTGCCGCTCATTGGCTGCGTGGCTCTGGTGTCAGAATCGCCACCGTGGTAGGTTTTCCCCTGGGCGCGGCTCTGACTGAGATCAAGGCGGCGGAAACCAAGGCAGCGGTGGAACGGCATGCTGATGAAATCGATATGGTGATTAACCTGGGAGCGGTTAAAACCGGCGTCTGGGATGCGGTCGAACGTGATATCCAGGCAGTCGTTGAGGCCGCCGAAGGGCGGCTGGTGAAGGTTATTCTGGAAACCTGCCTGCTGACTGATGCGGAAAAACAGCTAGCCTGTCAGGCTGCGTTGGCGGCAGGCGCTCACTTTGTGAAAACCTCCACCGGCTTCAGCAGTGGCGGTGCAACGGTTGAAGATGTCCGCTTGATGAAGGCAGTGGTCGGCAATAGCGCGCTGATTAAGGCTTCCGGCGGAGTGCGCACGCGTGAACAGGCTCAGGCGATGATTGCCGCCGGCGCCAGCCGGATTGGCACCAGTGCCGGAGTTTCCATAATCAAAAGTTAGTATACATAATATACCGGTAGTAAGGGCGTTTGCGAATATGATATACTGGAAGCGCCTGAGAGGAGGGGTACTATGCAGAAAGTTGTACCCATGAACCTTGTGCCGGTAGCCGCTATTGTTGTGGCAGCCATTTTTTTTCTTACACCGATGCGGGTTTCGATGGCGTTGTATCCTCTGGTGCGGCAAGCCGCCCAGGCGAAGCTGTCCTATGAAACCCGTCATTATACTGTCCTGGAAACCGAGCATTTTGCTGTCCGCTACCGTGACGATGATCACGAAATGGCGCGGCTTGTTGCCCATGCGGCCGAACAAGCCTATCAGCCTGTCACGGCGATGCTGGGCCATGCGCCGCGCCAGAAAACCTTATTGGTGATGTATCCCAATCGCCATGAACTCCGGAAAGCCTTTGGCTGGTCGGGGGAAGAGAGCGCGATGGGCGTGTATTGGGGCGGCGTGATCCAGGTACTGTCGCCACGCGATTGGATGAAGGCCGGTGTATCCGCCGACCGGTTTGTCCACTCCGGGCCGATGGTCCATGAATTTACCCATTTGGTATTTGATCATTTGACGCGGGGCAACTATCCCCGCTGGTTTACAGAAGGCCTGGCGCAATATGCGGAGTTTACGATCAATGGCTATGAATGGCTGACTGACGATAACTCCCTGTCCAATCCGCTGCATTCGCTGACTGAGCTGGAAGCCGGCTTTGATGACATTGCCAATCAGTCGCTCGTCTATCGGGAGTCGTTTGCCGCTGTGCGGTATATTGCGGAAGTCCATGGAGACGGTGCGCTGCGTACCGTAACGGCTCAGCTTCGTTCCGGGCGCAGCATGGAGCAGGCGATTCAGTCCGCACTGGCAATGAGCTTTTCCGAGTATAATGCGAATTGGCAGCAGTGGGCTGCCAATGAGATGAACTATCATTAGCAGAAGCGGCGAAGGCAGCTAAAAACAGCCACGGCGCTTCTTCGCATTCCCGGATAAAGTAGCGCAAACCGGGAGAACAATAGATTTAATCCGGCGGCAAACTGCAGTAGCCTGCTGACATACTGCAAGAGTAGACGCTGCCTGTAAAACAGTAAAAAAAGAGGATTTTTGCCGTTTCAAGCGAATAAAAAAGGATATCCATTTTTAACTTTCAAGGAGCCTTTAATGAAATTGCATGTCCTCGCAAGTGGGTCAGCAGGCAACTCCACTTGTCTTCAATTTGGTGGTACGAACATCCTGGTTGATGCCGGCATCAGCGCCAGGCGGATTAAAACCGGACTTGACGCCATCGGTGTCGCTGTCGAGGATGTTTCGGCCGTACTTCTCACCCATGAGCATGCAGACCATGTCAATGGCCTGGCTACGCTCACTAAAAAATATCGCTTGCCGGTCTATG
>POVV01000639.1_pt1 | contig 20058 bp, 15 predicted proteins | sample 1560271 | NCBI WGS metagenome assembly POVV01 (sample SAMN08337232, study PRJNA429181) | Bioreactor metagenome, whole genome shotgun sequencing project. | biome: cows' rumen and soil; feature: anaerobic; isolation source: anaerobic chemostat enrichment culture, galacturonate as sole carbon... | reverse complement strand
TCCATTTTACCTCAGGAGAATAATGGACCCTCTTTATCATAAAAATACACCTCTCATGTTGTATAGTTTTCCCATACGACATAAGAGGTGCTTTTTTCTCTTTTTCCCATACTAGGGGGTCAGACTAGTCTACCAATCGGCAAACAGTACTTTTTTTATTCTAACAAAATGTACAAGTTTTGCGCACCTCAGCGGCTTTTTTTGACCTGTCAAATGGAAAGGGTTGCCAATCAAACCAGGATTCGCTATAATAATATAAATGAAAATGATTATCAATTTCTGTGGTGGAGGATTGTATTATGATTGCAGGGGGAAATAACAGGCTTCAGGTTAAGGATTTGGTTACTTTAGGTGTGCTTACGACGGTATTTATTGTTATTTTTGCTGTTGGCGGGATGCTCCTTGGCGTGCTTCCGGTCACGTATCTGTTTATGCCGGCGGCGGTGGCCGTACCATTGGGAACGGTGTTTATGCTGCTGATGGCCAAGGTTGCCAAAACAGGCACGTTTTTGCTCAGCGGTATTTTACAGGGGACGGTACTCTTGCTGTTAGGCGTTTACTGGCCGGTGGTCCTGGCGATCATCATTGTGGCATTATTGGGTGAAATCATTATTGGCGGCTCCTACAAGAGCTTTAGGCGAATTGCAGTGGGATATGCGGTTCTGATTTGCGGCTATTCCCTGGGTTCGTTTGTGCCGCTGGTGTTTTTTGCCGATTCTTACAGAGTCATGGCGGTAAACCGGGGATATGAGGCGGCATATATTGATAAGCTTATTGAGCTGTTAAACGGACCGGTGCTTGCGGGTGTATTGGCAGTATCCATAACGTGTGCTTTACTGGGAGCTTTCCTGGGCCGGCGGATTCTAAAAAAACACTTTGAAAAGGCCGGAATTGTATGACAGGGTACGGAGGGTGATGAAGCTATTCATTGCTTGGCTGGAAGCAGAATTAATGTAGAAATTGTGAGGTGTAAAAGGTGCAGCAATTAGAAACAGTTATCCGGCAGGAAGCGTCCGGCAGTTTTGCCACAGCTCAAGGCCGCTGCTTTTTTCCGGTTGACAGAAGAAAAGGTTTACAGGACACAGATCCCAGGATAAAAATTCTTATGTCCCTGGTGTTTAGCACTATAGTTTTTCTTACCGCCCAGAAAATAACCATGCATGCGTTTTGTCTGGCGGCGTTTGTGCTGATTTTGTTTTCCGGCCGGCAGAGAATCGGGGTAAAATTCCTGCTGGCATATGCTTTCTGTTCCATCCTGGATGTTGTTACCGCCTTGGTTGCTGCGGAAAGTCTCCGGGTTGTGCTGGGAATCATTGTTTACAGTTTTATGAAGTTTATTCCCGTCATTATGCTGGGAAGCTGGCTGGCGTCCACCATTAAGGTCAATGAATTTATGGCCGCTTTGGAACAAATGCGGCTGCCAAAGCCGGTTATTATACCGCTGGCGGTGCTTTTGCGGTTTTTGCCCACGGTAAAAGAGGAATTGGGGTACATCAGTGATACTATGAAAATGCGCAATATCGAGCTGTCGTGCCGGGGAATACTGCTTAACCCGGTCAGAACCATGGAGTACATCCTGGTGCCCCTCTTAATGCGGAGCGTTAAAGTGGCCGATGAACTGTCAGCCGCGGCGTTGACGCGGGGCATTGACAGTGAGAATAGAAGAACCTCCCTGCGCGAGGTGCGGATTTTACCGTCTGACGGGATAATTGCCGCCGGCTTTATCCTGTTGGCCTTAAGTCTCTGGTATCTTGACAAAAATGTGTTTCCCGGCCTGACGTTAGGGGGGCTGGGCGCGTGATTGAGCTAAAGAATGTACGTTTCAGCTATCAGGAGGATCGGGCTGAAAGCGTTTCCGGTGTTAATTTGCAGATCAAACCGGGGGAATTCGTATTGCTGTGCGGCCGGAGCGGCTGCGGCAAGACCACCGTTACCAGGCTGTTGAACGGCCTGATTCCTCATTTTTATGAAGGGACCTTGCACGGGGAGGCGTTTATTGACGGAAAAAGTATCCGGGATATGAAGCTGCACCAGCTTGCCCGGCTGGTTGGCTCGGTATTTCAGGACCCGCGTTCGCAGTTTTTTACCGTGGACACCACCTCGGAGATTGCTTTTTCCTGCGAAAATATGGGCGTACCCAGAGCGGAAATGCTCCGGCGGCTTACACATACGGTAACGGCTATGAAACTTGAGCCGCTGCTGGAAAGAAGCCTGTTCAAGTTGTCCAGTGGCGAAAAGCAGAAAATTGCCATCGCTTCCGTCCATGCGGCAGGCCCCTCGGTGTATGTGCTGGACGAACCTTCGGCCAATCTGGATCACCAGGCCACGGAAGAACTCAGGCAGGTCCTGGCCTTGCTGAAGAGTGCGGGCCATACCGTCATTATCGCTGAGCACCGCCTGTATTATCTGAAAGATCTTGTTGACAAAGTGGTTTATATGGAGGGCGGGACAGTTGCCGCCGAGTATGACCGGCAAAGTTTTCTGGCTATGTCTGATAATGAGCGGATTGACAAAGGTCTGAGATGCATTTTTCCGGAAAAACTGCCTTTGCCATGGAGCGGCAAAGATCCAGCTGCTCCGCCGGCTTGTTTGCAACTGGAGGATGCAGCTTTTTGGTATGAGGGCGGCCCAAGGATTCTCGACGGTTTGTGCCTTATGGCCGGACAAGGAGAAATTATTGGCATTACCGGCTTAAACGGCGCCGGCAAAAGTACTTTTGCGAAAATTCTTTGTGGACTGATAAGTGAGCGGCAGGGGAAAATATGCATTGGCTCCGAGCCGGCAAAAGCGGGCGAACGTCTGAAAAAATCCTATTTTGTTATGCAGGATGCCGACTATCAGTTATTTACCGAAAGCGTCGAGGAGGAACTGGGGCTGGGCAATGAGCGTTTGCCGAATTTGGCGGAAATAGTGACTGAAACAATGGAAACACTCGGTTTATCCACCTTTAAGGACCGTCATCCCGCCTCCCTTTCCGGCGGCCAAAAGCAGCGGGTGACCATTGCCGTGGCCATCGTCAAGGGGGCGGACATATTGATTTTTGATGAGCCCACCAGTGGTCTGGATGCGGAAAATATGCGGCGGGTGGCTTCCTTGCTGCAACAGGTCGCGTCTCAGGGAAAAACGGTGTTTGTCATCACGCATGATTTTGAATTTATCGTGCATACCTGTACCCGGATCGTCAATCTGGCAGATGGCAGAGTCGGTGCCGATTTTTTCCTTAATGACGGCAGTCTGGCAGAACTGAAACAACTTTTTTGCTTTACGGATTAAGAATGACGGCGCCACAACCGACAAGTTTGGCATATATCTTCCATTTGATGGACTTACCGATACCAAGGGGTGATCGATATGATAAAAAATGCCGTGTCAAACAATCAGATATTTAATCCGCAGGACGGGACTTGCCCGGTATGTGCCGGCCTTGATCATATCTACCGAACCAGTTCGTTTCAAACGGAAATGAGAGTACCGGAAACAATTGGTGAAGGCTATTTCCGGCGGATTGTTGTCAAACCCTCCATGCGGCTATCTGTCAGTGATATGACTTTTTATGAAAAGATAACAATGGGGGAAAAACAGAGAAGCTCCCTGTACAGTCTGGCCTTTTGCCTGGGAGAGGAGTTTTGCTGGCAGGTAGAGGGGAAGCCAAAGCAGGAATATGGGATTGTCTGCGGGGAAAGCTGTATGTTCAACCGCAACCAAGACATCAGTGTCAGCAGCTATCATCCGGGTTCGCGCTTTTGGGGGATTAGTGTGGAGTTTGATCTGGGTATTATTGCTAGTTTTATGCAGCACAGGGGCAAGGAACATGCGTGTCAAAGCCTGTTTTCCAGCCGTAATTTCTTATGTAATGGCAAAACTTCCCCGGGTATTCGCCTGATTCTCAACGAAATGATCAATTGTCGTTATCAGGAACAATTGAAAAAAATCTATCTGGAAGGAAAAATACTGGAGCTGGTGGCCGTCTATCTGGATGAAACTGTTTTTGAAGACAGTGCCGGCACCTTGACAGGCGACGTTTCCGCCTATGACCGGGAGGCATTATATACAGCCAGGAAGCTTCTGGATGAAAATCTTGTGGCCCCGCCTACGCTGGGAAAACTGGCAAAATTGATCTGCCTGAATGAATATAAGCTGAAAACCGGCTTTAAAAAATTATTCGGAATGCCGGTTCATACCTATATTATTGACAGGCGGCTGGAACTTGCACGTCTGCTGCTGGAAGAAAAAAAACTCAGGGTTACGGAAGCGGCTTCACTGGTTGGCTATAATGATTTAAGTTATTTTGCGGAAAAATTCCGGGGAAAATATGGCGTTAATCCGTCACAATACAGTAAAACCCGGTAGCTTTGTTTTTAAATAGAGCTGCTTTAAGGCACAAAGAATGATGCATTCTTTGTGCCTTAAATACTTTTCACCATGAATTTTATCCTGTTTGACCTAGAAGCAAGACCGCGAAATGCAGTATGATTTCTTTGTTGCCGGCAATGAGAATAAATATCATTTAAGAACGGGTGGACCAATCCGGCATTAGCGGGGGATGAATGGGAGGATGGAACATGGGTGGATTTAAAAAAGTTTTATTTTATGCCAGGGAACATAGCCGTAAGATATATTTCGCGCTGCTGCTTATTTTGGGCAGTGTTATTGCCGGAATCTGCCCGTATTTTATTGTGTATGATATTATTTTACGCTTTGTGGAGACCCATACCGCCACGACAGAGTATGTACTCTTTATGAGCGGCGCCGTTGTCGCCTGTTTGTTATTACAGTCATTTCTGCATTACAAGGGGTTGGCCTTATCGCATGAGGCGGCTTATGACACTTTGATGGGAATGCGCATACAATTTGCCGATAAGCTGACCAAATTGTCGCTGGGGGATATCCAGGCGAACGGGACGGGAAGTTATAAGAAAAACTTTGTTGATGACATCGAAAGCGTGGAACTGCTCCTTGCCCACATGTTGCCGGAAGGTATACCTTATGTTCTCACGCCGGTTGCCATGTATCTTATCTTTTTTATTCTGGACTGGCGCCTGGCCCTGCTTTCAATTGCCGCAATGGCCGTTGGCCTCATAGCTGTTATTATCATGGCGCAAAGTGAAACGAAAAAAATGGAACGCTATTATAGCGCTGCGAGAAAAATGAACGCGACCATAATCGAATATATTTCAGGCATGGAAGTCATTAAAATCTTTAACCGGACGACAAGTTCTTACGAAAACTATGTGTCGTCGGTGGAGGATTATAAAAAGTATACATTGGCGTGGTTCCGTGAATCGTGGACGTATATGGCGATTTACGGCGCGGTTCTTCCCTGTACCATACTGTTTTTGCTGCCTGTAGGCACAATATTTTATCTTGATGGAACCTTAACCCTGTACACCTTTGTCTTTGCCCTGCTGTTATCCATGAGCCTGGGGCAGCCGTTTATCCGGCTGGTGGAATTTTTCCCTACGATTCCTATTCTTAAACATAAAATAGGCCAACTGGAAAAAACCTTTACAGGTGAAGAATTGACGCTTATTGATCAGGGAATTGTCCCGGAAAATTATGACGTGGAATTTCAGGATGTTACCTTCGCCTATGATCAAAAAGAAGTCATTGAGCAGGTTTCCTTCTGCGCTAAAGAAAACAATGTTACGGCCATTGTCGGCGCGTCAGGGAGCGGCAAAAGCACCCTGGCAAAATTGCTGGTGCATTTTTGGGATGTTAAAGCCGGCCGGATTACGATCGGCGGCGTCAATATTAACGACATGTCTTTTGAACGGCTGATGAATCTAATCAGCTATGTCTCGCAGGATACCTTTTTGTTTAAGGATTCGCTGAGGGAGAATATTCGCGTCGGCAGACCTGGCGCCAGTGACGACGAGGTGATGACGGCGGCGAAGCTGGCTATGTGTCATGAATTTATTATGAAAATGGAAAAAGGGTATGACACCAATGCCGGTGAGGCGGGAGATAAGCTTTCCGGCGGGGAAAAACAACGTCTTACCATTGCCAGGGCAATCCTGAAAAATGCTCCTATTATCATTCTGGATGAGGCCACTGCCTTTACCGATCCGGAAAATGAGGATAAAATCCAGGCAGCGTTAAATCAGCTGATTATCGGTAAAACCGTGATTGTTATAGCTCACCGGCTTTCCACGATTGTGGAGGCCGATACGATCCTGCTGATGGATAAAGGGCGTCTGCTTATGCAAGGTACTCATACCGAACTGCTGGAGAGATCAGGAAAATACCGGTCGCTATGGGATTCTCACCGGCAAACGCTGGACTGGGGAATTCAGGTCAAGGAGGGGCAAAATGCTTAGGATTATCGGCAGGATATTACGACTCTCCGGCAAATATGTCGGGAGAATAAAACTAGCCTTTGTTGTCAGCATCTTTGAGGCCATCTTTACACAGGTCCCTATTCTCGCGGTGTTATTTATCCTTATTAAACTGGTGGTCGGCACACTTGAAAGCCGCGATGCCTGGATTGCGGGCGCTGTTGTCGCCGCCAGCGTGGTGCTGAGGGCCTTGGCCAAACGCCTGGTTGACGGTTTGCAGAGCAGTGCCGGGTACGAAGTTTTCGCCGAAGAAAGAATCAGGCTGGGCGATCATTTAAAAAGACTGCCGATGGGGTATTTTTCCGAGGGCAATATTGGCAATATTACGGCGGTGATTACCTCGGATCTGGTTTTTATCGAAGAACACTCCATGTCGATGCTGGCCCGCGTAATTTCCATTTATTTAAGCGCGCCGATCGGCTGTATCATAATGACTGTTTTGGATTACAGAATCGGTCTGATTTCCGCCGTTACCCTGTTGGTGGCCTTCATTGCCCTGGAGAGGGTTCACCGGGTGGCAAAACGGCAGACCGTGCTCAAACAGGAAGGCCAAGCCCGGCTGATTGGCGCCGTGCTGGAATATGTGAAGGGGATTTCTGTAATAAAAGCCTTTAATATGACCGGTCAACGGGGGGAGAAAATAAACCGGGAGTTTCAAAAGCACCGGGATATGTCCATCCGGTTTGAAGAAGAATTTATTCCGCCCAGCCTGCGGTATGACAGCTGCTTCGCCTGGGGAACAGGTTTTACCGTGCTGGCGGTCTGTTACTTTACCCTTAAGCAGACCATGGAATTGCCTTTGCTGTTGATGATGCTGATTTTTGTGTTTCAAACTTATCTTCCTTTTAAAATGCTGGGGGTACTGAGCGTTATTATGCGGATGATGGAGGTTGCCCTTAACCGGTATGATGCTATCAAGCAAATTGCCATTATGGATGAGGCCGGCAAGGATATAAAACTGGCGCATTTTGATATTGAATTTAATAACGTGTCCTTTGCCTATGAGCGGGAAAAAGTGCTGCATAATGTCAGTTTCCACATCCCGGAGCGCAGTATGACGGCACTTGTCGGTAAATCAGGCTGCGGCAAAACGACTATTGTCAATTTGATGGCCCGGTTTTGGGATGTTCAGGAGGGTGAAGTCAAAATCGGCGGCGTGAATGTCAAGGAAATGACCTGCGACAGTTTGCTCAAAAATATCAGTATGGTATTTCAACAAGTATATCTGTTTCACGATACGATACTGAATAACATAAAATTCGGCAAACCCGACGCTACACTGGAAGAAGTAACAGCAGCCTGCCGCAAAGCCGGCTGCCATGATTTTATCATGGAACTGGAACATGGCTATGATACCTTGGTGGGCGAAGGCGGTTCCTCCTTGTCCGGCGGGGAAAAGCAGCGCATTTCCATTGCCAGGGCCATCCTGAAGGACGCGCCGGTTATCCTGCTGGATGAGGCCACAGCCAGTGTGGATCCGGATAATGAAAAGCATATCCAGGAAGCCATTAATGCGCTGGTTAAGGACAAGACGCTGGTGGTTATTGCCCACCGGTTGTCCACCATCAGGGAGGCTGACCAGATATTGGTAATTGATGACGGAAAAATTATCCAGAGAGGCGTTCATCAGGATCTTATTGCGGAAGAAGGCCAATATTACGATTTTTGGCAGCGCCGCCTGCATGCGGGGAGCTGGAAAATCAGTAAGGCTTTACATTCATAGAGGGGGAGTAGGAAAGTATGGGCAAGAGAAAGAGGCAAAAACAGCTATTGCACATAATGCTGAGCGGGGCACTGCTGCTGGGGGTGCCGGCACAGGCAATCGCGGAGGAAATGGCAGAGGCGGAATTCAGCCTGGAGGAATATGTGGTGACGGCCAGCCGTATGCCGACTAAGTTATCGGAAACCGCCGCCAATGTAACGGTGGTCAGCCGGGAGGAGATTGAAAAAAAGAATATTACCAGCGTCGCCGAGGCCCTAACTTAGGCCGGTGTTAACGTGACTGTGGAGGGCGGCAGTGTGGGAGACAGCTCTTCCGTAACCCTCAACGGCGACAGGCGGGTGGTTGTTCTGGTGGACGGTCGCAGGATAAATCAGGAGCAGCGAATGGATCAATTATCTGTCGGGTACAGCCTGGGTCTCTTGCCTGACATGGACAGCGTGGAGAAGATTGAAGTGGTGCGGGGCGCAGCCTCATCTCTCTACGGCAGTTCCGGGGTTGGCGGGGTTATCAATATCATTACCCGCAAAGGGGCGGAAAACCGGACAACGGCTTCAACTGAATTCGGCAGCTGGGGTTCCAGGCGCTACAATCTGCAAACCGGCGGCACGAGCGGTGATATCAGCTATATGGTAACAGCCGGACGGTGGACACAGGATCATTACGAATACAAAGACCCGTTCACCGGCCGGGTTGCCACTATGCCTAACAGCGATTTCAGTAGAGAGAATGCCTCGATCCGCCTCGACAAAGACTTTGGCGACAACCGAACCCTGACTCTTTATTTTGACCATTTGCGGGAGGACGCTGGTTCGCCGATAGCAAGACCAGGATTGGGTTATTATGATCATATGGGTCAGTACAAGGAATATTTCAACCCGAATTCCACCCGTCAGATTACCCAGAATAATGTGTCGTTGGCTTATCGCTGGCAGCAGGGGGAGAACGTAACCAATAACCTGCAGCTTTACCGCAATCATTACAAGTTGCGCTGGGCGAATATTAATCCCGGTTCTCTTGCCATTTATATCGATGAGGAGGACGGCATTGAATGGAATCAGACCCGGCGTTTGAGCGACCAGCATACGCTGGTGGGCGGTTTTGACTGGCGCAATACCTATGTCGACGAACGGTACTCCACTTACACTGGCAATAAACTGCGCAATCTGGGCTATTTCCTGGAAGACAGTTGGAGCTGGGATCCCAAATGGACGCTCACCGCCGGTGTGCGGCATGACGATTCCAGTAAATATAAGAGCAAGTCCACCGCCCGCTTTAGTCTCAACCGGAAAATCAATGAAGACACCAATGCCTATCTATCCTGGGGTCAGGTGTACAGGGGGCCTGATGCAACCGCTTTATTCAGACCGGATGGACTAGGCTACCAGCACAATCCCGATCTCAAACCGGAAAATGGCCATACCGCCGCTCTGGGCATAAACACCAAACTGCCCGGCGGCACAACTATCCAGGCCAGCCTGTTCAGCACGTATTTAGAAAATGCCTTTAAATGGCAGTATGATTTGGTTACATATTCCTCTCAAATGATTAATATAGCGGAACAGAAAAGACGCGGCCTGGATATTAGTGTAACTCAGCCGCTGGCCGAGCATTGGGACCTGACTGCCGGTTACGCTTATCTCCGGTCGGAGGAAAACGATAAGTCCGGCAGCGGGTACCGGCCGGATATTGACAACAGCAACCCCAATGCGTATCGGTTGGGGGTCCTGTACCACAACAATGCCTGGAATGTCAACGTTTTGCTGCGCGGCGCCACCGGTCGCAGCCTGGATGCTTTTACCTCCAGGCAGTACTGGGTAACCGATGTTGCGGCCAGTTATCAAATGAACCCCGATGTCAAGGTATATGCCAAAGTATATAATCTGACCAACCGGGCCTATGAAACGATGTATCTGTTTGATAGGGTTGGAACACAGCCGATGGCGTCCCGCCAATTTGTATTTGGTGTGGAAGGCCGGCTGTAGTTTAAGAAGACCCTCGCTCTGCGGGGGTTTTTCCCCAGGCACTAGTAGTCTGGCAAGTCTAAAGCCGTAGGATGAATTGCGCGAGATTTTTCGTCCGGCAAGGCGGAGGAGCCGCACATATCGGACATATGTAAGGTGACGACAACGAAGCTGGGCGGGAAATCTCGCGATAAGAACACTGCGGATTTGGGCTTGGCGGACTACTAATGAACAGGGGTGAGCGGTATTGAAAAAATGGTTATCAGGCCTCACAGCAGTGGCTTTGCCGCCTCCCCGGCCGGATGCGGCGGCCGTGGAACTGGCCGCAGTGCGCAAGGTGTATACGACTGGCGCCGGCCAGTTTACAGCCTTGCAAGGCGTCAATCTGCAGGTGGACCGGGGAGAATTTGTGGCCGTGGTGGGCAAATCGGGCAGCGGCAAGTCCACGTTGATTAATATGATCACCGGCATTGACCGCCCCACCGCCGGAGAAGTCTGGGTGGCCGGAACGCCGGTGCACACCTTGACGGAAAACCAGATTGCCGTGTGGCGGGGCCGGACGCTGGGGGTGGTGTTTCAGTTCTTTCAACTGTTGCCCACCTTGACGGCGCTGGAGAATGTCATGCTGCCCATGGATTTTTGCCAGGTCTATGACAAGGCCGCACGGCCCGAGCGGGCGCTCGCATTGCTGGAATTGGTCGGTGTCGGACAGCAAGCCGGCAAGCTGCCGGCCAATTTGTCGGGTGGCCAGCAGCAGCGGGTGGCTATTGCCCGGGCGCTGGCCAATGATCCGCCGCTGGTAGTGGCGGACGAACCAACCGGCAATCTTGATAACCGGACGGCCGTGGCGGTCATTGATCTTTTCCGGGAACTGACCCAGGCCGGCAACCATCATCATGGTCACCCATGATCAGGATCTTGCCTGTCAAAGCAGCCGTATCGTCACGGTGGCTGAGGGCGGGATCCGGCCGGCCGCAACGGAGCGTGGCGGAGATGCTTAGGTACCGGTTGTTATCACCGCGCTGGTGCAAGGTATGGGCGGATTTGGCAGGCAACAAACTGCGGAGCTTGCTGGTAGTATTATCCATCACGGTCGGTGTATTCGCCGTCGGGATGGTGTACAGTTCCTACCTGATGTTTCAGCGGGATCTGGCAGGCAGCTGGGGGGCGGCTTCACCGGCCGATGTCGGCTTGTATGCCGATCCCTTTGATGAGGAACTCATTGACAGCATCCGCAGCCTGCGGGGCGTCAGGGAAGCCGACGGCCGGTTCAACGCGGACGTAAGGGTGCGTACCGCCAATGGCGAGTGGCGGTACATGTGGTTAACCGCCATTCCGGACTATAGCAAACAAAAGGTGAATGTAGTACGGCCTCAATCAGGGTCCTGGCCGCCGGGGGACGGTGATGTGCTCCTGGAGCGTTCGTCGATAAAGGAACTGGGCGTGAGCGAGGGGAGCCGCATTCTGGTGGAAACCGCCGCCGGGAATAAACGGCTGCTCAAAGTAACCGGAGTCGTATATGACCCCTGCCAGATTCCCAGTCTGTTCAGCGGCCGTTCCTACGGATACATCGACATGGATACCCTGGAGAAGCTGGATGAAGAGCGGCGCCTCAACCAGGTGAACCTGGTGGTCGAACCCTGGGTGCTGCAGGGGAAAGAGACGGCCCCTATTGAGGCGGTAGGCCGGCGGGCTTTTAGCAAACTGGAACAAGGGGATACGACAATAACCTGGTTTCAGGTGAACAAACCCGGCGAACATCTTATGCAGGGGTCAATCAGCGCTATCCTTCTGCTGCTGGCGGTAATGGGAGTTTTATCGCTGCTGTTGAGTACTTTTTTGCTTATCAATACTGTTACGGCCATTTTGACGCAGCAGGTGCGGCAACTGGGAATTATGAAGGCCATTGGAGCGCAGCGGGGACAATTGTTAAGGATGTATCTGACACTTGTGGGGGCGTACGGGATCCTGGCCCTGGTGGTGGCCGCCCCGCTGGGAGCATTGGCGGCCGGCGCACTGACTGGTTTTATGGCCGCTTTGTTTAATTTTGACTCCGGCGGTTTGGAACTGCCGTCCCGGGTACTCCTGCTGGAGGCGGCGGTAGCTGTTGGCATACCGCTGGCAGCGGCTTTGTGGCCGGTCTGGCGGGGGACGGGACTCACCGTGCGGGAAGCGATCAGCGATTACGGTATTCACAGCGTGGCTGCCGGTGGGCGCTTTGACCGCTATCTGGACATAGTGCTGGCAAAGTTGAAAGAACTGCCGCGTCCGGTGGTGCTGTCTTTACGAAACACCTTTCGGCGGCGGGGCCGTTTGATGCTGACGCTGTTGACACTGACCATAGCCGGTACGGCGTTTATGGCGGTATTTTCCGTGCGGGCGTCTCTCTCTGCGAATCTGGAGAATACCCTGGAGTACTATCGCTACGATGTTATGCTTCAATTTACAGAGAGTTACCGGACTGGACGCATAACTCAGGAAGTAATGCGGGTACCGGGTGTAAAAGCAGTGGAAGTCTGGGGGTTTACTCCGGGAAGGATATTGCGGGATGAACGGAAGGAATCGGAAAATGCGGCCAGCAGCGAAGTAACTGTCTTAGCGCCGCCGGTCGGTACAGAGCTTATCCGGCCGGTAATGCTCGCCGGCCGGTGGCTGGTTCCGGGAGATGAAAGCGCGCTAGTGGTGGACACCACAACAGTGAACGACAATCCGCACCTGACGGTCGGTGCACCGGTTGTCGTAAAAATAGGTGAACATAAACTGCGGTTTACTGTGGTGGGTATTGCACAGGGTGTATGGGAAAAGACCTGCGTGTATGCCCCGTATGATTGGTTAAGCGGGGCAATACAGGAGGCCGGCCGGGCCCGCTCGGTACAAATTGTGGCCGCAGACAGCACACCCCAGGCGCAGAAAATCCTGGGGCGTGCTGTGGATGAACATCTGAAGCGTCAGGGGCTGAGGGTTAAACGGGTGACTACTGTTGCGGAAACTAAGCAGCGTATTCAAAAAGGGAATGATATATTGATTACCTTTCTTTTGATTATGGTCGTACTGTTGGCCGTTGTGGGCGCATTAGGACTGGCTGGTGCTCTTGGTCTCATGTGTTGGAACGGACGCGGGAAATTGGTGTGATGCGGGCCATTGGCGCCTCCAGTCTGGATATTGGCCAGGTATTTGTGATGGAAGCCCTATGCATTGGCCTGATTAGTTGGCTGGCCGGAGTGGTGCTGGCCGTACCTATGGCCGCATTGCTTGAATACCAGGTCGGTCTGCTGCTTTTTCATTATCCACTGGATTTTCATTTTAGTTTTTCCGGCGTGGGCATTTGGCTGGGTGTATCGGGTCTGCTGTCGCTGCTGGCCAGTCTGCTGCCGGCCTGGAACGCGGCGCGGATGAGCGTGCGGGAGGTGCTCAACTATGAATAGTAACAAGCAAACAGGAGAAAAAGCAGGAATAAACCGGGAGGCCGGTTTTGTAACCGGCCGATTTTTCCGAGGACGCCGGCTGTTGGCACTGTTGTTGCTGGCAGTGAGCCTAACCGGCATATGGTGGCTGATTCAAGGGCGGCAGAATAAGCAGGCGGAACTGCCGCCGGTCAAGGCCGATGAGCGAGTATTGGCTGAAGGCATTATCTTTCCGGTCCGCTATGCGCAGATGGTGATGCCGGTGGACGGCACCATCGGTGAAGTGCTGGTCAAGGAAGGGGAGCGGGTTAAGGCCGGCCAGCCGCTAATCGGCCTGGTGCGCCGGGATTATCAGGCCAGGGTAGGCAGCGCCGGCGCCGATGTAAGCCGGGCTGCCGCGGCCGTGGAACAAGCCCGGGTGAATGTGGCGGACACCGAGCGGGAGCTTGCCCGTCAACTGCATTTGGACCAGGCCGGCGCCACTTCCCGGCAGCAACTTGACCAGGCCCGGACCGCCGCCGAGCGCAGCCGGGCGGCTCTGGCTCAGGCAGAGGCTGATTTAAAGACCCAGGAAAGTTTGCTGGTGGAAGCTGAAAGCCTATTGGATAAGACTGAACTCAGGGCGCCGATCGATGGCACGGTGGCCTATCTGGATGTAAAGGTAGGGGAACATGCGGCCGGCGGAACGGTGCTGGTACGGATCGCCGACGAGACGGCCTGGGAAGTGAGGAGCGATGATTTAACCGAATTAATGATTGCCAGGGTACGGCCCGGTGACCCTGTACTGCTGACCTTTGACGGCATACCGGACCTGGAAATCCCCGGCCGGGTCAGGTTTATCCGGCCCTATGGCGAGAAAAAACGGGGGGATATTACCTACACGGTGACCATTGACCCTGACCGCTGGGACGAGCGCCTGCGCTGGAATATGACTGCTCAGCTTGCCATCAGCAGCTTAGTACCTTATCAGCCCTAATCCAGTGAATACTGACAGTCTATCGTTTTAGCGCTGACAAGGTATTAGTGATAAACGCCGGGCAGTACGTAATATGTCTTAAAGAAGCCGGAGAGTGAGGGAAATATTATGAATCAAAACAATAAACTGCAGGTCAGAGACCTGATTATTCTGGGTGTGCTTAATGCGGTGTTTATGGTCATTATGCTCATTTTTGCCATGGTTTTGGGGATAATTCCCCTTGCCAGTATTTTTGTACCGGCAGCCGCAGCGATACCTCTGGGAGTGGTGTTTATGCTGCTGATGGTCAAAGTAGCCAAAACCGGTACGCTTTTACTCAGTGGTATTCTGCAAGGGACGGTATCTTTGTTTATGGGAATTTCCTGGCCGTTGATCACGGCCATCGTCATATCCGCCCTGTTGGGAGAGCTGGTCATCCGGGGGGCATATAAGAACCTGAAAAGAATTGCGATTAGCTATGCAGTTTTAATTGGCGGCTATGCCGTTGGTTCTTTTGCCCCGCTGGTATTTTTTGCCGATGCGTACCGGGCAATGGCAACCAGCCGGGGCTATGACGAGGTCTATATCAATAAAATTATTGAACTGTTAAACGGCCCGGTATTCGCGGGGATACTGGCAGTGTCCATAGCGGGAGCTTTGCTGGGAGCCTTGCTGGGCAAGCGGCTTTTGAGAAAGCATTTTAGTAAAGCCGGTATTGTGTGAATGTATTCGGGGGAAAACCTATATGTAATGCAGCAGATAGGGTAATCATAAAAAAAATAGCGCTATGCCAAAAAGTTTTAGGAACAGGAATAAAAGACTTCCCTGTTCCTAAAATAATTTTCCCGATAAATAGTAGCCATGCTAGGGGTGCGCTTGGACGCAAAAAGCTCTTAAATGGAAAGGGTTGCCAACCATAACAGGATTCGCTATAATAATAAATGAAAATCATTATCAACTTGGTCAAGAGTTAATGAATTGTTTTATAGGTTAGGAGCGCCGCGCGCTGCAACCGGACAAGTTTGGCGTATATCCTCCATTGATATACACCGATACCAAGGGGCGATAGACATGATAAAAAATGCCGTGTCAAAAAATCAGATATTTAATCCGCAGGATGAGGCCTGCCCGGTATGCGCCGTCTTTGATCATATTTACAGGACCAGTTCGTTTCAAACGGAAATGAAAATACCGGAAACAGTTGGTGAAGGCTATTTCCGGCGGATTGTTGTCAAACCCTCCCTGCGGCTGTCTATCAGTGATATGACTTTTCATAAAAGAATAACAATGGGAGAAAAACAGGGAAGTTCCCTGTACAGTCTGGCCTTTTGCCTGGGAGAGGGATTTCTCTGGCGGGTGGAGGGGAATCCGAAGCGGGAATATGGGATTGCCTGTGGGGAAAGCTGTATATTCAACCGCAACCAGGGCATCAGTATCAGCAGCCATTATCCGGGTTCACGCTTTTGGGGGATTTATGTGGAGTTTGATCTGGACATTATTGCCGGTTTTATGCAGCACAGAGGCAAAGACCATGCCGGTAAAAATTTGTTTGCCGGCCGTAATTTTTTGTGTAATGGCAAAATTTCCCCGGGCATTCGCCTGATTCTCAACGACATGATCAATTGCCGCTACCGGGAACAACTGAAAAAAATCTATCTGGAAGGAAAAATACTGGAGCTGGTTGCCGTCTATCTGGATGAAACTGTTTTTGAAGACGGTGCCAGGGCCTCGGAGGGTAAAATTTCCGCCTATGACCGGGAGGCATTATATACAGCCAGAAAGATTCTGGACGAAAATCTTGCGACCCCGCCGACGCTGGGAAAACTGGCAAAAATGATCTGCCTGAATGAATATAAGCTGAAAACCGGCTTTAAGGAATTATTCGGCTTGCCGGTTCATGCTTATATTATCGACAAACGGATGGAACTTGCCCGTCTGCTGATAGAAGAAAAACAACTCCTGGTTACAGAAGCGGCGCCAATGGTTGGCTATAATGATTTAAGTTATTTCGCGGAAAGATTTCGGGGAAAATATGGTGTTAATCCGTCGCAATACAGCAAGAAGCTGTAGCCTTGCTTTCATATGGATAAGTCAGCCCAGGCACAAGGAATGATGCATTCCTTGTGCCTTATACTTTTTACCATAAACGTTATCCTGTTTGTCTTAGCCAATATAATGCAAATCAGTTATACTCAATTATAAATGAGTATGACAATCAGTATCAACTATGAAATGCAACTGTATTTGGAGGTTACGCTATGCGTGGTTTTATCAAGATATGTTCTTATGCCAAAGAACATAGAAAAAAGACATATTTGGCAATCTTTTTAATTTTTCTCAGTGCCTTATCCGGGATTGTGCCCTATCTTTTTACTTATGATATGATGCTTCGGTTTATTGAATCAAATACTGTTACTTTAACTTATTTAGTAATGATATCGGCCGGAATATGTATTGGTTTATTACTGCAATCCTTTTTATTTTATCAAGGCTTAACGGCCTCACACCAGGCAGCTTATGACACTTTGATGGAATTGAGAATTAAATTTGCCGAAAAGATGTCAAAATTACCGATGGGAGATATCAAGGCAAGAGGCGTAGGAAGTTATAAGAAAAACTTTGTTGATGATATTGAAAGTATCGAAACCTTATTGGCTCATATGATCCCGGAAGGTATTCCGTTTGTAATAACACCTGTTATGGTTTATATTGTTTTATTTTTATTAGATTGGCGCCTGGGATTTCTGTCGCTTGCCTCGGTAGTTGTCGGCATGATACCGATTTTGATCATGATGCGGAGCAGTTTAAAAAAGATGGGGTATTATTATGATTCAGCCCGTAAGATGAACGCAACTATTGTTGAGTATGTTTCCGGTATGGAAGTTATAAAAATCTTTAATAGAACCTCAAGCTCTTATGAAAACTATGTGATGTCTATTGAAAATTACAAAAAATATACGTTGGATTGGTTCAAAGAATCATGGACTTATATGGCTATGTATAGTTCGATACTTCCGTGTACAATCTTATTTCTATTGCCTGTAGGTACAATATTTTATCTTAATGGCACCTTGATTTTGCCGGTACTGGCTTTTTCTTTGCTGCTGTCTATGGGGCTGGGCCAGCCACTGCTTAGATTGGTTGACTTTATGCCTACTATTCCGGTACTAAAGCACAAAATAGAGCAGTTGGAAAAAACATTCAGTGGTCAGGAGTTAATTACGTTAAATAAAAATATCAAGCCTGCTCATTATGACGTAGAATTCCGTAATGTTTATTTTGGCTATGAAGAGCAAAATGTTATCAGCAATGTTTCTTTTACAGCTAAGGAAAATAGTGTTACTGCCATTGTCGGCGCTTCAGGCAGCGGCAAAAGCACATTGGCTAAATTACTGGTGCATTTTTGGGATGTAAAAGCAGGCGAGATAACTATCGGTGGCGTCAATATCCATGATTTTTCTCTCGAAGCATTGATGGATATTGTCAGTTATGTTTCGCAGGATGTTTACCTGTTTAATACTACGGTTATGGAAAATATTCGAATTGGCCGCCCGGGTGCAACCGATGAGGAAGTTATTGCGTGTGCGAAAGCTGCCAGGTGTCATGACTTTATCACTGAATTGGACAGAGGCTATGACACTATTGCCGGTGAGGACGGCAATAAATTTTCCGGGGGAGAAAAACAAAGAATTAGTATCGCCAGAGCAATTTTAAAGAATGCGCCGATTATTGTTTTAGATGAAGCGACTGCTTTTACTGATCCTGAAAATGAAGATAAAATTCAAGCAGCTTTAAATAAATTGATTGTTGGCAAGACGGTAATAGTTATTGCCCATAGGCTGTCCACCATCGCTGATGCCAATAAGATTATTGTATTGGATAAAGGTGCTTTGGTTGGCGAGGGAACCCATTCACAATTGCTGCAGTCCTCAGACGCATACCGGCATTTATGGAATTCTCACATGGAGACCTTGCATTGGGGAATCAAGGTTAAGGAGGCGGAGCATGTTTAAGATTATCAATAGGCTGTTGACGCTGGCCGGTGAATATTCCCTGCGGATAAAGTTTGCCTTTTTTCTTAGTACTTTTGAAGCCTTTTTGGGTCAAGTTCCGATTTTAGCCGTGCTAGTTGTTTTGATTAAAATATCCGCCAATAATATTGCGGTTCAAGATGCTCAACTGGTAGCTTTGGTTATTGTACTTAGTATTATTGTAAGAGCTTTATTAAAAAGATGGATAGATGGCTTACAAAGCAGTACCGGTTATGAGATTTTTGCCAGGGAAAGATTAAAGCTGGGTGACCGTTTGAAAAGGCTGCCAATGGGATATTTTTCTGATGGCAACATAGGTAAAATTACGGCAGTGGTTACTTCTGATTTGGTTTTTATTGAAGAACATTCCATGTCGGTGCTGTCCAAGGTTGTTTCCTGTTATCTCGGGATTGCAGTCAGCGTAATTTTGCTGTTTAGGTTTGATTATCGCATTGGCTTTATTTCGCTGTTTACGTTTATATTAGCCTCTTTGGCCTTAAAACAGGTTGAAAAGGTTATTGTAGTTCGTGCTGCTGATAGGCAGGAAAGTCAGTCCAGACTTATTAGCGCTGTTTTAGAATATGTAAAGGGTATTTCAGTAATTAAATCCTTCAATATGACGGAGGAAAGAACAGAGAGAATCTATCAAGAGTTTAAAAACCATCGTGATGTAAATATTAACTTTGAAGAAGAGTTTATTCCGCCAAGTATAAATTTTGACCGGGCTTTAGCACTTGGCACCACGCTTACTGTATTTGCTTCCTCCTATTTCTATTTTAATGAAACAATGGAATTATCAATGCTGCTGGTGATGATGATTTTTGCATTCCAAATATATCTGCCCTTTAAAACGATCAATGTACTTAGTGTCATGATTAATATTATGAAAAATGCCTTAGACCGTTTTGATTCCATTTGTAATATAGAAAATGTTGATAAAAATGGTAAGGACACTGTTTTAAATAAATTTGACATTGAATTTAACAATGTTTCTTTTGCCTATGAGCAAGAACAGGTACTGCACAATGTTAGTTTTGTTGTGCCGGAAAATAGTATGACGGCTTTAGTTGGCAAATCCGGCAGTGGCAAAACGACGATTGCCAATTTGATTGCCCGGTTTTGGGATATTCAAGGCGGGGTCATTAAAATAGGCGGTATTGACAGTAAAGAAATGACCTTTGACAGTTTGCTTAAGAATATTAGCATGGTTTTTCAGGAGGTGTATTTGTTTAATGATACTATTTTAAATAATTTAAGATTAGCCAAGCCGGAGGCAACGCATAGCGAAATTATGGAGGTTTGCAAAAAGGCGTGCTGCCATGATTTCATTATGGAATTGCCTAATGGCTATGACACTCTTGTCGGTGAAGGAGGCTCCTCCTTATCCGGCGGCGAGAAGCAGCGGATATCGATTGCCAGAGCTATTTTAAAGGATGCGCCGATTATTCTTTTAGATGAAGCAACAGCTAGTTTGGACCCGGATAATGAAAAGCAGATTCAAGCTGCTATTAGTGAGCTTGTTAGAAATAAAACCTTAGTGGTTATTGCCCATCGTTTATCTACTATTAGGGAAGCTGATCAAATTTTGGTCTTGGACAAAGGGAGGATTATTCAACAGGGTGTGCATGAAAAGCTTATTGAGGTGGATG
>POVV01000638.1_pt1 | contig 20062 bp, 18 predicted proteins | sample 1560271 | NCBI WGS metagenome assembly POVV01 (sample SAMN08337232, study PRJNA429181) | Bioreactor metagenome, whole genome shotgun sequencing project. | biome: cows' rumen and soil; feature: anaerobic; isolation source: anaerobic chemostat enrichment culture, galacturonate as sole carbon... | reverse complement strand
ACTCCATGTACCATGAACATCTGGATTCCTGACGGTTTTAAGGATATTCCGGCGGACCGTACCTCCCCAAGGGCGCGGTTAAAAGATTCTCTTGACCAGATCCTTTCCATGGATTACGATAAAACCAAGGTTTATATAGCCGTAGAATCCAAGGTGTTTGGAATCGGTATGGAAAGCTGTACGGTTGGTTCCCATGAATTTTATATGAATTACGCTTCCAAGAACGATATCCTATGCCTGTTAGACAGCGGCCATTATCATCCCACAGAGGTGGTATCCGATAAGATATCTTCCATGCTCCTGTTCTTTGACAAGGTGGCCCTTCATGTGACAAGGCCGGTTCGGTGGGACAGCGACCATGTAGTGTTGTTTGACGATGAGACAAAAGAAATTGCAAAGGAAATCATCCGGGGCGGAGCTGACCGCGTTCTTTTAGCCCTTGACTTCTTTGATGCAAGCATCAACCGCTTAAGTGCCTGGATCGTGGGAATGCGCAACATGCAGAAGGCGTTGTTAAATGCCCTTCTTCTTCCCAATGAAACCCTTGCCTTGTTACAGAAGGAACGAAAGTTTACGGAGCAGATGATGCTTCAGGAGGAGCTTAAGCTTTATCCTGTGGGCGATGTATGGAATTATTTCTGTGAGATAAACGGAGTTCCGGCAAAGGAAGACTGGTTTGAAGAAGTACGCAGCTATGAAAAAGAAGTGCTGCTTAACCGGAAATAAGGAGAAAAAGAATATGAATATGTTAGATACTGAATTTGTAAAAGGCTTTATCCGCTTATGCGATGACGGCTTCCGCCAGAACTGGCATGAGAGAAACGGCGGAAATTTAAGCTACCGCATCAAGGAGTCAGAGGTAGAATCAGTGAGAGAAAGTTTCTCGGATAAGAATCCCTGGCAGCCCATCGGAACCTGTGTAAAGGGTCTGGCAGGAGAGTATTTCATGGTGACCGGTAGCGGGAAATATTTCCGTAACGTGATCCTGGATCCGGAAGCCAATACCTGTATCATTGAGGTGGATGAAAGCGGTGAGAATTACAGGATCTGCTGGGGGTTAGTAAACGGCGGGCGTCCCACCAGCGAGCTTCCTTCCCATCTTATGAACCATGAAGTAAAGAAAGAGGCTGCATCCGGTAAGCACAGGGTGATCTACCATGCCCATCCTGCCAATGTAATTGCCCTTACCTTTGTTCTTCCCTTAGAGGATAAAGTCTTCACCCGGGAATTATGGGAGATGGCAACAGAATGTCCGGTGGTTTTCCCGGACGGCGTAGGTGTGGTTGGCTGGATGGTGCCTGGCGGACGGGACATTGCAGTGGCAACCAGTGAGCTGATGAAGAAGTACGATGTGGCTGTATGGGCCCATCACGGCTTATTTGCTTCAGGAGAGGACTTTGACCTGACCTTTGGTCTTATGCATACGGTAGAAAAGTCTGCGGAAATCCTTGTTAAGGTGCTTTCCATCCGTCCGGATAAGCTTCAGACCATCACGCCTCAAAACTTCCGCGATCTGGCGGTTGATTTTAAAGTGAATCTGCCGGAAGAATTTCTGTACGAGAAATAACCAGTAAAACAGGCACTGGAGAGCGTATGCTTTCCGGTGCCTGTTTTTATGGGAGTTAGCATGGTGTGGGTTTCTCTTTCGAAGAGATATGGCAGTTATCTGGCTGAAAAAAGCAGATGATTGTAAACTTGAATTGTGATATAATAATTGAAAAAGTTATGATTAGCACAGGATCAGAAATTTTTAAGGAAAGGAAAATATGGAACATGGCAATAGATAAGAAAGGAAATCTTGCTCAGTTAGCAGCCGATTATGTTCGCCAAGAGATACTTCAGGGAAGGTTCAAGCATAAGGAAAAAATCGTAGAACAGGAACTTGCAGAGAAATTGGGGATGAGCAGGGGACCTGTGCGGGAAGCGTTAAAAATATTGATGCACGAAGGTTTTGTAGAGTATGAAGCCAATAAAGGCTGTACCGTGACCCTTCTTTCTCCTAAGGAAGCATATGAGATATTTTTTCTTAGGGGCAGTTTGGAAAAGATCGCGTTGGAATTATGCGACGGACATCTTCTAAAAGACTGCATATTTCTAATGGAAGAAGCTCTGGAAGGGATGATCTGTGAGGATGAACTGGGGGAGATGCCCCGTCTGGTTAGTTGTGACGAACTGTTTCATAAGCAGATTCTTAAGTCCGGCCAGATGGAGCGGCTGATAAAATTGTGGGAGAGTATGAGTCCCATGAATGGAGCCATGTTTCTAACCGCAAGAAACAGCAGGAATAATAGTGCCATGAATGAGCTTTTGAAAGAAAAGTATGTTGTTAATGGTCCAACATCCACATATGAAATTCACAAAGAGCTTTTAGAAGTGATAAAGATGGGAGATTTGGAAAAATCCAAACAAGCCCTGGATAATCATTACCAGGCCACAGGAGAGCGGATTTATCGAATTGGTATGAAGATGGAGAATAAAGAGTTGTTTTTTTCATAGAAACAGTTGGCTGATAAAAAATCAGAGATCTTTTGACAGTGGTCAGAGATCTCTGATTTTTTATTATTCTATGGAATTAACGGGTCTGGGATATTGATTCAGAAGATGACAAATATACTGCATTTCCTTCAGCCCGTATCTTTGATCGCAGGGCAGCGAAAATACATGGTCATAGATATATGCCGCATCAGGATGGCCGGTTAACTGAATCGCTGAAGGAACCGGCCAATATGCAGTGCTGCTTACACCATTATCCGCCAGATAGCCCTGGATTTCCTTCCGGTTTTTAGCATAGAAAGTAAAGTGGCTGGGGACAGTTTCTTCAGCAAGCACTGGAAAGACTATGGTCAGATCCGGCGGGGGTATCAGGTGTTCCAGAAGATAACGATAATTTTCCCGGCGTTTCCGCCGGATGGCATCCACATCCATGTGTTTCATGATATGGACCGATTCCGGATCACTATCAAAGGAATCGAAAATCTGGCGGAGCATTATTTCTGCATCCCAGAATACCGAGGTTGCTGCTGCCAGTTTTTGGGCTGCTATTGGGTCAGAAGAATGACACCAGGTTTCTTTTTCAAGCATGGCCGCTGTTCGCATAGCCAGGTGAGCGAAGGATGGTTCCAGCCGCCTTTTTGTAAAGTGACCTTGGGTTTTAATTGCAAAGCCGCCAGAGGGAATACCGATCCATTTGCGCAGGCTCCCGACAATATAGTCACAGCAGGGATCGATGCCGTTCCATGAAAGGATTGAATGGGTAGTATCCTCTATTACCCGGACTCCGCATTCCCTGCATAAACGAACAAATTCTCTGTCATAGGTGCAGAAACCATAGTAGCCACAGAGGGAAAGAACACTGATCTGATTAAGGACCGACTTATCAAATACTGGTGTCATCGATCGGTCAACATCATAAAAAAGCAACTGGTAACCAGCTTTTTTAAAAGGAGCCAGAACGGTCTCACAGGTATAAACAGGAACGTAAGCAACACGCTTATGATCTGTCGGCATAATGTCTTCCAGGGCATAATATATGGCGCACCGGCCAGACATCAAGAAAGCAAGATCCCCTGAATCTGGACATAATTCTTCAAAAAAGTGGTTCTCTGTTTCTGCCAGCTGTTCAAAGCTGAAATAACCGCCAATATTTTTCATGTAGTTTTCCTCTTTAGGTCAAATAGCATTTTTTCGTACTTACTTAAAAGTCAGTACTCACGTATTTATTATACCAGATACAGATATTGCACACAATACAAAATGTAAGTAAATAAAAATATTGTTATACAATATAATAATATTGTTGACAATTATATAAAATTGTTTTATACTTTTCTTAACAAAATAGAAGAGGCAAAATCAATTGGATTTTGTTGATGAATGGAAATTAATGGTGTAAGCTGTTAATTTCAATGTACGATGATAAAGGGGTCACGTGCGGAGTCTGCTCAGGCAGGCTCTTTTTAATACTTAAATATAGGTGCAGACTGTTAAATTCTATAGTTAATGTGCTGTTTTTCGCAGAAAAATCACCGATCAAAAGCAAGGAAATACACGAAACTACAACATCTTAAACCGCATAGCTTCTCTTTGGAAAATAGGAAGAAAAGCTATGACTATATAATTAAGAGGAGAAGGAGTATGTATAAGTACATGATCAAACGGCTTCTGATGTTAATCCCGGTCATTATCGGAGTCACTTTTATTGTGTTTTTCATCCTGAATCTGTCGCCAGGTGATCCGGCGGCGATTATTCTGGGGGATCAGGCCTCTGCGGAAGCCTTGGCTATGAAGCGTGAGGAACTGGGATTAAATGATCCTCTTCTGATTCGCTATGGGCGTTATCTTGTGAAGATGCTTCACGGTGATCTTGGAACATCTTACAAAAACAGTTTAAGTGTCTGGGATCAGGTGATCAGCCGGTTTCCAAATACTGCAATGCTGGCAGTTGCGGCGATTCTGGTGGCGCTGGCAATTGGGATCCCGGTAGGGATTATATCGGCCAAGAACCAATATTCAGCATTGGATAACATTTCTATGGTAACTGCTTTGATCGGGGTATCCATGCCCAGCTTCTGGATGGGACTTCTGCTGGTTATTGTGTTTGCCTTAAATCTTGGCTGGCTTCCTTCCCAGGGCATGGGCCAGGGTCTTGTTCCGCTTCTTAAAAGTCTGGTTCTGCCGGCGGTTACACTGGGAACCAGTGCGGCGGCAACCATTACCCGTATGACACGTTCTTCCATGCTTGAGGTAATCCGGCAGGATTATATCGATACGGCCCGTGCCAAAGGTGTATCGGAAAAGATTATTACCTATCGTCACATGCTGAAGAATGCCATGATTCCGATCATTACGGCGGTAGGACTTCAGTTTGGTACTCTTCTTGGCGGAGCGATGCTGACAGAGACCGTATTTTCCTGGCCTGGTCTGGGACGGCTTATGGTAGAGGCGATTAAATCAAAGGATATTCCTCTGGTTTTAGGTTCTGTGATCTTTCTGGCAGTTATGTTTACGGTTGTAAACCTGGCAGTGGATATTGTCTATGCTTTTGTAGATCCGCGTATTAAATCCCAGTATAAGAGAAAGTAGGTGCGGCCAATGGAAGGAAATAAGCAAAGATCTCTCTGGGCTGAGGCATGGAGACGTTTTAAAAAGAACCGTCTGGCAATGGCGGGATTGTGTTTTATTTTTTTACTGGTTATTATAGCAATCGCTACTTCGGTAATTGACCTGGTTACCAATAAATCATTTTACTTGTCATATGTGGTAAAGCAGAATCTGACAGGCAGACTTTTACCACCTAGTTTGAACCATCCATTTGGTCTTGATGAGTTTGGCAGAGACATGCTGCTTCGGATGCTGTGGGCAACCCGTTATTCCCTGTTTATGGGAACCGTGGCGGTTTCTGTTTCCTGTATCTTTGGCGGGATGCTGGGGGCAGCTGCAGGTTATTATGGAAAAAATGTGGATAACTTTATTATGCGCTTCATGGATATTTTGCTGGCCATTCCTTCCATGCTGCTGGCCATAGCTATTGTTGCGGCTCTGGGAACCAACCTGGTTAATGTGCTGTTTGCTATTTCCATTGCTTATATTCCGACCTTTGCGAGAACGGTCCGGGCACCGGTTCTGACCGTGAAAGATCAGGAGTACATAGAAGCTGCAAAAGCGATCGGCTGCAGTGATTTAAGGATTATATTTAAGTATGTACTGCCCAATTGCATGGCTCCGATTATTGTTCAGATAACATTAAGCATTGCCGGAGCGATTCTGTCCATTGCCGGTTTGTCCTTCCTTGGTCTGGGAATACAGCCGCCAACGCCGGAATGGGGAGCCATGCTCTCCAACGCCAGAAGTTATATCCGTGATTCCTGGCATGTGACAGTGATTCCGGGATTAGGGATCATGCTGACGATTCTGGCCCTGAATGTGGTGGGAGATGGTCTTCGTGATGCCCTGGATCCAAGACTGAAAGATTAAATCCTTAACTGGAGAAAGGCGTGACAACTTATGGCAGGCAATACATTACTGGAAGTAAAGAATTTGTCGATTCGGTATGAGACGGAAGACGGAGCCGTACAGGCGTTAAATGGTGTTGATATCAGGATTGGGGTGGGCGAAACTCTGGGAATTGTGGGCGAAACCGGTGCCGGAAAAACGACCCTTGCAAAAGGAATTATGCGTCTGATCCCCACACCGCCCGGAAAGATTGTAAGCGGAGAAGTATTATATGGAGGAAGGAATCTTTTGTCTCTATCCTTAAAAGAGATGCAGGAGATCCGGGGACAGCATATATCTATGATTTTTCAGGATCCTATGACCTCTTTGAATCCGGTGCTGACAGTCGGGGAACAGATTATGGAAGTGATTGCACAGCATAATCATCTGACTCCCAAAGAAGCACAGAAGCAGGCAGAAGATATGCTGGAGCGCGTAGGCATTCCGGCTGGACGGTTCTTAGAGTATCCCCATCAGTTTTCCGGCGGAATGAAGCAGCGTGTGGTAATTGCAATTGCGCTGGCATGCAATCCGCGGCTTCTGATTGCCGACGAGCCGACGACGGCACTGGATGTAACGATCCAGGCACAGGTGCTTGATATGATCCACAAATTAAAAGCAGAGAATGATACGTCGATGATGCTGATTACCCATGATCTGGGGGTGGTGGCACAAAACTGTGATTACGTAGCGATTGTATATGCCGGAGAGATCGTAGAATATGGAAATCTCCGGGAAGTTTATAAAAATGCCAGTCACCCCTATACCGAAGGTTTATTCGGATCGATCCCCAGTCTGACAGCGGATGTAAAGCGGCTTCAGGCCATTGAAGGGATGATGCCGGACCCGGCCAGAATGCCGAAGGGGTGTAAATTCTATGAGCGCTGTAAGTATGCAACCAAAGAATGTGAGTCAAATCCCCCTTTGATGACTGCACTTGAAGGAACTCATCAGGTTCGGTGTTTCCGTTACAGCAATGGGCAGGGAGGTAATTAATATGCAGGAAAACAAAGAGATGCTGAAGGTTGAGGGACTTAAAAAATATTTTCAAACTCCTGCCGGAGTGCTGCATGCAGTGGATGATGTAAACTTTTCTGTCCGGGAAGGTGAAACGTTAGGAGTAGTAGGGGAATCCGGATGCGGAAAATCCACGATGGGACGTACGATTTTACGCCTGCACGAACCAACCGCAGGAAGTGTGTATTTTCAGGGGAAGAATATTACCGGTTATGACCGAAAGCGGTTAAAGGAATTAAGAAAGGACATGCAGATGATCTTCCAGGATCCCTTTGCTTCCTTAAATCCGCGGATGACTGTAAGCGAAGCGATTATGGAACCGTTGTTGGTTCAGGGGCTTTATAAAGCAAAGGATCCGGCGGTTCATGCCCAGGTAGATAAAATTATGGATCTGGTCGGTCTTGCAAAACGTCTGGTGAATGTGTACCCTCATGAACTTGATGGCGGGAGAAGGCAGAGGATCGGTATTGCCAGAGCTCTGGCGGTAAATCCGAAATTTATTGTCTGTGATGAGCCGGTATCAGCGCTGGATGTATCCATTCAGGCACAGATTCTGAATCTGATGCAGGATCTTCAGGATGAACTGCATCTGACCTATCTGTTCATTACTCATGATTTATCGGTTGTGAAGCATTTTGCCACGGACATTCTGGTTATGTATCTGGGGCAGATGGTCGAGATGGCACCGGCTAAGAAGCTGTTTGAAAATCCGATGCATCCTTATACCCAAGCACTTTTATCAGCAATTCCCGTACCGGATCCGGATTTTAAGATGGAACGCATTGCAATGCAAGGGGAGTTAACATCGCCGATTAATCCCGAACCGGGCTGCCGGTTTGCCAAACGCTGTCCCTATGTCAGCCAGGTATGTACCAGCCGGGAAATGGTATTAAAAGAGTTGGAGCCTGGGCATTTTGTCAGCTGTCAGATGGTTCAGAATACATAGCGGGATAAATTCTGGAATAGTCCAGTGTTTATAAAAAAAGAGAGGAGTTATCGTATGAAAAAGACATGGAAAAAAGTTGCAGCTTTGATACTTGTAACAGCAGTATCTGTATCTGCTGCAGGGTGCGGCAGTTCCAGCGCAAACAAGGAAGTACCAGGCAATGCCCAGACAGCCGGTGAAAAACCGGCAGGAGGGACAGATACAGGCTTAAGAGAGTACAAAGACACACTAACCTGGGCTCAGGGAGCTGATATCACATCACTGGATCCTCATCAGGGGAAAGAAACCACGGCTGTTCAGGTAACCAAGCATATCTTTGATACATTGACGGTGGTAAATCCTGAGACCGGTGTACTGGAACCCTCGTTGGCAGAAAGCTGGGAGCAGACTTCTGATACCAGTTATATATTTAAACTCCGCCAGGATGTAAAATTTCATGATGGTTCCCAAATGACAGCAGAGGATGTGAAATTTTCTCTGGACCGGGCAATTAAATCTGCAGCAGTATCTTATATCGTAGACTTTATCGATACGGTCAATGCAGTGGATGAGTATACGGTGGAAATTACCCTGGATGCCCCATATGCACCGGCACTTCGTAATTTGTCTGTCCCCTTTGCGGCAATTGTCCCTAAGAAAGCAGTGGAGCAGGACGAAGAGGGATTTAAGCTTCATCCAATTGGTTCCGGTCCTTACAAGTTTGTTGACTGGAAGCAGGGAGATTCTGCCCGGCTGGAAGCATTTGACGAGTATTGGGGAACTCCGGCGGCGACCAGGAATCTGGTAATGCGCGTTATTCCTGAGGCATCCCAGAGAACGATTGCACTGGAAACGGGTGAAGTCGATCTGGCCTATGATATCCTCCCCAATGATATGGCCAAGATTAATGATAATCCTAAGCTGGCGCTGTTTGAGGCGCCATCACTGTCTTGTTACTATATCTCTATGAATATGAATAAGATACCATTTGACAATGCAAAAGTCAGAGCGGCATTAAACTATGCCATAGACCGCCAGACACTGATTGATACGATCGCCTGCGGTGCCGGTCAGCCTGCGGATGCGATCATCGCTCCATTGGTATTTGGCTACTATAGTCCGGGTGCCTATGAGTATAATCCGGAGAAAGCAAAGGAATTACTGGCGGAAGCCGGTTATCCGGATGGATTTACCACCAGCATCTGGGTAAATGATAATCAGGCACGGGTTGAGATCTGTCAGGCGATCCAGGCTATGCTTCAGGATGTTGGCATCACCTGCAATGTGGAGGTGATGGAATTTGGAAGCTTTATCTCCCGTACCTCCGCCGGAGAGCATGACATGGGCTACTTTGGCTGGGTAACATCAACCACCGATGCGGATTATACCTATTATTCTCTGGAGCATTCCAGTCAGCAGGGGGCAGCAGGAAACCGCTCCTTTATCAATGATCTGGAAATTGACAAGCTGATTGAGACCGGAAGAAGCAGTGCGGATGAACAGGTTCGACTGAAGGCATATGAGGATCTGGCGGTTAAGTTAAAAGAAATCGGCAACAATGTACCGGTTTACTACAATTCCATCACAGTAGGTGCCAGTGCAAAAGTAGATAATTTTGTGATAGATCCGATCGGATACCATAAGCTGGATCAGGTAAAGGTAGCAAACTAATGTTGCGGAAACAAGGATAAAAAGGACAGGAGGGTACTGCATGGTATGTGGTACCCTGCTTGTGTGAATCAAATATATAGAAATTCAGGAGATGAGAAAATGAGATTAGCAAATTTGACCTGGCCCAAAGCAGAGCGGTATTTTAAAGAAAATGATATGGTGCTGGTATCCATAGGAAGCATCGAGTGCCATGGCAGACATCTGCCTTTAGGAACGGACACCATAATACCGGACCGGATTTTGGAACTGATCGAAGCGAAAAATGATATTCTGATTGCACCCACCATTCCTTATGGAGCCTGCCAGTCGCTGGCGGATTATCCGGGTACCGTGAATATTGACATGGAGGTGCTGTATCAATTTTTATATCAGGTGGTCGACAACCTATACCGTCATGGAGCCAGGAAGATTCTTGTACTCAACGGTCACGGCGGAAATATTAAGGTGATAGAACGGGTTGGACTGGATTTTCAAAAGAAAGGTGCCATGGTGGTCATGTTAAACTGGTGGCTGATGGCATGGGATATGAATCCGGCCTGGAAGGGCGGTCATGGCGGCGGAGAGGAAACTGCAGGTGTTATGGCTGTGGATCCGGATCTGGTTGATGTTTTAGAAATCGGTGGTCCACTGGAACTGAAAAATATAAATGAGAATCTGGTCGCTACCGGTTTTCGTTCCATTCGTTTCAAAGGAGTAGAGTTTGAAGTTCTGCGCTCTACACCGGAAGTGACGGATAACGGTTGGATTGGACCAGATCATCCCAATACGGCAACCGTAGAATGGGGGATCGAGATGATTCAGACAACTGCAGATTATGTAGTGGATCTGATCGAGGAACTGAAGACAGTAGAGCTATCATGTACTTGATAAAGGAGAGTGTGGAATGGATAAGAACCAGACGCTGCAGATGATTGGAGCGGTATCAGATGCCAATGGGGTATCCGGATTTGAGGATCTGGTGGTGGAAACAGTACGGAAACATGCAAATGGGCTGGGGAGCTTAGAGGAAGACAGCCTGCGTAATCTCTACATATACCGGAAGGAAAATAAGGGGGGACGGATGATCGTTCAGCTGGATGCCCATAGTGATGAGGTGGGTTTCATGGTACAGGCCATCCGCCCGGATGGAACTCTGCAGATGATACCTTTAGGAGGCTGGATAAACAGCAATATTCCAGCCCACCGGGTTTGGGTCAGAAATGCAGACGGAGACTATATTCCAGGGATTACTGCCAGCACGCCGCCTCATTATATGACCGAGGCACAGCGGAATGCACCTCTGGATATCCGGGATATCACCGTGGATATCGGAGCTGTATCACGAGAGGAAGCGGTTGAAAAATTTCATATCCGGATCGGGGAGCCGATTGTCCCGGATGTAAGCTTTGAATACCAGGAAAAGCACGATCTGATGATCGGCAAGAGTTTTGACTGCCGGTTGGGCTGTGCTTCTATTATAAGTACGTTACAGGAACTGGAAGGAATGGAGCTGGATGTGGATGTGATTGGGGGATTTGCTTCCCAGGAGGAGGTAGGTGTCCGCGGCGCCAGTCTGACCTGCCATAAGATTAAACCGGATATAGCGATTGTATTTGAAGGCTGTCCGGCAGATGATACCTGTGTGGCAGCCTATGAGGTACAGACAGCTATTAAGCGGGGACCAATGCTTCGCCATATCGATGCAAGGATGATTACCAATCCACGTTTTCAGCGGTATGCTCTGAATTTATGCAAGGAGCTTGGGATTCCGGTACAGGAGGCAGTCCGCCGGGCCGGTGCAACCAACGGAGCGGCTATTCATTTGTCCAATCAGGGGGTTCCTACAATTGTGATCGGAATACCGGTACGGTATGCTCATACCCATTATGGAATTTCTTCTTACGAGGATTATCAGAATGGCGTACGGCTGGCCTGTGAAATATTGAAGCGTTTGAATGAAATGGTGATCCGCAGTTTTTAAGATGATGTAAAAGGATCATGAATCAGATGAAAAAAGCCACTGGAGAGCGCACGCTTTCCAGTAGCTTTTATGATTAATCCATTTCTTCTTCCACAATGGTAGTAGTTTCATCGGCCAGTTCTTTCATCGCTGCTCCGGTGGACTTTGCAGCTTCCTTTGCCGCATCAATCCCATCCTTTGCCGCATCTTTTACTGCTTCGGCAGCAGTTTCCGCTGTTTCTTTTATCGTATCTGCAGTTTCTTTGGCTTTTTCTGCCAGCTGTTCTGCGGCTCCGGCAGCGTAATCCAAACCGCCATCATCCGTAAAATCTTCGTCGTCTAAAAACTCTTCTGTCTGTTCTTTTGCAGAGTCAAACATGTCCTTTGCGGTAAATGCCACGGCTGAAGCCGCTTCCTTTGCCGTATCAGAAACAATGCTCGCCGCATCCTTTACTAAGTTTCTTGCCGCACTTACCGCATCTTTGGCAGCGTCTGCCATATGGTCAGCGGCAACCTTAAATTCATCCTTATTGGCGTGCAAAGAAACATAGTTGCGGTTCATCGTGCTGTCAATCTTGGAAATGTCGTCATTTCCCTCATCCTCAAAGTCGTGGAAATTTTCTTCCAGTTCTTTGTGGAAGGATTTGTATTTCGTAAAGTAAGAGATGCCGGCTGCAACAACGCCGGCCACAGTGGCTAATGCCACGAATTTTCCAAACCCATTTCCCTTTTTTGCCATTTGAAACACTCCTTTCCTTATTACCGTCCATGTATTCTGGGCATAGAGGTACGCCTGCAAGGTGCTTCCTTGTCACGGCTTATGCTTGATGGGCATAATGGTGCGCTTGTTAGGCGCTTCATTCTCTTAGTTATTGTAATACGTTCATCAGAAAAAATAAAGGTATATAATAAGAAAATTTCTATAAACTATGTAAGTAAAGGAGAAAATCATACAAATATGGTAAAAATGTAAAAAAAATATAAAGTTAGCACTCAACTATTGACAGTGCTAATAATGAGTGATATAACTTAGTATGTGAATAAAATAAAACTTCTTTCGGATGGCCAAAGAAAGAAATAATAAGCAGAAAGTTATGAGGAGGAATTGCAATGAAATTAGTACCATTATTTGACAAAGTTGTGTTAAAACCATTGGTTGCAGAGGAGACAACAAAGTCCGGTATTGTTCTGCCGGGTCAGGCAAAAGAAAAACCGCAGCAGGCGGAAGTCATCGCAGTAGGACCTGGCGGTCTGGTAGACGGCAAGGAAGTTACCATGCAGGTTAAAGTGGGCGATAAAGTAATCTTCTCCAAGTATTCAGGAACAGAGATAGAGACCGGAGAAGAGAGCGAGAAATATGTGATCGTAAAACAGAATGACATATTAGCAGTGATTGAATAATCAAGAAGGCGATACCGCTTCGTAAGGTCAGGTTTTAGATAGTACGTTTATTTATTTTAACAGAAAACTGGAGGAATGAATCATGGCAAAGCAGATTAAATATGGCGTAGATGCCAGAAAATCACTTGAATCTGGAGTGAATCAGTTAGCAGATACTGTTCGTGTAACATTAGGGCCTAAGGGCAGAAACGTTGTACTGGATAAATCTTTTGGCTCACCGCTCATCACAAATGACGGCGTTACCATTGCAAAGGAAATCGAGCTGGAAGATGCTTTTGAGAATATGGGCGCTCAGCTTGTTAAAGAGGTTGCGACTAAGACCAATGACGTAGCAGGTGACGGTACTACCACAGCTACCGTTTTAGCTCAGGCTATGATCAATGAGGGAATGAAGAACCTGGCAGCAGGTGCAAACCCAATCGTATTAAGAAAGGGTATGAAAAAAGCGACTGAAGCAGCAGTAGAAGCGATTGCAAAGATGAGCGAGCCGATCAAAGGCAAGGCATCCATCGCAAGAGTAGCAGCTATTTCCGCATCAGATGATGAGGTCGGCGAGATGGTAGCTGACGCTATGGAGAAGGTTTCCAACAATGGCGTTATTACCATTGAAGAATCCAAGACCATGAAGACAGAGCTGGATCTTGTGGAAGGTATGCAGTTTGACAGAGGTTATATCTCTGCTTATATGTGCACCGACATGGAGAAGATGGAAGCTAATTTAGACGATCCATACATTCTTATTACCGATAAGAAGATCACAAACATTCAGGAGATCCTTCCTTTATTAGAGCAGGTGGTTCAGTCCGGCGCAAGACTTCTCATCATCGCAGAAGATGTGGAAGGCGAGGCTTTAACAACCTTGATCGTTAATAAATTAAGAGGAACCTTCAACGTAATTGCTGTAAAGGCTCCTGGCTATGGCGACAGAAGAAAAGAGATGTTACAGGATATCGCTGTATTAACAGGCGGAACCGTGATCTCTGATGAACTGGGATATGAGCTTAAGAATGCAACTCTTGATCTTTTAGGACGTGCAAAATCCGTAAAGGTTCAGAAGGAAAATACCGTAATCGTAGACGGCTGCGGCGATAAAGAAGCGATCACTGCAAGAATCGGCCAGATCAAGGGCCAGATCGAAGAGACTACTTCTGATTTTGACAGAGAAAAATTACAGGAAAGACTTGCTAAATTATCCGGCGGTGTAGCAGTAATTCGCGTAGGCGCTGCAACAGAAACCGAGATGAAGGAAGCAAAGCTTCGTATGGAGGACGCTTTATCTGCAGCAAGAGCAGCAGTTGAAGAAGGCGTTATCGCAGGCGGCGGTTCTGCTTACGTTCATGCCATCAATCAGATTGAGGAGCTTGTTAAGAATTTAGAAGGCGATGAGAGAACCGGTGGAAAGATCATCTTAAAGGCTCTTGAGTCCCCGTTATACCACATTGTAGCCAATGCAGGACTGGAAGGAAGCGTCATCATCAATAAGGTGAGAGAGTCCAAGGTAGGAACCGGCTTTGACGCATATAAGGAAGAATACGTAGACATGGTAGAAGCAGGCATCCTGGATCCGACCAAGGTAACCAGAAGCGCCCTTCAAAATGCTACAAGTGTTGCATCTACCTTATTGACAACAGAGTCCGTTGTTGCTAATATTAAAGAAAAAGCACCTGCAATGCCAGCCCCAGGCGGAATGGATATGATGTAAACATTCACGAAAACAATGTTCACGTAAGCAATGAGCAGTGCGAAACAGAACATGAAAAAATTTACGTTGTGCTTGCACATAAGAAAATTTTTCCATGTTCTGTTTCATAGGGCGAACGCCCGTGAGCGGGTAAAGCCGCAGGCTTTACTCGCTGCACTGCGGACTTCCGGGATACCAACCATAACTTAAATCACCATAAGCTGTCCCTTCCCCCTTAAGCAGCCAAGCAGGAAACAAGAAAGGACCCAAATCGTTATGAATGAAATGTATGCAGAATGGCTAGTGAAGCGAAAATCACCGGCCTATACCATGTTGATAAAAATTGCGATGGGAATCCTATGCGTAATTGCATTTTTCCTCTCCATGTCTCCGGTTTTCGGAATCTTTGGAGTGCTCATCCTGCTTGCAGCCGCAGCAGCCACATACTTTGTATTCCGCAACAGCGAAGTGGAATTTGAATACTTATTTGTGACTAACACTCTATCCATCGACCGGATCTACGGCAGAAGCAAGAGGAAGAAGGCTTGGGAAGGCTCCATGGAAGGGATCCAGATCGTGGCTCCCACCGATTCCACAGAGGCAAGGGATCATGAAACAAAGAACATGAAATTACTGGATTTTTCATCCCACGCACCGGGAGCAAAGACTTATACATTAATCAGCCAGTCCGGTGCTGAAACGACCAAGATCATATTTGAACCTAACGATAAGCTGCTCCAGTGTATGAGGATGACTGCGCCCCGTAAGGTTGTGAAGCAAGTATAAAAGAAAGGAATCAGTCGGTTTTGCAAAAAACCGCCCGGTTCCTTTTTCGTTACAGGAGAGACTTCTTTACTGTCCATGAGTGACGGAAAGAAACCGGAAAATGTCCGTTGACAACCCCTGTAAAATTTGTTAAACTATGTAACTAACAAGTAAAAAGACTTATTAGTTTCATTAATAAAAATATAAAGAAGGAGAGGAAAAGTTAATGGGTACAATAATTGGCGAAGGCATTACTTTTGATGATGTGCTGTTAGTTCCGGCTTTTTCAGAGGTTATTCCTAATCAGGTTGACTTAAAGACCAACCTTACAAAGACCATCAAACTCAATATTCCGCTTATGAGTGCAGGCATGGATACCGTTACCGAGCATCGCATGGCAATTGCCATGGCAAGACAGGGAGGTATCGGCATTATCCACAAGAATATGTCCATTGAGGAGCAGGCAGAAGAGGTTGATAAGGTAAAGAGGTCAGAAAACGGCGTCATAACGGACCCATTCTATCTTTCCCCGGAGCATACATTAAAAGATGCGGATGAACTTATGGGCAAGTTCCGCATATCCGGAGTGCCGATCACAGAAGGAAAAAAGCTGGTGGGCATCGTTACCAACCGGGATTTAAAGTTCCAGGAGGATTTCAGCAGGAAGATCAAGGAATGCATGACCTCTGAAAACCTGGTAACAGCCAGGGAAGGTATTACCCTTATGGAGGCAAAAAAGATCCTTGGAAAAGCAAGGGTAGAAAAGCTTCCGATCGTGGACGAAGACTTTAATTTAAAGGGCCTTATCACCATCAAGGATATTGAAAAGCAGATCAAATATCCGTTGTCCGCAAAAGATGGACAAGGAAGACTTCTGTGCGGAGCTGCCGTAGGAATTACAGCCAATGTGCTTGACCGTGTAGATGCCCTGGTAAAGGCAAAAGTGGATGTGGTAGTTTTAGACTCCGCTCACGGACATTCCGAAAACGTTCTCCGCTGCGTAAAAATGATCAAAGAAGCTTATCCGGCTCTTTCCGTCATTGCAGGAAATGTAGCAACCGGAGAGGCCACAAAGGATCTCATAGAAGCAGGAGCTGATGCAGTAAAGGTAGGAATCGGTCCTGGATCTATCTGTACTACCCGTGTGGTAGCCGGCATCGGCGTTCCCCAGATCACGGCTGTTATGAACTGCTATGCAGTTGCTAAAGAATACGGCGTACCGATCATTGCCGACGGCGGAATCAAGTATTCCGGAGATTTAACAAAGGCCATTGCAGCCGGCGGAAGCGTATGTATGATGGGAAGCATGTTTGCCGGATGCGATGAAAGCCCGGGAACCTTTGAACTGTATCAGGGCAGAAAATACAAGGTATACCGTGGCATGGGTTCCATTGCTGCCATGGAAAACGGAAGCAGAGACCGCTACTTCCAGACGGATGCCAAAAAGCTGGTTCCGGAAGGAGTGGAAGGCCGTGTGGCTTACAAAGGATTGGTAGAAGATACCGTATTCCAGATACTTGGCGGCTTACGGTCCGGTATGGGATACTGCGGAGCAATGAATATCAAGACCATGCAGGAAAACGGAAGATTCATAAAGATTACGGCAGCTTCCCTTAAGGAAAGCCATCCTCATGACATCCATATCACAAAGGAAGCACCAAACTATAGCATTGATGAATAAATAGCTGCTTGATGAACCGAAGGTAAATCTAACATTTTCATAATCAAAGAGGTGGAGATCATAAATGATTCTCCACCTCTTTGATTACCAGGGCTATGGATTCCGTTAAAGTCAGGTTTTCACAGCCAACTACATAATGATTGCATTTGTTCACCGGTATAAGGATCTTATAAGCACGGCTTTTACCGATGGCTTCAGCCATGGCTGGAGTGATCTCTCCCAGGAGAGAATCAGCAATGACGATCCCAATAGGACCGATGATAATATCTGCATCCCGGCTGGCCACAAGGACCGGATTCTCACCGGTTGCTCCTGCATCGGCTCCTGCCTTTAACATGGCGGAAGTAGCAATGGAATTGGTCCCGATGGCAATGACGAAAAGACTGGGAAAGGACTTTTTTAACTGAGCGATGACAGACTGCCCCATTTTGCCGCCCTGCCCGTCAATGATAACGATTTTCATGTCTTCGTCCTCCTTACCCCTCTATTGTATTATAGGGAAGGACAGAAATCAAGTGAAAGGCCAGGCGGGCAGTCTGATAAGAGTTTATATTCAGCCGGAAAGCTTAAGCTTTTGCAACTTCATCTTCCTTAATAAACAGGCTGGTAATGATAAATCCGGCAATGTAAGCGATCACCAGGCCCAGAAAATAGTTGAGCATATTAACAGGGCTGCTCATGATGGGAAGTGCTAACAGTCCCGAAGGGCTCCAGGCAATGCTCCTTACATGCATGAGCATCACATAGGCGCCGCCGAAGCCGGCTCCCAATCCTGCAGTTATGAAAGGTTTACCAAGGGGAAGTGTAACTCCATAAATAAGCGGTTCGCCGATGCCTAAGAATCCAGAAGGCAGTGCACCTATGATGACGCTCTTTAAGCGTTTGTTTCCACTGCGTTTTGCTTTTAAATAGATGGCGATTGCTGCACCCACCTGCCCTGCGCCTGCCATGGCCAGGACCGGGAATAGGGAGACTCCTCCCATTTGTTCCAGTTGAACCGCATAGATGGGAACCAGCCCATGATGCAGTCCCAAGAGGACCAGGGGAAGGAATACGGCTGACATGATGTAACCGGATAAAACGCTGACGACCGGATTCGCGGAATTTACAAGGAGAGATAATACCCAGACCAGTCCGTCAGATAAAAAGCCGGCAGCCGGCATCAGTACCAGTACAAACAAGGTTCCGGTGATAAGAATGCTTAAGAATCCGGTCAGCATGATATCAAGGACATCGGGAACATGCCTGCGCACCCAGCGTTCTACTTTGGAGAGAACCCAGACACCGATGATCACGCCGATGATTCCGCCCTTGCCGCTAATTAAGGTTGAGCTGTTTGGGATCTGTTCATTGTAAAGACCAAAAAACTTTGATATGTCCGTGATCTGCGACATAATGCTCATGGACCCGATCATGCCGCCCAGGGCAGGCGTCGCTCCAAAGCTTTTTGCTGCATTGACACCGGTAAAAATTGAAAAATAACCGAGAAATGCACCGCCGAACAGCTTCAGTATGGTGACAAGAAGAGTCCAGAAGCTGCCTCCCAATACCTGCGCTTCCACGCTCTGACCGATGATATTGGCAACACCGTTGCATAAACCGGCTGCGACGATAGCTGGAATCATAGGGATAAAGATATCGGAGATAACCCGTATGCTGCTCTTTAACCCGTTTCCTTTCTGGCCTGCCTTTACTGCTTCTTTGTTTTCCTGCCAGGAAGCATTGGTGGAGAGCCCTTTACCGCCAAGCTCACTTGGAATCCCCAGGCCGAGGCAGATATCCATAAGTTTTCTTGCCTTTCCAGGTCCAACCACCACCTGTACATCGATTCCGTTTGCAACCAGGCCAAGAACTCCCGAAATCTCTTTCAGTTCCGTCTCCTGCACCAGACCAGGATCCTTTACCTTTAAGCGAAGGCGTGTCATGCAGCTGGCCGCAGCTGCAACATTTTCTTTCCCTCCCGATAATTCCAGGATCTTTTGAAGCAATACTTCATTTGTCATAATAGACACCTCCATAGTTGAAATGATTAAATTGATAGTTAATCAGAATCCCTTTTCATACACTCGCGGATATGCCCGCGGGATTCCTTTAATTTCTTTTCTGCTTCTTTTGGCCCTGCGCCTGTTCGTTTCATTGCTATGGCTAACTTCACGCTCCCTCCTGCTTCGTCTAACAGGCTTCTGGCCTCATCACGTGTTATTTCTGTGGCAGCCATCAGGATGTTCTCTGCCCGGGAGCGCAGCTTTTCATTGCTCTGCACCACATCTACCATCAGGTTCTGGTATGCTTTTCCGATGCCCACCATGGCTCCGGTGCTGATCATGTTAAGTATCATCTTCTGGGCGGTCCCGGCTTTTAACCGGGTGCTGCCGGTCAAAACCTCCGGTCCCACCACCGGTTCGATGGCCAGGTCTGCATAAGTTCCAATGAGGCTTCCCTCATTGCAGGCAATGGCTACGGTCCGGCAGCCTATGCTTTTTGCATAGTTTAAAATAGCCGATACATAGGGCGTCCTTCCGCTGGCCGCAATGCCCACCACCACATCTTTTGGGGATAAGGGCAGGGCTTTTAAATCTTCAATGCCAAGAGACTCAGAGTCCTCGGCTCCTTCCACTGCCTGCCTGATGGCCCTGTCCCCGCCGGCAATCAGGCCGATGACCATACCCGGGTCAACCCCAAAGGTGGGAGGGCATTCGGAACTGTCTAAGATACCGAGTCTTCCGCTGGTCCCTGCTCCCATGTAGATGAGCCGGCCTCCGGCCTCAAAAGCTTCACAGACCCATTCCACTGCTTTGGCAGTCTGCGGCAGGACTTTTTCCACAGCCTCCGCCACCTTCCGGTCTTCCTGGTTCATGGCTGTCACCAGTTCGAAAGGTGTCATGGTGTCTAAATCCATGGTATCAGGATTGCGGCTTTCTGTTGTCATCTTGCTTAAATCTACCATGATTGATTTCCTCCTCATTATACGCTTCGTCGAAAGGTTCAAAA
>POVV01000637.1_pt1 | contig 20097 bp, 15 predicted proteins | sample 1560271 | NCBI WGS metagenome assembly POVV01 (sample SAMN08337232, study PRJNA429181) | Bioreactor metagenome, whole genome shotgun sequencing project. | biome: cows' rumen and soil; feature: anaerobic; isolation source: anaerobic chemostat enrichment culture, galacturonate as sole carbon... | reverse complement strand
CATTGAAAAGGGCTTAGACGAATCCAGGCTTCTGGCATGGGAGGATGACAGCTCCATCCACGATCCTCATATCTGGTTCGATGTTTCCCTATGGAAGGATGCAGCTAAAACCGTTGCAAAAGGATTAGCAGATGCCGATCCCAATGGAAAGGCAGACTATGAAGCAAATCTGGATGCTTACTTAAAAGAGCTTGATGAGACGGATACGTACATTCGCGGCCGGGCTGATGAGCTGTCGGAGGAACAGCGTGTGCTGGTGACCGCTCACGATGCGTTTCAATACTTTGGCAAAGCCTATGGCTTTGAGGTTCGGGGTCTGCAGGGCATCAGCACTGATGCGGAAGCAGGTACCGCCGATGTAAGTGATCTGGCAGGTTTCATTGTGGAACGGCAGATCAAGGCAATTTTCGTAGAATCTTCCGTACCGCCAAAAACCATTGAAGCGCTGCAGGCTGCGGTAAAAGCGAAAGGCTTTGATGTTTCCATCGGCGGGGAGCTTTATTCCGACTCCCTGGGCGATGCCCAGTCCGGAGCCGGCACTTATATCCTGACCGTTAAAGCAAATATTGACACCATTGTAGATGCCTTAAAGTGACAGGAGGGAATCATATGGAAAGACAACAAAACTATGCAGTGGAGGTAGAGGATTTAACCGTAGCCTATGACGCCAAGCCTGTCCTTTGGGATATTGACTTAAAAATTCCAAAGGGAAAACTGATGGCGGTGGTCGGTCCAAACGGAGCCGGTAAAACGACCTTAATCAAAGCTATGCTCGGACTCTTAAAGCCAGTCACAGGAGCCGTCCGGTTTCTGGAAGGAAATGATGATATACGTACCTTAAAAAACCGCATTGGCTATGTACCTCAAAGCGGCAGTGTGGACTGGGATTTCCCTGCCACAGTGCAGGATGTGGTGCTGATGGGCTGTTACGGCAAGTTAGGCTGGATCCGCCGTCCCGGCAAACCGGATGTGGAGCTGGCAAAACAAATGCTGGCTAAGGTAGGCATGCAGGAGTATGCTTCCCGCCAGATCAGCCAGCTCTCCGGCGGCCAGCAGCAGCGGGTTTTCCTGGCCCGCGCCCTGGCACAGGAAGCAGAGGTCTACTTTATGGATGAACCATTCAAGGGGGTAGACGCTCAAACGGAACGGGCGATCGTAGCACTGTTAAAAGAACTGAAGGAGCAGAATAAAACCGTGGTGGTCGTCCATCACGATCTGCAGACGGTACCCGATTACTTCGACTGGGTTACCCTAATTAATTTGCGAGTGGTTGCATGCGGACCTGTGGAGGAAGTATTCCATGAAGACAATTTAAAAAAGACCTACCAAAGCTCCGGTACTCTTCTAAGGGGTGTGATGTGATGTTAAGCAGTATTATTTCGTTATTTTCCGACTATACATTCCAGACAGTGGCTCTGGGTTCCGCCCTCTTAGGACTGATCAGCGGGGTACTCGGCAGCTTTGCAGTGCTTCGCAGGCAAAGCCTGCTGGGTGACGGAGTATCCCACGCCGCCCTCCCCGGTGTGGTGATGGCCTTTGTTCTGTCTGGCAGTAAAAATACAGAGGTTCTGCTGATGGGCGCCCTTATTTCCGGTTTGCTGGCAACACTGTTTATTGTCAGTATTGTGAGGCATACCCGCGTAAAATTTGACAGTGCGCTGGCTCTGGTGATGTCCGTATTCTTTGGATTGGGCCTGGTGCTGCTCACTTACGTACAAAAGATTCCAAACTCCAATCAAGCAGGACTGAAACGCTTTATCTTCGGTCAGGCGTCCACGCTTTTACAGCGGGATATCATTCTGATGGTAATTTGCGGCCTTATATTATTGACACTGGTGCTGCTGTTCTGGAAGGAATTTAAACTTTTCACTTTTGACAGCGACTTTGCCCAGAGCCTTGGCTTTTCCCCAAAAAAGCTGAATCTCCTGCTGTCATTTATGATTGTACTGGCAATCATTATCGGTTTGCAGACGGTGGGCGTTATTCTCATGAGCGCCATGCTGATTACCCCTGCAGTTGCCGCACGCCAGTGGACCAATAAACTGTGGGTCATGGTAACGCTCTCAGCACTTTTCGGAGCGGCATCCGGTATCGCTGGAACAGCAGCCAGCTCTCTTGTTCCAAAGCTGCCGACAGGCCCTGCTATTGTGGTTTGCGTTAGTGCCATCGTGATCATCAGCGTACTGTTCGCTCCGGGGCGCGGTGTTCTGCACAGGATATATCAACGTAGAAAAAATAAGGTTTTATATAAACTGGAAGGAGGTGTGCCGGATGGCACCACAAGTTGAAATTCAAATCATAGCTGTTATTGTTGCTGTGGCCTGCGCTCTCCCCGGAACATTTCTGGTACTTCGGAAAATGTCAATGATGTCGGATTCCATTACCCATACGATTCTATTGGGAATTGTACTCGCTTTTTTCGGCACCCACGATCTCTCCTCACCTTTGCTAATTGTGGGAGCCGCATTAATGGGGGTGGTGACCGTGTGGCTCACGGAGCTTCTAAGCCGGACGCGGCTGCTGGCGGAGGATGCTGCCATCGGCGTGGTGTTTCCCTTGCTCTTTTCCATAGCCATTATCCTGATTACCCGTTATGCCGGCTCGGTTCACCTGGATACTGATTCGGTACTATTGGGAGAGCTGGCTTTTGCTCCTTTTGACCGTATGATCATAGGCGGCGTGGATATGGGTGCAAAGGCGATTTACACGACAGGAATTCTGCTGCTGATCAACCTTGCTGCAATCATCATTTTCTTTAAAGAACTAAAGATAGCAACCTTTGATCCCATGCTGGCAGCCGTGCTGGGCTTTTCCCCTGCACTGGTACATTATGGACTGATGACGCTGGTATCCCTTACCACAGTCGGAGCATTTCAGGCGGTAGGATCTGTGCTGGTGGTAGCCTTTATGATCGGCCCCCCGGTGACGGCTTATCTGCTGACAGACGATCTCAAACGAATGCTGATTTTAAGCGGGATCATAGGAGCAGTTAATGGAATCCTTGGCTATCAGGCGGCGGCTATGCTGGATGTGTCCATAGCAGGCAGTATGGCTGTTGTTACCGGATTAGTCTTCTTCCTTGTGTTTGTTTTTGCGCCACACAGGGGACTGATCCGTTCACTTTTAAGGCGGAGGAATCAGAAACTGGAATTTGCTAAAGCGACGCTGTTATTTCACCTTTCTAATCACGAAAACAGTACAGAAGAACATGTGGAAGCAGGTATTGATACCATAAAGACGCATTTGCACTGGACTGGTGAATATACTTCGAAAATCATCAAATCCCTGGAACGTGAGGACTGTGTTCAGCTATCCGGTGGCTTGGTGAAACTGACGCCTGAAGGGCGGTATGCCATTATGCGTAACTATATCACGCTTTTCTCACCATAATATTGATTATAAAAATCCAGACCCTATCTTTGAAAGAGGAAGGGTCTGGATTATTAATTGATCTTACCTTTCAATGCTGCAGCTAATGCCTGTACCGCCGCATACATAACTCCTGCGCAAGGCCAGATAATCCATGTCCTGCTCCAATTTCCCGTATAAAAGCTGATGCCGAGATATACTGCGGTAATGGTACTCCAATAGATCACATGCAGGTGTTCTGTCCGCTTCTTTTCCAGTTTTTTCTCTACCTTATAATCCCCCTCTTGCAGCAGCATCTGGAAACAGCCTTTTTTCTCTCCTGTCATTACGAATAAAAATACAGCACAGGCTACTATGATCAACAGGAATACTACGCACATAACATAGACAAAGTCTGAGCTGCTTAACGCAACGGCTGTCATCAATGGCAAAGCGCAGATTATACATAGGAAAATACCTGCCACATTACAGATTCTATAGGTTCCTTCATATTCTGCCATCTTTTTTCGTACGATCCCTTCCACTCCATATTCCAGGCGAAAGATTTCTTTCTCCAAATACTGGTAAGATTCCATTTTCATTCCATTCATTACAAAAAATACTGTGACAATTCCGACAATCAGCAGCAATATGGCCACTCCCAATCCTCCTGCCATGTTTTCACTGATATTTACATCTTTTAATTCTGATAATCCTCCCAGAAAAATCAGCATGACCGGAGAAAGAACATAAGCCGCGATACCTAAGGCCGCCTTTTTCGCCCTGCGGATCTTGATATCCATGAATTGACTGGCCATTTCAAGGGTAACTGTCTTCTGAACCTCATCCCGATCAGCTTCCATGGCAATAGATACCGGATCTGCCTCCATCTCTTCCTTTAATAAATAATCCGTACTGACATCGAATGCCTGACTAAGTTTTAAAATTCGTTCTAAATCAGGAATTGAAGTTCCGGACTCCCACTTAGATACTGACTGCCTCGATACGCCCATCTGGTAAGCCAGCTCCTCCTGCGACCATCCGGCCTTCTTACGCAATGCAATAATTTTTTCTGCTAATATCACAATGCACCATCCTTTCAAAAATTTATTTATGTCATTCCATCTTCAAATGTCCTATAATAAATATCTGCGTTCACCTGGTGATATATGACTGTCTGCATTGTAGTATTTTTACCGGTTGACAACCACCACGTGCGCTGTATAATTTGTCAACTGGCGGTTGCAAATTCTACTTTACTATATCAATGACCGTTTTTACAATAGAAATGTGATGATTTAACTGAAATAGTAAAAGAATCTTTATAGGTCCATTTCTGTCCTGATCCCTAAAATTGGGTTTAAGGACAAAATAAATTATGCATAAATTATGCAGAAAAGCCTTGACTACTACGTAACGTGATAGTGTACCATTTAGTCATAGAACGAAACAGAATATTCGCCGGCAAATATATGTATTGTTCTCAATAATTCAAGTGAAAGGGGCTGATAATCATGAAAACCATAAGCCAGGTTGCTGAATTAACAGGCATCAGCACACGTACGTTGCAATACTATGATGAGATTGGTCTTCTAAAACCAAGTGAGTTAACGCCATCTGGTTATCGCTTGTACAGCGATGAAGTCTTGCAAAAGCTGCAGCAAATTTTATTTTTTAAAGAATTGGATTTTAAACTGAAAGAAATTAATGAAATACTGCAAAAACCAGAATTTGATAAAGTTGAAGCATTTAAGAAGCAAAAGAAGTTACTCTGCATAAAACGTGATCGGATAAACAAGCTTATTGAGCTTCTGGATCGATTAGAAAAAGGAGAACATTGTATGAGTTTTAAAGAATTTGACCTAAGTGAATATATCGAAGCATTGGTGCAATTCAAAAATCAAAAAGAAGACGATGTCATAAAGCATTGGGGCAGCATCGAAAACTTCAATCAGCTTATACAAAAAATTAAAGATGATGAATCCAACGTAGCGAAACTTGCCATGAAACAATTTGGAAGTATTGAAAAATACACGGAAGCCATGAAATACAATCTGGAACATTTTTCGGATTTAATGGAACAATCAAAAGAACTCGCCAAAAACAAGGACGAAATATTGCAGAAAAGCAATGATCTATACGTAAGTTTAACTTCTGATTTAACAAAAGATGCTGCTTCCAGAGAAATTCAGGATATTGTTCACGAAATAGTGGAGCTTTCCAGCGAGAACAATTTAGGGATAGATATGGGTGATGGCTTCTGGGATATGGTAATAGAAAGCTATTCCAATGATACTATCAGGGAAATCACTGATAAAAAATATGGAGCCGGTGCTTCCGATTATATTATCAAGGCATTTCAATATTATTTTCACGATTAAACTCTCAAATAATAAAACAGAGCCGCTTTGTATCAAAACGAAAAAAAGAAACACCGGAATCACATCCATTCAAAAGACGCTGCAGTCCACATACATACCAGGCTGCAGCGTTTCAACTCATTGTTCACTCTAAAATGTCCCCTTCATCTCCCTGCAGCACCAACCTCACCTTACGCTCAAAGGGTACATATTCATTCAGGTAAATGGTATACCCCTGGGAATTCACCTTCTCACCACTATAATGTCCTTTAAACGCATGCAGCCCAAATCCTGGTCCAATCTTAATTTGCTGTCCCTCATGGCGAAGAACCACATCTCCCTCCCGCAGAATCATTGAGGCTCCCGGATAAGTCTCCATGCAAAAACTCTTGTTCTCTAACACTGCGCCGGAGGGTACACACAGTTGAAGCCTAATTGGTACACGGCTTATCCCCTCTGCTTTTAGGGCTAATTCTACACCGCCCTCTGCTTCCGTCACTCCAACCCATAGCTTCACACCACCCTTCACCAGCACCTCTCGCTCCGTATAGTCCATTTTCCACCAATCACTGGTATCCGGGGCCTCCTTCCATGGGAGGTAATAGCGGTTTTCCACGGTAGAGGACAGCTCATATTCCCTGTTTTCCATCATCACCTTCATTTCAGCCGCTTGAAAATCCCTGTTATACCCTATGCTTTCTCCAATCCGTACATAAATTAGAGTTGATTTCCATTTTAAATAGAGGAATTCATCCTTTCCTCTCAATACACTGTATCCAAAGTTACCCTGCCTGACCCGGACTACTCCTGATTCTTCATAAAACTTACAATATTGTTCCAAGTACCCATATTCTTTAAATTCAAAATTCTTCATTCTCTGGTGCAGCATAACGATATGCAGACAATCCGGTGCCAGGTCTCCCCGTTCCATATTGTCTCTGATGATCTTATGGGCCGCTCCGTCAAACAATCTGCAATTCTCCTCAGATGCAGACAAAAGGCTTGCCATGTAAAGATATTGATAAAAGTATTTATCAGGATAATCTGCTTTTCCCCTATCCTGTCTGGTTGAGTTTTGGGTAAATATCGTATCATCCGGATCAATAAAGGTAATCATCATTTGCAGGTTTCGTTCTACATATCCCAGATATTCTTTATTTCCGGTCTCCTCATAAAGAGCCATCATAGAATTGTTGACCACCGCATTATAATTCCCTGCAGACCGCTCAGCATATTCCCCGTCTGCGTTTCCGTCAATCCCCTCTCTTATATACATCATGGCTCTCTTGGTCAGACGTTCAGACAACTCCGGCTCTTCAAACAAATGACTACCCTGAAAAAGTGCAGCTGCAATCCCCCACCTGTGATTGGGCGTATGAAAACCTCCTGTGGCGATGGCATCTAAGGCCCTTCTCATAATCCATTGATACTTATCCTTTAATTCTTTTGCATCCCCTTCTTTTTCATAGGTCTCAAGCAGCCGGTAGGCAGCAATCAGACGTTTAAAACAAAATGAAGTGTCAGCTGCAGAATAAAAATTACAGGAAGGATAGTCAAAACTTCCATCCTCCCTTTGACACCGAACAACAAAATCCAGGGCTCGGTTCATTGCATCATACAAACGCGGCTCATGATAGAACCGGCTTTCCTGATTTACATAAACTGCTGCCGCCGTTGACAGCAAATATATCGTAGGCTTTGCCTCTAAAAGCTGGGTCTCATAAGCACCATCGGCAATGTTTCCTCTGTCTTTTATCTGATGGGCCAGAAACTCTTCGGTTCTCTTTTCTGCCGACCGTATCATATGTTCCATATAGCGTTTCATAGACCGTTCCCCCCATTACCCTTTTACACCGGTTGCTGCGATTCCTCCGGTAATATACTTCTGCAAAAACATAAAGATAATAATGAGAGGCAAAATAGAAATGATGGAAGAAGATAAAATAGCATTCCAATTCACACCCATCATACCGATGTAACTCTTTATCGCAATCTGAATCGTAAACTTCTTCTGATCCGACAGTACCATAAGCGGAAGAATATAGTCATTCCACCTCCACATAAAGGAGAAAATAGTAAGTGTTACCGTCACAGAAGATCCTAGAGGCAGCATAATCGACCGGAAAATCTGAAACTCACTGGCGCCATCAAGCCTTGCCGACTCGGCCAGAGAAAGGGGAATAGACATATAATGCTGACGGTACATAAAAATTCCTGTTGTTGTGGTCACCACCGGAAGGATAACGCCCCAGATATTATTGTACAGATGAAGTTCACTGATCACCGAAAACTGAGCGATGGTCAGAATCTCTCCCGGAATCAGAGTACCTAGTAAAAATATACCAAATACCTTATTTGTATACGGAATATCATGACGGTAAATAGCCAGGGCATAACCGCACATGGAACTGATCACTAAGGTAATGGCCGTCCCCACTACCGCTAAAAACAAACTGTTCTTAACATAAGTGAAAAAACCGCTTGCAATCACACTCTCATAAGACTTAAACGTAAATTCCTTTGGAAAAAAGTGCAGCGGATAGGCAAATAATTCCGTAGAATCTTTAAAAGAACTCATAAGCAGCCAGATAATAGGAAATATCATCACAAAAACAGTGCCCATACCGATTGCTGTGACAAGCACAGAAGTAAGTCTTTTCTTCCCGCTGTTCATCATACCTCACCTCCTCTGGTCATCTTAAACTGAATCATGGCAATTGCAATAAAGATAAGACTAACTACCACTCCGATCGCCGATGCATATCCATAACGGGCCTGGGTAAATCCCTGGTCAAAAATGTACTGAACGATATAAGTGGTGGAGGTTCCCGGTCCTCCTGAGGTAATCCCTTGTACCAATGCATACTCTTTCAACAAGTTAACAGTAGAAAGAAGCAGTACAATAAAAATAGTAGGTGACAACAGCGGTACGGTAATTCTGAAAAAAGTCTGAACCGGTCTGGCGCCATCCACACTGGCAGCCTCATATAATTCCTTGGAAATATTATTGATACCACCGATAAACATAACCATATAAAATCCTGTCGAGGCCCAGTTGGAGGCGAAACTGACTACAAAAGTAGCCAGTTTCGAATTCAGTGCCCACTGAAGCGGAGTTCCTCCAAAGGACTGTATTACATAATTAATCAATCCATATTCCTGTCCAAACATCCAGTTAATCGTAATACCTACTACCAGTGCTGATAATAGAACCGGAATATACACCACTGTCCGGACCAATGTAGTAAGCTTTAATTGCTTAGAGGTAACCAATGTGGCGATAAGAAGAGGTACAATCACTTTAAAGGGCAGGCTAAACAGCATATATACAAAGGTTCTACCCAATACCTTATAGAAATCCTTACTGACCAGCAGTTTCGTATAATTCTTTAGTCCTACAAAGTCCATCGTCTTCCATCCGTCATAATTTGTAAAGGAAAATCCAATACTTAAGATCAGAGGAAGGATGAAAAATACGGAAAACAACAGCACTGCCGGTGCCACGAACATCCAGAATGCCCTGGTATGCGAAAATGCCTTTCTTCTCTTCCCCATATAAGTCTCCTCCTTTTACTTTGCTGCTTATTTTTATTGAGTGGTTGTCCAGCCTGATGATTCAGCCAATTCTTTTGTAAATGCATCCAGAGCTTCTTTTGCCGTGATCTCACCGCTTACCGCACGTTTTATGTAATCCCGGTATTCATTATCCTTGTAGGTTCTCCATGCAGAGCTTTCATCTACCATAAAGCTGTCTGTCACATAAGAAACCTCATTCTGAAGAATCTTAAAGTCTGCCGCTGCTTTTTCGTCAGCCGGTTCATAAATCACTGACTTAAGTGAAGATAACCCCTTGTCTTCCTGAATATAATTCTTGAAATTTTTCTCATCGTAGAACCATTTTACAAATTCAACAGCCAGGTCTTTTCCTGCTGCATTCTCCGGTATGGCCAAAGCTTCACCACCGATAATAGCTGCCTGTGAAGCACTTCCCTTAGGAGTCGGCATCACACCGAACTTAAATTTAGACACATCTGTGGTCAAAGAATTATAGTTCCAGGAACCGGATAAAAGGATGGCAGCATCTCCATTCTTAAAATACTCTACCGGGTTGTCAGTAGAACCGCCGGCCCAGATGGCTTTTGGCATCACACCGCTTTCATTCGCAGCCACAAACTTCTCCAAAGTAGCCACGTTCAACGGATTGTTTACATTGACTTTAAAGGTGTCTCCGTCTTTTTCCACTAAAGAACCACCATTGGCATACATCAGGATATCATATCTGGCTCTTGATACATCTGCCGCAAAACCATATTTAACAGTACCGCCGGCCTGGATCTTCGCAGCATTTTCATACAGTTCATCCCAAGTCCATGGGTTGTCGACCGTCGGAACCTCTACTCCCGCTGCTGCAAACGCATCTTCATTGTAATACATACAGGTAGTAGTAAACTGTCTGGGCATGCCTGATATCTTATCTGATTTATAATCCTTGCCTACGATCTTTAAAGCAGAATCTTCAAATAAACTTAAATCCACTACCTGGGCCATATCCATAAATTCTTCCGGATATAACTGATGAAGTCTGGTAGTTGCGATGATATCCGGCAGATCCTTATTCTTTGCCATAGCCGGGAATTTGGTCAGCTGGTCATCATGGGAAATGATAATCATATCAATCTGGTTTCCGGTTTCCTCACTCCAGGCCTTAAGCGCATTATTCAGTGAGTTTTCTGCCCCCGGCTCCTCCGGCATCAGGACCTTCAGTGTTCCGGCAGCGGCTGCCCCGCCTGCTGCTCCCGTCGTTTCCGGTGCTTTTGTTGTCTCTGTTCCCGATCCCTTAGAACCGCAGGCGGCTAAAGAAGCAGCCATAACGGTTGCCAGCATTCCTGCTGCCACTCTCTTCCATGCTTTTTTCATAGTAAATTCCTCCTTAATTTTTATTAGTTTTTTTATACTTAAACCTGCCCCACGTTCGGCAGATAGAGCATAGCCCATGCCCTGTTACCCTCTTGCGTACCAAACATCTACTGCTTCTCGGTCGCATATTTCTTTGGCGTCGTTCCTGTATTCTTTTTAAAGGTATTGATAAAATGGCTGTCGCTGTTATAAGAAAGAGCCACCGCAGTTTCAGTCACGGAAAAACCATTCTTTAACATTCCTTTCGCCGCTGTTATTTTAAGATTAGTGATATACTGGCTGATGGTAAAACCTGTTTCTTTTTTAAAATAATGGCTCAAATAGTACTTATTCATATAGAATTGTTCCGCGATCCCATCTAAATCCAGCTTATCTTCCACATGAGCAGCAATATATTTCTTAATTAATTCGATTCGGTCCCTGTCATGAACCGGTCCGCTCTCACCTGCAAAGGCTGCCATTTCTGCATCATCGATGGATTTTTCTGAGAAGAAATCATACAGCCGGTTAATGTAAACCAGCAGCTCCATAATAGCCAGATGTAAAACAACCCCGTCCATCCCCTGTTGTGTGGACACACTGCATTTCTCCACCTTTTCAAACAACCCAATCACTTCTCCAAGATGCTCTTTATTCAAATACAGCTTGTGAATAAACCCTTCCGGCCGGTGTTCGAAATATTTAAAGAAGTCATAATCCATCGCCTGTGATACATCCCTTAAACGGTCCGGGTCAAACATAACCACATAGCGGTTATAATCCTGCCCTTTTACACCGGATGTTTTATGATATTCCCGATTGTTAATTACAAAAAGAGTTCCTTTTTCCACCTCATATTCCCGGTTGTCAATACAAATTCCGGCACCATCACTCATAACCAAGATAATTTCATAATTCTTATGAAAATGGAACCCTTGCATATTCCAATTCTGAGTACTGCCGCTATAATAGTAAAATGAATCAAATTCCTCATAAAATATGCGTGATTTCACCGTATTCTTCCTTTCAGGGCATTCCTTCCTTACTTTATAAATTCTGCCAATAATCCTCCATCATCTCCTGAAGCATTAATATCATAAGCGCCTGGCCATAAGTCATCGGATAACAGGGGACATTTTGATAAAATGATACATTCATACCAATGGGAGTACCATAAGAAACCTGATCCACAGTTCCATCTTCCTGTATGTACCCAAGGATATGTTTGACGCCTTCTGAAATCACCAGAAGATATTCTTCTGCTTCCAGATACCCCAGACGAACCCCTTTCATCATACCAGCCAGGAAACCGGCACCGGCGGAAATTTCAATATAAGTGCTCTCATCATTGACCACCGTATGCCACAATCCTTTCGCCTTGTCCTGATAGCGTTTAATCGCCTGGCATTGGTAGCGGTACACACTTAAATAATGTCTTTTTAAGGCTGGATAAACGTCTCTTTCTTCCAGATATTCCATCATTCCAACCGTATACCAGCTATTTCCTCTTCCCCATAAAACTTTGCCATAATTGTTGTTATGATTAAAGTTCCAGCCATGATAAAACAGGCCTTCTTCTTTGTTGTATAAATACTTGATATGATTGACGATCTGATAATCTGCCTCTTCTGCATAGTCTGGCCTGTTAAGCAATTTTCCAGCCCGGCTTAGGAATAAAATAGTCATAAACAAGGTATCAATCAGGATTTCTCCGTCATTGGGATCTCCGGTTATCATGTGCTGGAAGCATCCGTCCTTAGTTCTTAACAGTCCGTTTTCATCCATTACCCAATCAGCCCAGGAACGTATCAATTCCAAGTAAGATTCTTTTTGGGTAATCTCATAAATATAAGTCAGTGTTAACATGGGAGCTGTCGTATTCACATTCCGCTCCGATATTCCCTCTGATATCCGTTCGTCAAACCAACGGATTAAAAAATCCAGCACTTCTTGTTTCTGAGATTTACAGTAATACTTATAAAGTCCAAACAAGCCCACTCCCTGAGGCCATTCCCAACAGTTCATATCAATAAGGCTGACCGGAAACTTCTCTTTCACTCCCGGATTTTTCAGATGCATCATTTTGTCGCTTACTCTGCCTAATATTCCTTCGATTTCATTCTTGCTAATCACCTTGATTCCTCCATTTACATTAGCTGCATGTTTTTTCCATAACCCCTTGATAGGTATAGGGATAATCTGCTGCTCTTTTGCCGCCAATCAAAAGTCCTTCCTCAGCAAGAACCACATCACCATATTCGGTTCCTACAATATTCCAAACCTCACGATCCTCCTGTTTTATCAATTGAATCTTCTTAATCTTCTGATAAAATGCTTGTAAGCTTCCATATACATCTTTTCTTCCCATTTTGATCAGCCATACATTTTCCCGCCCGGGGCTTATAAATTCCCGGTATTTGCAAGGGCCCTCCTGCTGCATATGCAGACCGTTTAGGGCAATCACACCGATATATCCGTCCTCCTGTTCCACCGTTACCACATGATCATCACCGATATATCCTTTAAATTCGCTGAGCGGAATATAGGCATGGGTGTAAGAAACCGGATGTTCCTGAGGAATTTTATATTGCAGTATCCCTAAATCACGGTACTGTGCTCCTCTTGGCCTGCTTCCATTACCTGCAAAAAAGTTAGGACGTCCGTTGCCGTAAGGCTGTACTTCTCCTGGATGATTGACGAATACCTGGGCCGTGGGGTTGATGGTCGCCTGCATAATATGCTCCTGATACCCTGGTGTAAAGGGATAAAAATCTACTGCTGTCGATAATTGTACCTTGGAGTCTTTATACATATATAGGTTTACATAACCTTCGTATCCCTGGGTCTTTTTATATATGATTGCCTCATCCTCCGGAAGCTCCATAAATTGCCGGTACTCTGCGGGCGGCTCATATTCTCCCAAGACAAAGGATGTGTAGGCCAGAGCTGCACGGTTTAAACAGCCTTTGTTATATGCAATATAAAGTAAAGAGGTGGTACCTGCTGTATAATTGCCTTTCAATTCCTTTTCATAACTGCGGCCAAAGGTAGTCATTACCGTTCCCTTATGTTCCAGTAAAGCCATGTCATAGAAGATATGGTCAAGGGCCTTTCTGGCAGCTTCCTTCCACTGGTTTCCATCCTCTGTCAGATTATACAAGGAACAAAGCCCCAGTACATCTACCGGAATATAGGCATTGGAATTCCATTCGGTTATATATTCTCCCAAGAATCCGGCAAACCACTTATCTAACAGTACTTCCGCCTTTGCCACCAGCTGGTTTCCGGTTAAACCGCTGTTTGTAAATATTTGATCCGGAAACAGTCTCCCGGCAGCGTATTGGCAGATATGAAATAATAATGCATGGTTTTCACTGAAAAACCACATAACATCATTCCCCGGTTCATCAAACCAATACCGGAAATTCAACAAAACTTCTTCGATCCGCTTCTTCGTTTCCTCCCATAAAAGACCGGAAAACCGAATATAGATCTGTATCACGATAACAAGATGGAAATCACTGCAATCTTTGCGAAGCTCGATTCCTTTTAACTCTTCTAACAATATTTGGTTGGCTGCTCTTGCATTTCCGTCCAGATAAAGCATAGCAGCGGCTTTGTACACATTCTCTACTTCCACATCCCGCAGGTATGCAAGTGCCTCCTGCTTACGCTCTTTGATTCCGGAGGTTTTAGTTTCTAAGAGTTTGCGATGAAACACCTGGGTGCCTATTCTGCGCCCTACTGCAATACCTTCGTATAGAACTTCTATTTGGAAGTAATAAAAACCGGGTTTTACGTCATCTGCCTCAAACAGGCACACCTTTGTCTTGTCATTTGTCAGCTCAAAGTTCCGTTTTTCTATCAGGCTTTCGGCATCGGTCATCTTGTCCGCCACCGGTTTATAAAAAGCTGTCATCTGCAACGGATCGTGAAATGGATTGTGTATCTGAAGTTCTACAGGTTCACTGATGTATACCTCTTTTTCAAAGGAGATATCATCCATCATATGTTCAATCTGATAGATCTTGTCCGCTTCGATCTCAGCCGGTACCGGGATACACATCCGTATTTTTTCTTCACCTAAGTAAATCAGATGGAAATAGTAATCAGTATCTCTCTCAGCTAAGTCATCCAGGCATATTACCAGTTTATTAAAGCCTTGTTTCAGCGGAAGAGTCACCTTCTGCTGCTTGACCATATTCCGCGTGAACGGGATAAAATCAGTGATCAGTGCATCATTTAGCCATAAAGTGACACCTCCGCAAGTCTCCAGTAAAAAGTCTTCGCTGCTCTGAGCGTCGGAAAACAGACAGCAGTAGCTGTAGCTGCGCAGATAGGTGGGGTTAAAATAAAACTCTGAAAAATCAAGGCCTGCGTTTCCGAAGGGGTAGTAGACCTGAAGCGTTCTCTCCTGGTCAAATACTGTTATGGTATCATGAAGCTTGTATTGACTGATATCGATGTATTCTGGTGTCCGCGCCCTTCTTTTTTCGATAAATTCACCTCGGCAAGGGTTTTCGTGGATAGAAAATCCGTATTTTAGCCATTCATTGATATTGCCTTTTAGAACCGCTTTTTTGAATTCCTGTGGCTGGCAGTATGTGCCCGTCGTAAGAAAACGGTTGATTGTTTTTTGTTGATCTAAAGGATAAATTAAATGATTCACAGGTTCACCTCTTTTGATTTTGCTTTCTTGTATCTATTTTAGCATAATCTCGTGAAAACACTTGCATTATACAGTGGTAAAGTTATATAATTTTGCTAATTTTTAAGTTTGGAATCTTTCTATTATATATTATTTACTTAAATTCAATATAGTGGAAGCCAAATGAAAGACCGTTCCTTTCGAGGAGTGGTCTTTCGAATTTATAATGTCTCATTTTCCATTATAGTTTCATTTCATAAAGAAAAGAGCCAGACATCCTTGAATTTACAAGGATTTCTGACTTTAAGTATTTTATTTAAATTCAATATTGACCAGTAGCCTTTCGCGTACACATAAGCACATTCACGTTCAAATTTGACCGCTCCATCTGACAATCTATTGAGGATAAGAATATTGTATGACACTACGGGGCTAGTCTTACGTCCAGGCTCTTTGTAAGAAACGAGGGCGTCTGACATTATCTTAATAATGGCGGTGTTATCTCAATGGTACTTTGACCGCGGAATCCGAAAAGTTCTACTATCTGGACAGTAAAGTTAGATGGTTGTGGAATCGATGAGTCTCCCTCACGGATCAGGACAGGGCTTCAAATTATCCAGGGTCGGTTGAATTATTAAGGGTAAACCTCTTTTAACACACTTTGTCTATTTGGCTCATACATTATAGTACGGTTTTCTGTGGAGAATACATAATTTATGTGCTGTTTTAATAGACGTTTTGGATGTAATTGCGGATTTAAGATAAATACTTTTATGGCAGATAATAAAACATTATTGGGCTGGTAATTGGTAACTGGGTTCGTCTATCCATAGAATTGTATTATTTTTTGACTGCCTTCATGCGGTAATAGTAAGCCATTCTCAAAATTCACACCTTGCCTGCTTGTCCCATATAATATTAATGTAGAACGGCATGAAAGGAGTTAAAGTATATGAAAAGCGAAACAATTAAATGTAGAATAAGTTGTAAAAAATGTGAACCCAAACGTGAATGTGAATGTGAACGCGAATGCGAATGCAGACCAAAACGTGAATGCGAATGCAAACCAAAATGTGAATGTGAGAACAAATGCAAATGCAAACCAAAATGCGAATGCAAACAAACATGTGAATGCAAACAAACATGTGAATGCAAACCAAAATGCGAATGCAAACTAAAATACGAATGCAAGCCAAAATGTGAATGCGAATGTAAAACAAAATGTGAATGCAAACGCGAATGCAAACCAAAATGCGAATGTGAATACAAACCAAAATGCGAATGTGAATGCGAACACGAACGCGAATACGATTACGAATACGAAAATGAAAATGAATACGAATTCGAAAATGAACGTGAATGTGGATGCGAACATGAACGCGAATGGTGAATATAAGAAATAAAAGAAGCCTACTGGTAAGACTTAAAGGACAACTGTGTGCAGACAAAAGGATGTTATTAATAAGGGCGGGCCTCGGTATTCCGGGCCCGCTATATTAATTAAACTACCACAATCTATTTGCTAAGTTCATAATGGTCTGTTTTCACTGAACATTACAAATATGTAAAATCCTAATTCTATATTTTCCCTTTGCTCCTTAATCGTACAGTAGAGCTAATCTATCCCTAGATCTCTCAATGTTCTGGTACTTAACATCACTCGACTGCAAAATCTTTCTCGGATTATACTCAGCCACCTGCAGCATTTCAACGGCTGTCACCAGCATAATCCGTATACCAAAATAAAAAGCTTAATGTCCACAAAAGCTGGCTTGGAAAACCAACGCAGCTTTTGTGGACATAACTATATGTCTTTTGGCTTCGGTGATCCATTGATGGTATGCACAATCTTTGGTTCTTTATTGGGCACATATACAATCAGGTTGCTGAGATCGCAGTTCAATGCTTCGCAAATCAGATCCAAATGTTCTAAATTTACCCTTTCTACCATCTCATGGTACAGCTCCGAGATCGTTGTTGGCCGAATACCCGTTTTTCGAGCTAAATCAGCTTGTGTCCATCTCATATCACCCAGCCTTGAAGAGAGTAAAATTTTTATCATATGTCAATTGCTCCTTCCTTTATAATTTACTACATTCCGACAAAAAAGAATGCAAGATAATGCTGGTGTTATTACTATCATACCGCCATATATTGAGGCTTGTAAAATCTGACCTTTTGGGAATACTGTGTGAGACATACACACATCATTTAGATTAATTGATTTACCATCGAAGTGAATTATGTTAATTACTTTTAGATTGTTATTGACCATGTGTTGAGAAGATACCTATTAAATCCAAAATTCTGCACTTACAAAATATTCTTCATGTGTATCCAGTTGTGATTTGATATTAAATCCTTTTATTATCCGATAATGGCCGGCTGGTAATTTACCATATAATATCTCAAAATCAGTAGACCACGGGAAACTGCTCCCTTTTTCTAATACATATGCTATAGAAGTAAACATGATATCGTCATTGACCGGTAAAGAAAACCACTTTTGACCATCTTTTACTTCAAGGATATAATTTGCACCAAATAATACTGGATCATCAGCAGAATAATTAATAAGCACTGTAATTTTTGTATCAACTACACTTTCTACAGTCATAGTTACACCACTAAAATCATTTAAAACTAATGTACTTTCAGACCTTTTTGGGACAATATCGTTTTTCTCCTTATAGTTTATATTGTCTCTATAAATTAAAATTAAAAAAAATGTAACAATGGAAGCGAAGATAAATACTTTTTTTTTCATATTCTTATCCATTTCATTTATGTGAGATTTTTCAATTTTTTATTGCTAAATAACCATTGGTATCACCTCCTCCTAGTTAGGTATTAAATTATATCGAACCTCTCTGCGTGGTTTTACCGTACCATAACCTCCCCAAAATGTAAAATATACACAAATAGGGCGGCCTTAGTCTATTGTCTTGCCAGCAGGGGATGCCAATAAAATATCTGTTGGCCTTGAAATTTCCAAAGATATGATTTATAATAACAATATAAAGAGCGACCGCCCACAAGGTGGAAGCCCATTAGAGATTAAGCGTCCTTACGGACACCGCCTATCCTGTTGGCTGACAGGGTAGGCATTTTTACTTTCGCTTATTGTTCCTATCTATGTAGGTCAGTAATGCGATCAGGAATGACCCGCCTAAAAATAAAACACTTAAGGCCTGGTATGTATCCATATGCACCACCTCCCCTCTTCTTAAAGTTGGGAGGCTTCCACCCTGTACACGGTGCTCATAGAAGATCATAACATGTGCTGAACCATTTCACAATATACTTTTCTTCTGCTTCAAAATCCCTCCGGAAAATCATATTAATGTCACAGCAATGCCACAAGGCAAAAACAAACCTCGAAACCCCCGTGTTTATACGGGTTTCGAGGTTTTTCCAATCATTCGAATTCAATTGTAGCCGGCGGTTTCCCCGTGCAATCATAAAGCACCCGGTTCACACCCTTCACTTCATTCACAATACGTCTGGTCACTGTCCCCAAAACTTCCCAAGGCAGTTCCGCAGATTCAGCCGTCATAAAGTCAGAGGTAAGCACCGCTCTTAATGCAATGGCATAATCATAGGTTCTTTCATCTCCCATGCATCCAACAGAACGCATATTGGTCAATGCCGCAAAGTACTGTCCCAGTCCCTTATCAACACCAGCCTTGGCAATCTCTTCTCTATAGATGGCATCAGCCTCCTGTACGATTTTTACCTTCTCAGGAGTAATTGCACCGATGATACGGACTCCAAGTCCTGGACCTGGGAATGGCTGACGGTAAACCAGATATTCCGGAATCCCAAGCTCCAGACCTGCTCTTCTCACTTCATCCTTAAACAGAAGTCTCAAAGGCTCAATGATCTCTTTAAAATCCACATGCTCAGGAAGTCCTCCCACATTGTGATGGGACTTGATCACAGCAGACTTTCCAAGACCGGACTCGATCACGTCAGGATAAATGGTTCCCTGTACAAAGAAATCCACTGTTCCGATCTTCTTAGCTTCTTCTTCAAATACGCGGATAAATTCCTCGCCAATGATCTTGCGCTTTGTCTCAGGATCTTCCACTCCTGCCAGTTTGCCATAGAAGCGTTCCTGTGCGTTAACACGAATGAAATTTAAGTCGTAAGGTCCCTCAGGTCCAAATACGGCCTCAACCTCATCTCCCTCGTTCTTACGAAGAAGACCATGGTCAACAAATACGCAGGTAAGCTGTTTTCCTACAGCTTTAGCCAGCATAACTGCTGCTACGGAAGAATCTACACCGCCTGATAAGGCGCAAAGCACCTTGCCGTCTCCAATCTTTTCCCTGATGGTCTCAATGGAAGCCTCCACAAAGGAGTCCATCTTCCAGTCACCGGAACACTTGCAGACATTATATATAAAATTGGAAAGCATCTTGGTGCCTTCCTGGGTATGCATAACCTCAGGATGGAACTGTACGGCATAAAGGCCGCGTTCTTCGCATTCCATACCAGCAACCGGGCATACTGGTGTATGAGCTGTAACATGGAACCCTTCCGGCGCTTTCTCTACGTAATCCGTATGGCTCATCCAGCAGACCGTCTTGGAACTTATATTTTCTAAAATTTTACTGTCAGTCTCCACGTCAACTTCTGTCTTTCCGAATTCACTGACAGGTGCTGTGGCAACTTTGCCGCCCAGCATATATGCCATAACCTGGGTGCCGTAGCAAATTCCCAGGATCGGTATTCCCATATCAAAGATTTCCTTTGAACAGAGTGGGGAATCCTCCTTATACACGCTGTTTGGACCGCCTGTAAAAATGATTCCTTTCGGATTCATTTCCTTAATCTTATCCA
>POVV01000636.1_pt1 | contig 20128 bp, 20 predicted proteins | sample 1560271 | NCBI WGS metagenome assembly POVV01 (sample SAMN08337232, study PRJNA429181) | Bioreactor metagenome, whole genome shotgun sequencing project. | biome: cows' rumen and soil; feature: anaerobic; isolation source: anaerobic chemostat enrichment culture, galacturonate as sole carbon... | reverse complement strand
CGCCTTGGTGTGACCAAAGGGGCGGTTTCCCAGCTTATCAAGCGTCTGGAACAGAAAAACTGTGTTGAACGTGAGTCCCATCCGGAGGATTCGCGGATTATTCTGGTTTCGCTTACCGGGATTGGGCGTGCCGCCTGCCGCATTCATGAGCGGCAGAATGCAGAGTTCTACGCCAGGCTTAGCTCCCGGCTAAGTTCGGAGGAAATTAAAACGTTTAATAAATGTATCGATGAGCTGTGCGAAATTTTACGAAAGTAAAATTTTTTCAATATATAGTTTAGATACTAAACATTTATTGCAACTGTCTAAGGAGGATAAAAGAATGAAGGCTCCAACGCAGCATGCGGGTATGTTCTATCAATTGTTTCAACAGTACAAGGAGGCGCAATTGCTTGCCGCCGGTATCCGGCTTGACGTATTTTCCTATTTAACGGAGGGAAAGACGGCAGCGGCAGTGGCCGCCGCCGCGGGGTATGATTCGCGGAATCTGGCGCTGTTTTTAGACAGCCTGGTAAGCATCGGCCTGCTTCGCAAAGAGGGGCAGACGTATAGCAACACACCGGAAACGGAAACGTTTCTTGCCAGGCAGAGTCCGTATTATCTGGGGGAGTATTTGTTGTTCCGGCAGCAGATGACCAGTCTCGAGCATGTGGAGGAGCGGGTGCGTCAGGGGCCTGACCGAACCGTTCAGACGCATAACAAGGGCGTGGAGGTGTATAATTTCCGCGAACTGGCCCGCCTGTCGGCCAGGGAGGTATATGCCGGACGCGTCCAGTCCTTTCTGGAGCTGGTTGCGCCGCTGTTTAGGCCTGACGCGCCTGTCCGCATTCTGGATTTGGGCGGCGGGCCCGGCATATTGGCGATTGAATTTGTCAGCGCCTTTTCCGCTGCCGGCGGCGTTATTTTTGAGCATCCCGCCGTGGCTGATATTCCGGCGGAGTTTGTTGCCGGGAGGGGCTTGGAGCAGCGGCTGAGAGTCTGGCAGGGTGACTTTACTGTGGACGGCATTGGCGCCGGTTATGATCTGATCATTGCGTCAGGCATCATGGATTTTGCCGGCGATAACCCGCAGGCGCTCGCGGCAAAAATGGCCGGAGCGCTTAACCCGCAGGGGTATCTGTATCTGGTCTGCCATAACATCGGCAGTGATTTGCTTTCACCGAAAGAGCCTATTGTCAACTGGCTGTCCAGCCGGCTGGACGGCCTGGAGATTTTGCTGACCAAGGAGCGGGTAGAGGCGGCGCTGACCGAAGCCGGGTTGCGTAAGGTCAGAGCAGTACAGCAGGATGGCGTCATTCAGAAGCTGTCGGGAGAGGTTTACCGGCTGCGGGCTTAACGGGGCGGTGTCCGGCAAAACGGCTTACCGCCATAAAGCGCGTTTAGGGGCGTGAGGCTTGCCGTGATCCAGTACTTCGGTAAGCCAAGCGCCATCGCCGTCAAGATGTAGGTTAAGGGTATGGTAAAACCGCAGGCTTTCTCTGTGGCAGATACTGACCAGGGTCAGATCAGGCAGGGCTTCGGCGAGCAGCCGGTACAGGCTGTGTTCGGTGCGTTCATCCATGTTGGATGTGGCTTCATCTAAGAATAGCCAGTCGGGTCGCCGCAAGATCGCTCGGGCGAAGGCCAGGCATTGCTGTTCACCGCCGGACAGCTTTTTTTCCCAATCCGCGACGGTGTCGAGCTTACCGACCAGCCTGGACAGATGGCAGTGCTCCAGGATTTCATGGAGGTGTTTGTCAGGCAAGAGGGTTTGCCCATAGGGATATGACAGTACATCGCGCAATGAGCCCGGCGGAGCGTAGAACTTCTGCGGGAGAAACATCACCGCTTTGTCAGCCGGTTTAATGATGGTACCGGAGAAATACGGCCACAAGCCGGCAATCGTCCGCAGTAAGGTCGATTTTCCACTGCCGTTCGGTCCGCTGAGCAGCAGCCTGTCTTTTGGCTTCAGCTCAAGTGACAGGTTGCTGATTAAAACCTGGTTGGCTGAAGACAGGAGGGTAAGGTTTTTGAGCTTGATGTGATGCTGGCGGGTAAACGTAATCACCCCGCGGGTATCGTGGAGCTGACCGGCTTTTGACAATTGAAAGCTAAAGCTGTTCAGGCGGTTGGAAACAGCCCGCCAGAGCGCAATTTTTTTGAAGCTGTCGATGATATAGGAAAGCGCTGAATGGACATACCAGTAAGCCCCGGAAATCTCAAACAACTGTCCAAGCTGCAGTTCCTGATTGAAATAGCGTGGCGCCGCGATTAAAAAGGCAAAGACGATGGATAATTGGGTGCGGGCTGTAGACAGGAATGTGATTGACCGGGTGTGTTTGATAATCTGGCGATAGTTGTTGATGATGGTGTGAAAGCAGGCTGTCAGATGGAGCTGCTCGGTTTTTTCCCCGCCATACAAGGCAATACATTCACCCGAGCTGTTAATGCGGGCCAGACGGGAACGGAATTCCGCTTCGTTCGATTGCTGGGCCACATTGCGGGCGACGAGAGGACGGCCGGCGCGGACGACAAATGAGGTGCCGACAATGGAATACAATAATGCCAGCCACAGCAGGTAACCGGGAATGGTAATGTCGTGGTCTGACAGAGTAAAGGTAATGGTGCCGGATAACTGCCATAAGACGACGGAAAAGACCAGCAGGGTGACCGTATGGCGCAGCAGTCCGATCGCCAGGTCCAGCGTAAAGTCGATGAATATCCGGACGTCTTCACTGATCCGCTGGTCCGGATTGATTGTCGTGTTGGTTAAATTAAGCCGGTAATATCCATGGTTGTTGAGCCACATGGTGATATACTGGTTTGTCAGCCAGTGGCGCCAGCGCATTTCAAGTGATAGATGGAAATAAGACTGGTAGCCGGAGACAAACACATAGACGCCGGCAATGGCAATGAACTGGGCCAAGCTGTTGAGAAAAGCGGGAAAGTTATAGCTTTGTAGTTGGTTATAAAAGCCGACCTGCCATTTATTCAGCAGCATGCTGAGCAGGACGATGATAATGGTGCAGGCGGTGACGAGCAGTGTCAGCGTCCACGCGTATAAGCAGTCGCCGGAGCGCCAGTAAGCCCGCGCCAGCCGGCTGAGTTTGCCATCCACAGGCTCTCACCTCCTTGTACTGTCTGCGCACGCTGCCCCTGCCTGGTATCCTCGGCCTTTCCCGGCAGCCTGTAAATGCTTTTTAACAAGCTGATATCATTTATATGGCCTGAAACAGCAACCTATGCGCCGCGCCGGCGGAATCGCTTTTGGCGCTACATATAAGAAATCCGCACATTTTCGCTGAATGTGCGGATTTTGCCTTTTCACCGGCTGTGTGCCTGACGGATATCTGGCAATTGGCTTCATTTATTTTCATCTAAATATCGTATTAAAAAATGTTAGCCTAGAGAACCATTTATACCCGCATGCATACTATATTCCATCGATATATCGATACAGCTCAGGGCATTCTTGCAAGCCTGCGGATGTCCGGCAGCTTAATTTAGGGGGGAGTTATGTAATGAGAAGAAAAATAATCTGGGTATTCGTGTTATTGATGGTGGTCAGTCTGTTCAGCGCGGCCTGCCGTTCCGGTGTTCAACAGCCGGTTCAGACTGCCCATACTAAGCCGCATATTGTGACGACAACGACCATGTTGACCGATTTGGCGCAAGTCATCGGTGGGGGCTATGTAACGGTAGAGGGCTTGATGGGTGCGGGTATTGATCCGCATTTATACAAACCAAGCGCAGGGGATGTTAATAAAATGAGCAAAGCCCGTTTAATCATTTATAATGGCCTGCATTTGGAGGGGAAAATGGGCGATGTATTTACACAGATGCGGAAGGCCGGTGTCGCTACGCTGGCGGTAGGCGAAGCTATTGACCGGTCCAGGCTGCTCGAATCAGAAGAGTTTGACGGCAACTATGATCCGCATATTTGGTTTGATGTAGAGAACTGGCTGCTGGCGGTGGAAAAGGTAAAAGCAGCGCTTTCCGCTTTAGACCCGGATCACAAACAGCAGTTTGAGGAAAATGCTGCCGCATATATCCATAAGCTTAACGCGCTGCATAGTTATGTGCGGACACAGGCGAAACGGGTGCCGGAACAGTCCCGGATCTTGATTACCGCTCATGACGCGTTCAATTATTTTGGCAGGGCCTATGGTTTTACCGTGAAAGGCTTGCAGGGGATCAGCACAGCGGCGGAAGCCGGTACTGCCGATGTACGGGATTTGGCCGATTTTATCGCACAAAACAAAATAGCCGCCATTTTTGTCGAGACCTCTGTTCCGAAAAAAACTATTGAGGCTTTACAGGAAGCGGTAAAGGCACGTGGCTTCCAGGTTCAAATCGGCGGGGAATTATTCTCCGACTCACTGGGAGAGCCGGGAACTCCGACCGGTACGTATATCGGAATGGTTGAGCACAACATTAATACGATAGTAAAGGCGTTATTAGCGGAATAGGAGGGTATATGCGAGAAGCAGCGCTAAAGATAGAAGATTTAACAGTCGCCTATCAGGAGAGGCCAATGATCTGGAATGTCAACCTGGAAGTTCCGTCAGGAATTCTAATGGCGATTGTGGGGCCTAACGGTGCGGGAAAATCGACGTTGATTAAAACCGTGCTCGGGCTGGTTCGCTCTGCGGCGGGAAGAATCTCCTTCTGGAATAGACCCTACCCGGAGCAGAGGAAAAAAGTCAGCTATGTGCCGCAGCGGGGCAGTGTCGATTGGGATTTTCCCACCAGTGTATTTGATGTCACCCTAATGGGGCGATATGGTTCGTTGGGCTGGCTGCGCCGTCCACGGGACTATGACCGGCAAATCGCTATGCGCGCGCTGGAGCAGGTTGGTATGGAAGGCTTTGCTGAGCGGCAAATCAGTCAATTGTCAGGCGGCCAGCAGCAACGCGTATTTTTAGCCAGAGCATTAGCGCAGGATGCGGAATTTTATTTTATGGATGAACCCTTTCAGGGCGTAGATGCCAAAACAGAGAAAACGATTGTAAAATTGCTGCAGAAGCTGCGGACAGAAGGCAAAACTGTGGTTGTGGTGCATCATGATTTACAGACAGTGCCGGAATATTTTGACTGGGTAACCTTATTAAATGTCAAGTTGATTGCCAGCGGCACGGTCCGGGATGTATTTACCGATGATCTCATTAAATTAACCTACCGGTCTTAGTCAAAAAGTTTCCCGCGCCTAAAGGCTATCCAGGCATAAGGAGTATACCTTCAGGACAGGAGCGTGCGGCTTCAGGCGTGCACGCTCCCTGCCAGAGGATTTAAGCAGATCAGAGGAAGTGATTTGATGACGCTAGCAACAATATTGAACTTGGATTATACGTTCGTGACTGTGGCTATCGGGTCAGCGATATTCGGCATGTTGAGCGGCACTTTGGGAGTTTATGAAGTGCTGCGTAAACGCAGCTTGATTGGGGATGCGATTTCCCATGCCGCTTTACCGGGCATTTGTCTGGCGTTTATTTTGACTAATACCAAAACAACATCCATCCTGTTAATTGGCGCTTTGGTGTCAGGGTGGCTGGCTGCATTGGCTGTATTAGCGATTTCCCGTTATACCAAGGTGAAATATGACACCTCCCTGGGCATGATTCTCTCAGTCTTTTTTGGCTTTGGCCTGGTACTGCTTACTTATATTCAGAAAACGCCTAACGCCAATCAGGCTGGTTTAGAAAAGTTCCTCTTCGGTCAGGCGGCGACTCTGTTAAGCCGTGATATCGAAATGATGGCCGGCATAGCCGCCGTTGTGCTTCTATTGGTGATTCTCTTTTGGAAAGAATTCAAGCTGTTATGCTTTGACTATGAATATGCCGCCAGTCTGGGATTTTCCGTCAAGCTGTTAGATGTTCTATTAACCGGCTTGGTGGTGTTGTCTATTGTCATTGGGCTGCAGAGCGTTGGGGTGGTATTAATGAGCGCGATGCTGATTTCTCCGGCTGTCGCTGCCAGACAGTGGACAGATTGCCTGTCTGTTATGACTTTGTTATCTGCGCTGTTCGGCGCGTCTGCCGGCATCTTCGGGACGATGCTCAGTTCGCTGGGGTCCCGGGTGCCTACAGGGCCGGTCATTATTATCGTGGCAACCTGTATTGTCATTGTTTCGTTGCTGGCAGCTCCTAAGCGGGGCTAGTGTCTTGGCAAAGTTAGATTTTAGTTTTAGGGCGAGATAAACCGGTAAAAGACAAGGAAGCGTTGACGACGCATACTGGAAGGAGTCTGCTAGGAAATGCTGACGCCGTATTTTGTCGGTTTAGCCGTCATTAAACAGAATAGATAGCTTTGTCAAGACACTCGTTGTGGCGCCGGTTTGCGGAATCGGGCAATGCGGCTCAAATAAGCTCCGATACCGAACCGTAGTGAAAGGAGAGAAACGTTATGAATCAGGCGCAATGGGAGATATTGCATATCGCTATGGTAACCGCTGCCGCTTGTTCTTTGCCGGGTGTATTCCTGATTTTAAGGAAAATGGCGATGATGAGTGACGCGATCAGCCATACCATTTTATTAGGGATCGTTATCGCTTTCTTTATCACACATGACTTGAACTCGCCTGCGTTACTGATCGGGGCGGCGTTGATGGGTCTTGTAACCGTATTCTTGGTCGAATTTATCCAAAAGGTTCAAAAAATCAGTGAGGATTCATCGATTGGCCTGGTATTTCCTCTGTTGTTTAGTATTGGCGTGCTGCTCATCAGCCGTTATGCCGGTGATGTGCATTTGGATACAGATGCTGTTTTATTGGGGGAATTGGCGTTTGCTCCTTTTGACCGGCTGGTGATAAATCACAACGATCTCGGACCCAAATCGCTTTATGTTATGTCAGTCATTCTGCTCCTTAATCTTTGTTATATCGGTTTGTTTTACAAGGAATTAAAAATAGTCACTTTTGATCCCATGCTGGCAGGCGTTCTGGGAATTTCACCAGCCATAGTCCATTATTCTCTGATGACACTGGTTTCGATCACTGCGGTAGGCGCGTTTAACGCAGTGGGAGCGATCTTAGTGGTTGCGTTAATGATTGGACCGCCGGCTACCGCCTATTTTATCACAGAGAAGCTGCGGCAGGCAGGCCGGATCATGCGGAGGGTATTGCCAGTCATCTGCAATGGGAACCAACCTTTTTTCATACGGTGCTTGCGCGGCTGCTTGACCATCAATATGCTGAATTGCGGGAAAACCGGGTCCGAATTACCGCGGCAGGCAGACTTTATATTCAACAATATAATTATGCAGACAGGCATCTGTCTGCATAATTGGTGGGTGTTGATTATGGCGCTGGGGCTGGGGCTGGCGCAGATTTGGCCAGTGTATCACGAAATTTAGTAAACTCCTGTAAAAAGTCCGGTTGATTTTCTAAAAATAATAAAAAGATATTGATGTTTTCAAGCAGTGCTAAACTGATATGATGCTCCAGCATTTCAGTATCCTGGAGCAGGGTGTCGGTAGAACCTATTTTTTCGAGGAATTCCTTCAAAATATTGTGGCGTTGCAAAAGAAATTTGCCCATGATGGCGCCCTGCTCGGTCAACTGGACAATTCCATAAGGGCGATAATGCAGGAAATTCAGGTCTGCCAGCTTTTGAACGATTTTAGTTGCCGAGGGAGAGCGGACATTAAGCTGTCTGGCAAGCTGACTGATCCGGACATGACCCTCTTTTGCACAATTACGGTAAATCATCTCCAGATAATCTTCCATGCTTGGCGTCAATGCATGCTGCTTTTGAATTAATAGCTGATATCCGCGAAAGGTGTGGAAGTCGCTCTTCATAACAACACTTCCTAATTCCTTATATAATCGGATGAAAATTATCGAACTGCTTACTATTGAGTTTATGCGGCTTAGCAGTGAATATTCTTTTCCACGCTCAACAAGCAGGGACGGTTATCTGACCGGCCTTGCTTTAACATTTATTTACCATTATAATTGGGTTATTAATCAGTTTGATATATCAAGAGATAATAATATTCTATTTATTTTTGCTAAACGAAGTATGCGGCAAAAGAGGGTAGCACGGAAGGTTGCAGTGGTACGAACTATGAATATCCTGGAATTATATTTTCACTTGATGATTGCTATTGGCATTATCTATATAGCGCTGTTTGCCTACTCTCTGCGCAGACAAAACAATCCGTTGATTACGGTTTTTTCGCTGTTTTGCCTTGCCAATGCTGTCTATATATTTGGTGCGGCCGTACAACTGCATGCCAGCAGTGCGGAGCAACTTCTTTTTGCCCAGAAGCTGAAATATTTCGGGCTGCCGTTTATTTCAGCCAACTGGCTGGTTTTTGCCTACAGAATACACTTTAAGAAAGCGATGACGTTTACCGGCTCAATTTTGGCGTTTTGCATTCCGGTATTGACTGTTTTTCTGGTGGCGACCAATGAATATCACCATTTGTTTTATCATGATCTGGAGATCTTTGAATATAAAGGCTTTCTGCTCAGCAGGCGAGCTACAGGTCCGTTGTATGCTCTCTTCATTGGTTATGCCTATGCGGTCATGTTTTTTGGGCTTTATGTATTTTTTAAAGCCTGGACGAACAGTGGGTATACAATCCGCAACCCCTATTTCTTACTCTTCTGTGGCAGACTGCTTTCCGGGGCGGTAGCAGGGAGCTATATTCTGGGGTGGATACCGCAGCATCTGGATCTGCTGCCGGTCAGCTATCTGATCATGGCCATCGTTTCCGCGATTGCGATTTTTCATTATCATATTTTTGATACTAAAGAGATTTATGACAAGAAAATTTTCTCCGAGATTAAGGAAGGCCTGATTGTCCTTGATGATAAACATTTGCTTATCGATTATAATCAGGCTGCGCAGAACGTATTTACCTGGCTTACCCAGGAGAACAAAGGCAAGCCGATTTCTGTATTTGACCAAGGCGCGACGATCATTGAAAATGCGCAAGCCGAATTCAGCCTGGCCAATTGGGTTGATGGGGAAGAACGCTATTATGAATTTCGTGCCACTGACTTGATGGACCATGACCGGCTGACAGGGCGGATCTATATTTTTCTGGATATAACGGAAAAACAGCAGATGCTTAATCAACTGAAATACGTAGCGGAGCGCGACTATCTGACCAATGTGTATAACCGGCGTAAGATACTGACGGAAACAGAACGGCTCATCCGGCTGCTTCAGGAGAATGGTCAGGCTCTTTCGATGCTGTTGTTGGATGTTGATCATTTCAAGGCAGTGAATGATTGTTATGGACATCTTGCCGGGGACGAGGTGCTTCGCGGCGTCAGTGACGGCTGCAGGCAGGTGCTGCAAGACAGGGGCATGATTGGCCGCTATGGCGGCGAGGAATTTTTAGTTGTGCTCCCTGATACGGATAGCTGGCAAGCAGTTGCTATTGCCGAAAGCATGCGTACACATATTGAAAACAAGCTGTTTATTTGTGAACAGCATACTATCCGTGCAACAGTCAGTATTGGTGTTACGTCTGCCGGTTCATATCCTGTTGAGGGGCTGTCGGTAGATGATTTAATCAATCGGGCCGATACCGCATTGTATAAAGCGAAGGCTGCAGGCAGAAACCGTATTGCTGTCAGCAGTGAAGCAATAAATAGCTGTGGTATTGGTCAAGATGGCTGATAAATAATATTAGGAACCTACCGGTGTTTGCGGCGGCGCTCCATCAGGATATCCAGGTTTAGGCGATTATCTAAGATTTTTTGCATGAGCACATCTTTCTTTGTTTGGTCTGACGCTGTTTTCAGCTCTTCCTTAAGCTCCCGGATTTCCTTTTGCAAAGCGACCTCAACAGGGGTTAGTCCCGCATTGTGCAGGACCTTGTTCATCATCCTGATCTCAGGCGGAAGCTGGCTGTCGCTGAATACTAACGGTTTGCCTTTGCCCAGCAGGTTATCAAAGTCACCGTTCTCCATCGCTTCCTTGATCTTGTTTTCAGCCAGGAATCTCATCGCATCCATAGAGTCCTCCTCTGGTGAGCTAGTGCCGCTGCTAAACCGTATCATGAGTAGAAACACAGCAGAGTATTGTCATCTGATGCAGGGAGTGGTAAAGTAGGGATAAGCTAAACTGTTAATTATGATATCCTTGAGGTACTGTATGATGTCGCATTTGCCCGTGAAAATCAATACCGGAGTTGCTTCCGCTGTCGGCTCCTATATGATATGGGGATTCCTGCCGATTTACTGGAAGCTGGCTCAGCATGTTCCGGCTCCGGAAATATTGGCTCACCGGATGTTCTGGTCGTTTATCTTCCTGCTTGCCCTGCTGGTTGTGAGCGGGAAAATAGTCTCGACCTGCCGGGAAGTGGCTGCCATCTGTAGGGCAAGAAATAAGCTGACCGGTGTGATAACAGCCGCGGTATTAATCACGCTGAACTGGTTTATTTACATATGGGCGGTCAATGACAGCCGCATTATTGAGACCAGCCTCGGTTATTATATTAACCCCTTAGTCAGTGTTTTGCTTGGCGTCATTGTGTTGAAAGAGCGGCTTTCCTTTTTGCAGGTTGCGGCTGTGCTGCTGGCAGGTCTCGGCGTATTGAACCAGATTGTGCAGCTCGGCGTTTTCCCCTGGGTGTCGCTGTCGTTAGCGTTTACTTTTGGGTTATATGGATTATGCAAAAAAATGCTGCATATCGGGGCTATTACCGGCATCACGCTGGAGACGCTGCTGTTATCGCCGCTTGCTCTCGCCTATATCGCCTGGCTGCAAAGTCACGGCCAGGGGGCTATGGTTATGAATCAGCCGTTCACTGCTGCTGTCTTTGTGGGGAGCGGTGTCGTAACAGCCATACCGCTGTTGTTATTTACCAACGCGGCTAACCGGCTGCCGCTGTCTATTCTTGGCTTCATCCAATACCTTTCACCGACGATAACACTGTTCGTAGGTATTTTTCTATACCATGAACCGTTTTCCTCTGCTCATTTTCTGTCGTTCGCCTGCATCTGGTCAGCTTTGGCGCTGTTCTCGTTTGCCCAAGCCAGGACTGGGAGCCGGCACAAAGCGGCGGCGCCTGCACCGGAAGCGGCTAAGTAGAAATAAGCAAGGAATAATTTTACATTGACAATACTAAAGCCACTGAGTATAATAACAATAATTTCATCATTTGAACAGTAAAGACGGAAAAAAGTAGATGTATATGGCTATGCAGAGAGCTGATGGATGGTGCAAATCAGTTAGCGATATAGATTGAAGTTCTTTCCCGAACTGCGAGGCTGAACTGACAGTAGGCCGAGCCGGACTGGCACTCGTTATTGTGCCGTGAGTTGATCTGATTCGAGATTATTAGGGTGGTACCGCGGAAGATTCCGTCCCTTGCGGTAGCCACTTTTTTTATTTCATCAGATAACTAGGGTGGTACCGCGATGCACGTCCGTCGTCCCTTTTTTTCAGGGACGATTTTTATTAAAAAGGGTGGATGGCATGTTGAAAAGCTTACGACAAAAAAAGGTCATTGCTGTGGCATTGGGGGCTATGCTGGCTGCCGGTGTGCTAACCGGCTGCGGTGGCGAAAAGAAAGAAGCGGATACAGGCAAAGGTAAGCTGAAGCAGATTGGCGTACTCCAACTCGTGCAGCATGGCGCGTTAGATGAATCGAATAAGGGATTTGTTGACGGCCTTGCATCCAAGGGCTATAAAGACGGTGAAACCGTTAAAATCGATCAACAGAATGCACAAGGCGATCAGGCGAATTTAAAAACGATCAGCCAACGGTTTGTGAATAATAAAGTGGACTTGATTTTTGCGATTGCTACTCCGGCAGCGCAGATTGTCGCAAATGAAACCAAAACAATTCCTATCGTCGGGGCTGCCATTGTTGATTATAAATCAGCTAGGCTGGTTGAATCTATTGAAAAACCGGGCGGCAATGTGACCGGAACGACGAATCATAACCCGCCTCAACGACAGATTGACTTAGCGCTTAAACTGATCCCGCACGCAAAAACCGTCGGTGCGCTATATACCTCCAGCGAATTAAACGCCCAGCTCCAGGTCAGAGCGATGAAGCAATATGCTGAAGGAAAAGGCTTGAAGGTTATTGAAGCGACTGTTTCGAACGTAAATGATATCCAACAGGCGGCGCAGAGCTTGCTGGGCAAAGTCGATTTCATTTATTGCCCGACAGATAATACAATTGCTTCCGCGATGGCCAATGTGGCGAAAATAACCATTCCGGCTAAAATGCCGGTTTTTGCCGGTGACGAAACCATGGTTAAATCTGGTGCGACGGCCGGCGTTTCCGTGAATTTCTATAAATTGGGCTTCCAGGCCGGGGAAATGGCAGCCGATATTTTAGCCGGTAAATCCAAACCGGCTGATATGCCGATTGGCTCACAGGCAGATGTAAAAGTGATTATCAACAAGGCATCCGCTGAAGCGATTGGTCTGGCGATACCGGAAGACATGAAAAAAGATATGAAATAAAGCTGGTTTAACTCTTGGGCCAATATAAAACAGAAGGAGCGGTGAAGAGTATGGTAAACAACGCAGGGAAAAAAAGAATGATAGCTGTCGCACTGGGGGCTATTCTGGCTGTCGGTGTCCTGGCCGGCTGCGGCGGCGAAAAAAAGGAAGCCGGTGCGGGTAAAGACAAGATGCCGCAGGTTGGTGTTCTTCAACTGGTGCAACACGGCGCCTTAGATGCCACGAACAAAGGCTTTGTTGACGGACTGGCTTCCAAGGGTTATAAAGAAGGGACAAATATTAAATTTGACCAGCAGAATGCCCAGGGCGATCAATCCAATTTAAAAACGATCAGTCAACGGTTTGTGAATAACAAGGTGGATTTGATTTTTGCCATTGCTACCCCTGCAGCCCAGATTGTTGCGAATGAAACGAAAACCATTCCGATTGTCGGTGCCGCCATTTCTGATTATAAGGTTGCCAAACTGGTTAAATCCAATGAAAAACCGGGTGGGAATGTTACCGGAACAACAGATTATTCCTCTCCGAAGAAACCGATTGATGTAGCGCTTACCTTGCTGCCAAAAGCGAAAACCGTCGGTGCGTTATACACTTCAAGCGAAATCAACGCACAGCTGCAGGTTGATGAGATGAAAGCCTATGCAGCGGAAAAGGGCTTGAAAGTCGTTGAAGCCACCGTCTCCAACGTCAACGATATTCAACAGGCAGTGCAAAGCTTAATCGGTAAAGTGGATTTTATCTATTGCCCGACCGATAATACGATTGCTTCGGCAATGGCCAATGTGGCGAAAATCACCACAGCGGCCAAACTGCCGGTTATTGTCGGCGATGAAACCATGGTGAAAAACGGTGGCACGGCAGGAACTTCGGTTAACTACTATAAGCTGGGCTTCCAAGCCGGCGAAATGGCTGCCGATATTCTTGCCGGAAAGTCGAAGCCGGCTGACATGCCGATCAGAGCGCAAGAAGATGTGAACGTGGTTCTCAACAAAGAAGCCATTCAAGCGATGGGAATTGTTATACCCGAGGCATTGCTGAAAGCAGTGAAATAATAGGACCGGAAGGGGCTCGCAAGAGCCCCTCAGGTTGTCGATAAAGGCGATACCATTCTTTCTCGACAGCCTGTATCTAACTAGCCGCCGTTAAAGTGTGACTGGCGTTAACTCACGGGAAGGAAGTATAAACATGCAAGATCTAATCATTTCTACTGTGGCCCAAGGGCTGCTTTGGTCTGTAATGGCTATCGGAGTATATTTGACGTTTCGTTCGTTACAAATTGCGGATTTAAGCGTAGAAGGCACTTTTCCGCTGGGAGCGGCCGTAGCGGCGGTTCTATTGACTAAAGACTATAATCCGGCAGTTGCGATTGCCGCAGCCGGCATAGCCGGTATGCTGGCAGGCGCGGTAACCGGTTTATTGCATACGAAACTAAAAATACCTGCATTATTAGCGGGTATTTTGACCATGATCGCGTTGTATTCAGTCAATTTGCGGGTAATGGGAAAAGCCAATATTCCTTTACTCAATATTGATACTGTTTATACAGCCTTGGAATTCTTGAACCTGTCACCCAATATGATAACCTTTGTCGTGGGTTTTATCATTGCGGTGTTAGTTCCGGTGCTGTTGTACCTGTTTTTCGGCACAGAAATCGGCATGGCATTGCGTGCTACCGGCAATAATCCTCAAATGATACGGGCTTTGGGTGTCAATACGGATAATATGCTGCTGCTGGGTCTGGTGATCAGTAATGGCTTGGTGGCTGTGTCGGGCGCATTCATTGCTCAAAATAACGGGTTTGCCGATGTAGGCATGGGAATTGGCACTATTGTCATTGGTCTTGCTTCTGTTATTATCGGTGAAGTGTTATTTGGTGCGAGAAGCGTAAAGAACTCCCTGATTTCTGTCGTGCTTGGTTCTATTTTGTATCGCGTGGTTATTGCTGCTGTTTTATATATGGGCATGCCGCCTAATGATTTGAAGCTATTGACCTCAGTTTTGGTGGCGATGGCGTTATCGCTACCTCTCTTCAAAGCAAAATGGGACAGTAGGAGGGCGGAGACAAAATGTTAAAAGTAGAGGGGATCAGTAAAGCCTTCTTCGCCGGGACTGTGAATGAAAAATTGGCTTTGAAGAATGTCAGCCTGGAAATGCAAACCGGTGATTTTATCACTGTCATCGGTGGCAACGGGGCAGGCAAGAGTACTTTTTTAAACTCTATTGCCGGTGTATTCCCGGTCGATTCCGGTAAAATTTATTTGGATGATATCGATGTAACCGACATGCCTGAGCATAAACGGGCTGCGTATATCGGCAGGGTATTTCAGGACCCGATGCTGGGGACTGCCGCCGGGATGATGGTAGAAGAAAATCTGGCGCTTGCCGCCAGGCGGGGCAAGCCGCTTGGTTTGCGCTGGGGCTTCCGGACTGATGAATTTGCCGAATTTAAGGAAAAACTGGCTAAGCTGGATCTCGGCTTAGAAGGGCAGTTAAAAGCCCGGATCGGTTCTTTATCCGGAGGGCAGCGTCAGGCGATCACGTTATTGATGGCAACCTTCCGGAAACCGAAGCTGCTGTTACTGGATGAGCATACCGCGGCGCTGGACCCTAAAACTGCGGAGAAGGTACTGGCGCTGACGAAAAATATCATAGAAGAAAATGGCCTGACCGCACTGATGATCACGCATAATATGCGGGATGCGCTGCGTTTCGGCAATCGCCTGCTGATGTTCAGTGACGGTAAAATACTGCTGGACATCCACGGAGCGGAAAAGGCTAAGATGACTGTCCATGACTTGCTGGACGCCTTCGAGCATTCCGGTGGTGAAGATGTCAGCGACCGCATGCTGTTAAGCTAAATTTTATCTTGTTGACTTGTGGTAGAATAATATTTGAACGCAAAAAAGATACCTTGTGTTTGCAAGGTATCTTTTTCATCGTATCCTTTTGGCGTAAACACGCAGCTCTCTTGATCACAAGTTCAGCAGGCTTGAACAACAGGAAAACATTACATGACGAATTTCCAGAGGATATTTTGCCGCGATATAGAATACTAGTTAACATAACATTGAACCCTAAAAAACAATCGCGGAGGAATTTGTTATGAATAAAAAGCTTCTCGCCACTCTCGTTGGTTCTATGCTGGTTTCGAGCGTAGGCTTTGCTGCTCCTGTTGTTGATCTGCAAGCCGGCCAAACCACTGCCGGATATACGTACTCAAAGCAGGATATGGATGTCTTTGGCGTCGGGGTGGGCTCAGAAACCATTGACGGGTTTTTCGTACAGCATAAGCTGAACGATAAAACGACGATCGGTGTTGAGCAGACCAAACTGGATTTCAATATCAGCGAATTGAAATTTACCGATATGACTGGCCAGTATGCGCTGAATGACCATATCAACCTGGCGTTAGGAGCCCGGAAATACACGGCGGATGCCGGTATCCTCGGATCAGATTCTGAGACTAAAGTGTTGTATGGCATTAACGGCAAAACCCAGCTTAACGACAAAATGACTGGTTATGCGTCCTATATGAGGACCTCCTATGAAGATGAATGGCGTGTTGGCGCTAATTATCAATTGACACAATCGGCCTTCGTTGATGTCAACTATTCACACCATCAAACAGATATCGGTGGCGCAGACGTTAACTTCAAGGGGCCGGGGGTTGCCGTAGGCTTCCTCTTCTAAGGTACAGTCTGCCGATAAAGGCCAATCTGCGTTGCACCCGTAAAGGGTATGCCGCCAACTCTAAGGCGCTAAAGCGCCAAGAGTTGCGCAATCAGCCCTGCGGGAGCGCGCTTGCCGTACCCTGTAAACGTACTGTCTGCGCGCGCTTCCTCGGGCTGTCTAGCATCTCGACCTTTCTCAACAGCCTGTAAGGCTTTTAATGATATGAGCCCATTGACGATTGTCAATGGGCTGATTATCTTTCTGTATGCTGATGCTCTCTGGCAGGGAAATCACTTAGGTTACGCCTTATCGCAGAGTAGACAGAGGGAACGACGAGTACACAGCGGGTTACGGCGAATATATTTAAATTTGTAACCCTCTGCGTACTCCGTTCACTCTGTGGTTTCATTCTCCTCCTGCTATGTCACTGCGAGGAACGAAGCAGTCTTCTTTTCCATAATCGATTGCCCTGTACTTTCCGGCTGGCAGTGTTTCCTAAATTGCCATTGTATGCTATAGTAACTAATATGCGTCATGGAGGTAATATAGTGAGTTCATTGCAGAAAACAGCCATTTTTCTATTGATGATCGGTTTTGAAAAAGCCAGCAGGGTGATGGCTTTAATGGATAATGCGGAAATCAAGAATATCCTGGCCATATTAAATACCGTGTCTACACTGTCACCGGCTACCCAAAAGACAGTCTGGACTGAATTTTGCCGGTTAGGCTATGAGGAACAGATGAATCCTGCGGAAACGCTGTTTGTTATCCGGCAGGTTTTTGATGACAGAAAATGACTGAATGAGCAATTTATCAGGTCAGGAATAAATGAATATGCTATAATGATGACACGAGGTGACTAATGGTGAAAAAAGTATTGTCTCTATGTTTTGCTGTATTTGTTTTTGTTGCTTCCTGGTGTCTGTCCCCTGCCGGCGCTGAGGCAGCCATGCCGAAGATTCAAGCCGATCAACAGTATTTTGATGTGGAAAGAGGGCTTTATGTCCTGCGAGATAATGTCGTTATTGAGCATAAGAATCGCCGTGTGACTGCCGGCGAAGCGAGGACAAATTTAGTGGAAGTCTGGGCACGCGGCGGCATTACCTTTTTTCAGGATGATATCCGGATGAGTGGAAACTCTGTCTATGCCAACTTCCCTAAACATAGTGTTCAGGTTTCCGGAGGGGTAGATTTCAGTCGCGATGACTTACGCATACATGCTGATGCCGTTGAATTCAACTGGAAAACCAAGCTGGCGGTATTTAACGGTAATGTCATAGTCCACCAAGGTGGTACTGCTTCTTCCTATGACACGATAACGTATAATATTTTATCAGATACCCTCCAGTGACAAGGTTTCCCTTACTTAGCAACGACCACCGGAACATCTGAATTGGTGACCAGCGCCTGAGCCACACTGCCTAACATCAGGCGCTGCAGCCTTCCTAAGCCCCGGGTGCCGACAATGATCAGGCTGGCATTGATTTGATGCGCATAATGGATAATTTCTTCAGCAGGATTGCCTGTCAGCAACACCGGCTTAACTTTTATTCCTAATAATTCAGCCTGGTGCTCTCCCGCTTTGATCATTTCCTTACCGTTAAGCTCCCGCTCGCGTTCGATGCTTTCGAGATGGAATATGTCTGACGGACGTTCAATGACCAGTACCAGAGAAATCTCTGTTGTTTCTGCTCCCGATAAATCGGCTGCGAGTTGTAGTGCCTTGTTGCTGCTCGGTGATCCATCATATGCCACAATAAGCTTTTTCATTTCACTGCCTCCTTTGGATATTGATGGGCTTTAGTGTTCTTTATTCCAGTATACCCTTACCTTGCCTCAGGGGCAACCCCGGACTCTTTGCCCAGTTCAGGATCACAGTGATTAAACTAACGCTGCTATGCGGCAAAATTATTGAATAAAAAGGAGAGAAAAACATGAAAGCTGTTCGTCAAGTGATCATCACAGAATTTGGCGCTCCGGAAAATATGAAGCTGGTTACTGTCGAGCTGCCTGCTCCGGCTGCCGGGGAGGTACAATTGCGCCAAACCGCTATAGGCTTTAACTTTATTGATGTCTACCAGCGCAAGGGCATCTATCCACTGCCGCTGCCGACAGGGCTCGGGCATGAAGCAACCGGTGTTGTCGAAGCAGTTGGTTCTGGTGTCGAACAATTTAAACCGGGTGACCGGGTCGCGTATATGAACGCAGGTCTTGGCGCGTATGCCGATTACCGCAACGTCGCTGCCGAGCGCTTGGTTTCTATTCCTGACGGCGTTTCTGATGAGCAAGCGGCCGCGTTACTGTTCAAAGGCATGACTGCACAGTATCTGCTGAAAAAAACCTATGCGGTTAAACCCGGCGATATCGTTCTGATTCACGCTGCTGCCGGCGGCGTTGGCCAGATTCTCTGCCAATGGGCTAAAGCGCTGGGCGCTATTGTTATCGGGACTGCCGGTTCACCGGAGAAATGTGCTGTTGCTAAAGCTGCCGGTGCTGATATCGCTATCGACTATTCGCAACCGGATTGGCCGGCAGCGCTATTGGCGGCGACCGGCGGTAAAAAAGCCAATGTGGTCTATGACTCTGTTGGCAAGGATACCTTCTTACAGTCGCTTGATTGCGCGGCTCCGTTCGGCATGGTTGTCGTGTTTGGCGCGGCATCCGGTCCGGCGCCTGCTATTGCTCCTGAGCTGCTGAACAAAAAAGGCTGCCTGTTTTTAACCCGGCCTTCGGTCTTCCCGCATAATGCCGATCCGGCCATCTTCCGCGAAAATGCGGCCGATTTGTTTGCCGCCATTGCCAGCGGGTTTGTGAAGTCAAGCATTGGTGTAAAATATAAGCTGGATGAGATTGTTGACGTACATAAAGCCGCCGAAGCCAGGACAACCCAGGGAGCGACCTTAATCATCCCTTAGGCTCGCAACGGTTCCTAGCAAAAAATAATTTGCCGTTGTGTATAGCCTTTCAGTAAAGATATGGTATACTGTAAGTAATATCAGGTAAGCCGGTAGACGTGATGTCTTACGGCAAACCTTGCGGATCGTCCATGAAACCGTATCGGCCTAATGCATGAGGGTTCGTCCCAAATGGGAAGGCGGGAAGGGTATCGGTGTTATACACTATCCTTGCGCCTGTTTGGGCACAAGGATTTTTTTCATGGAGGGGTGATTTATTGTTGGAAACAAGAATTGCAGTGATTGCTATCGTGATTGAGAATAAGGCTTCTGTGGAAAAGCTGAATGCCACCCTGCACGAATATGGAGAATATATCGTCGGCAGAATGGGAATTCCCTATCCGAAACGGCGCGTATCAGTCATCAGTGTTGTGGTGGATGCTCCTGGCGATATGATCAGCGCTCTATCCGGCAAGCTGGGCATGCTGCCGCAGGTCAGCAGTAAAACGGTGTATTCTAAGCTGCCACCGGCAAATCATATAGAAGGGGAGTCTTGAGTATGTATAATCCTCTATCAAAAGTTGCCACAGAGTTTATTGATGACCAGGAGATCCTGGATACACTCGCCTTTGCCGAACAGAATAAAAGCAATCGTGAACTGATTAGCAGCCTGTTAGAGCGGGCAAAGGACTGTAAGGGGTTGACTCACCGTGAAGCGGCAGTTCTGCTCGAATGTGACCTGGAAGACCAAAACGAAAAAATGATGTCATTAGCGCAAGAAATCAAGCAGAAGATTTACGGGAACCGGATTGTGATGTTTGCTCCCTTGTATCTTTCCAATTATTGTGTAAACGGCTGTGTATACTGTCCTTATCATCATAGCAATAAACATATTTCCCGCAAAAAACTGTCACAGGATGATATCGTTCGTGAAGTAATTGCGCTGCAGGATATGGGACATAAGCGCCTGGCTCTGGAAACCGGGGAAGATCCTGTCAATAATCCGATCGAATATGTATTGGAGAGCATCAAGACGATTTACCGTATCAAGCATAAAAATGGCGCTATCCGCCGGGTTAATGTCAATATTGCCGCTACCACAGTGGAAAACTACCGTAAGCTTAAAGACGCCGGCATTGGCACCTA
>POVV01000634.1_pt1 | contig 20254 bp, 20 predicted proteins | sample 1560271 | NCBI WGS metagenome assembly POVV01 (sample SAMN08337232, study PRJNA429181) | Bioreactor metagenome, whole genome shotgun sequencing project. | biome: cows' rumen and soil; feature: anaerobic; isolation source: anaerobic chemostat enrichment culture, galacturonate as sole carbon... | reverse complement strand
TAAAGCAATGAAAGAGGCTTCGGAAGGATCTTTAAAGGGTTATTTGGCATATACCGCCGACGAAGTTGTATCGTCTGACATGATAGGCAATCCGAACACTGCTATTTTTGACGAAAAAGCGGGAATTATGCTTAACCCTACATTTGTAAAAGTAGTAGCTTGGTACGATAACGAATGGGGATTCTCTTGTAAAGTATTGGATTCAATCGCTGCAATGAAAAAAGTAAACGGATAACAGTACATACAGCTGACAGATAATATGAGGCTATTCTATATAGAATAGCCTCTTTTTCTTTTATTATTTTAGGTTGATTTTATAAAGCTCATAAGAATACTCTCAAAAAATACAATTTTTGATATTTATTCTTTTATTTGAAAAGAGTAAAAAAATATTAAAAAGAAAGAATTAAACACATTTAATCCATACCCCTACAATCCTAAAACTAAGTACAGATACCATTTTTTTCTTATAAAAACATCTCATATTGATTATCTATAAGAGTAATAGTTAAAATCGATAAAACTTATCTTGTTCTCATTTGTTTATAGGGTGATGTGTAATATACACATTACAAAACGAACTTTTTTTGACAACTAACAATCAATAGATAGACTATGGAATTTGATATCGCAATTATCGGTGGAGGTCCGGCAGGGTATAATGCAGCCGAAATAGCTGCATCGAACGGATTAAAAACTGTCCTTTTTGAAAAGAAATACATCGGAGGTGTATGTCTCAACGAAGGATGTATCCCCACAAAAACACTTTTATATTCAGCCAAAACACTGGATAGCATAAAAAATGCAAGCAAATACGGTATTACATTAGACAACGCCCCTTCTTTCGATGTATCAAAAATAATTGACAGAAAGGATAAAGTCGTAAAAAAATTAACGGCTGGAGTCAGCTTTAAATTATCATCATACGGTGTTACTGTAGTTAAAGATACAGCAACCATCACCGGGGAGAAGGATAATAAGATCAACATTTCGAGTGGTAAGGAATCCTATTCAGTAAAATATTTACTATTATGCACAGGATCCGAAACTGTTATACCTCCGATAAAGGGGTTGTCTGAAGTAAATTACTGGACATCGAAAGAAGCCTTAGAGTTTGGAGACTTACCAAAATCACTCGCAATCATTGGAGGCGGTGTTATTGGTATCGAATTTGCATCTTTCTTTAATAGCATGGGTGTAGAAGTTAATGTTATAGAAATGATGCCTGAAATACTCGGAGTAATGGATAAAGAAACATCAGCCATGCTTCGCAGCGATTATGCAAAGAGAGGAATTAAATTTCATCTGAATACCAAAGTTACAGAAGTTACCAAGAAAGGTGTAGTTGTAGAGAAAAATGGAAAGACTCAAACAATTGAATCTGAAAAGATACTGGTAAGTGTGGGACGTAGAGCTATTACCACAGGATTCGGACTGGAGACTTTAAACGTGGAACTTCTCAAAAACGGTGTGAAGGTTAATGAGTATATGCAAACCAGCCATCCTCGTGTATATGCCGCAGGAGATATTACCGGCTTTTCGTTGCTTGCCCATACAGCCATCAGAGAAGGAGAAGTAGCTATCAGCCATATTCTTGGCGAGGATGACAAAATGAGTTATAAGGCTATCCCAAGTGTAGTATATACAAATCCCGAGATAGCAGGAGTAGGAAAAACAGAGGAAGAGCTGACTGCAAAGGGTGAACCTTTCCGTGTACTCAAACTGCCGATGGCCTATTCAGGGCGATTCATTGCAGAAAATGAGACCGGAAGCGGACTCTGTAAAATAATAGTAGACGATAGCGATCGCATTATAGGATGCCACATGCTTGGCAATCCGGTATCAGAATTAATACTGCTGGCAGGAATTGCGATAGAAAACGGTAACACTGTGGAAGAATTCCGTAAACATGTCTATCCGCATCCAACTGTTGGCGAAATTATACACGAGACTTTATTCTCTTAACAAAATGCTTTGTATTAACAATACACATACCGACGCATGGTTCAACATGGCCAGCGAAGAATATCTTCTGAAAAATTTCTCAGAAGAATTTTTCATGTTATACCAGAATGAACCGTCAGTGGTTATAGGCAAGTACCAAAATGTATTGGCCGAGGTTAATCTCGACTTTATACAAAGGAATAATATCAAAGTAGCACGACGCTCATCGGGAGGAGGAACTGTATTTCATGATCTGGGAAATCTGAACCTAACCTTTATAGAAAACAATAAAGGCATAGGCTTTCACCGGTTCACAGAAAGAATAGTTTTGCTTTTATCCACTTTGGGCATCCATGCTGAGGTAGACACACGCTTGGCAATAAACATTGATGGACTCAAAATATCGGGCAGTGCGCAATGTGTACACAAAGACAGGGTTATGTTTCATGCTACACTGCTTTTTTCATCCGACCTCAACAGGCTCACTACTACGCTTGAAAGTGATCCGAAACAACTGGAAAATAAAGTCGATAAGCGGATTTATGTCAAGTCGGTAAAAAGTCCCGTTACGAACATCCTGAACCATATAGATAAGCCATTAAATATAAATCGTTTCAAAGATTATATCATGGCTTATTTCATGAATGAGAAAATGGGAAATTCTATTTATCAATTCACGAGTGAAGATGTTTTAAATATAAAGAAACTGGTGAATGAGAAATATGGAACAGATGAATGGAATTATGAAGGGAAGAAACCCAAGGTCTCGGAACAAGCATTTCAATCTATAATTTAAAAGAAATTACTATAAAATATAATACAATATAAACCATGGCAAAATTTGAAATTAAAATGCCCAAGTTGGGCGAAAGTATAACCGAAGGGACTATCATTTCGTGGTCGATCAAAGTTGGGGATACAATCAATGAAGATGACATTTTGTTTGAAGTAAATACAGCAAAAGTCAGTGCGGAAATTCCATCTCCTGTATCAGGAAAAATTCTTGAGATATTATTCAAAGAAGGAGATACAGTATCAGTAGGTACTGTTGTAGCTATCGTTGAACTGGAAGGTGAAGAAGGCGAAGAAGAAGTAAGTACTGAAGCTGCAAAACAAGAAGAACCGACACCTGCTCCTGCTCCTGCTAAGGCTGAAGAAAAAGCAACTCCGGCCGCACCTGCTAAAGTATCGGAAGAAAAAGTAAGTAAAGGCACAGCAGACAGATGGTATTCTCCTGTTGTTCTACAGAAAGCAAAAGACGCGGGAATCAGTCAAAGTGAACTTGATTCTGTACCCGGGACAGGTTACGAAGGACGCCTCAGCAAACGTGATATTGAGCTATACATAGATAATAAGAAAAAAGGAGTATCAACAACACCGGCACCGGCAACAAAAGCGTCTACACCGGCAGCTCCCGCACCATCACAAGAAAGCGCACCAAAGGCAACGCCTGTACAAGTTGCAGAAGGAGATCAAGTGATTCCGATGGATGCCATACGTCGTATTATAGCCGACCGAATGGTTGCTTCTAAAAAGATATCTCCGCATGTTACAAATGTGATAGAAGTAGATGTAACCAAGCTTGTTCATTGGCGTGAACAAAACAAGGATACTTTCAAGAAACGCGAAGGTGTAAGCCTCACATATATGTCGCCGATAGTTGAAGCAACAGCAAAAGCTTTGAAGGATTTCCCTCGCATCAATTCTTCTGTGGACGGATATAACATTATAGAGAAAAAACGTATCAACATTGGTGTTGCTGTTTCTCTGAATGATGGAAACCTGATTGTTCCCGTAATAAAAGATGCGGATAAGTTAAGTTTAAGCGGTTTGGCTGTATCAGTGAATAATATGGCAAACAAGGCTCGTGCCAATAAATTGTTGCCGGATGAAATTCAAGGAGGAACATTCACTATTACCAACTTTGGTTCATTCAAGAGCTTGTTTGGTACTCCGATTATCAACCAGCCGGAAGTAGCAATACTTGGTGTAGGCATCATTGAGAAGAAACCTGTAGTAGTAGAGACTCCCGAAGGGGATGTTATCGCTATCAGACACAAGATGTACCTTTCATTATCGTACGACCACCGTGTGGTAGACGGTATGCTGGGAGGAAACTTCTTGTACCGCATAGCTGAATATTTGGAAAACTGGAATGCCTAACCTAACTCAAAACAGAAAAACAGATATGAAAAAATATGATATAAAAACAACAGATAAAGAAACTCTAAAAAACTGGTATCACCTGATGACATTAGGACGGGCTATCGACGAAAAAGCCCCGGCCTATTTGCTACAATCTCTCGGATGGTCGTACCATGCTCCTTATGCAGGACACGATGGGATCCAGCTTGCAGTGGGGCAGGCATTTACTAAAGGCGAAGATTTCATGTTCCCTTATTATCGTGATATGCTAACCGTTCTTTCTGCAGGTCTTACTGCAGAAGAACTGATACTGAACGGTATATCGAAAGCAACAGATCCGGCTAGTGGCGGACGTCACATGTCGAACCACTTTGCCAAACCTGAATGGCACATAGAGAACGTATCTTCTGCCACAGGTAATCACGATTTACATGCTGTAGGAGTAGCCCGTGCCATAAAATATTATGAGAAAAAAGGTGTCGCTATTACGTCACACGGAGAATCGGCCATGTCGGAAGGCTATGTATTTGAAGCAATAAACGGAGCATCGAAAGAAGAACTGCCTGTAATATTTGTCATACAGGATAACGGTTACGGGATATCGGTTCCTAAAAAAGATCAGACAGCAAACAGAAAGGCTGTAGATAACTATTCAGGTATAAAAAACCTGAGAATAATGTATTGCAACGGTAAGGATGTTTTCGACTCTATGAATGCAATGGCCGAAGCTCGCGAATATGCTATTGCAAATCAGAAGCCGGTATTGATGCACGCCAATTGCGTACGCATCGGCTCGCACTCCAACTCGGATAAGCATACTCTGTATCGTGATGAAAACGAATTGAAATATGTAAAAGAAGCCGATCCTTTACATAAATTCCGTCGGATGCTGTTGCGTTACAAACGCTTTACAGAAGAAGAATTGCAAGCCATAGAAGCCGAAGTAAAGAAAGAAGTGAGTGCTGCAAATAAAAAGGCTTTAGCTGCACCCGATCCTGACCCTAAATCTATTTTCGATTTCGTTATACCGGAACCATATAAACCTGAAAAGTATGTGGATGGAACGCATAATGAAGAGGGCGAAAAGAAAAATCTGGTAACGGCTATTAACGAAACACTCAAAGCTGAGTTTAGACACAATCCCGACACTTTCTTGTGGGGGCAAGATGTGGCAAACAAAGACAAAGGTGGAGTGTTCAACGTTTCGAAAGGCATGCAACAAGAGTTTGGAGAAAAACGTATTTTCAACGCTCCTATTGCAGAAGACTTTATCGTGGGAACAGCAAACGGTATGAGCCGTTTCGACCCGAAGATACGAGTTGTTATAGAAGGTGCTGAGTTTGCCGATTATTTTTGGCCGGCAATGGAACAATTTGTAGAATGTACGCACGATTACTGGCGCAGCAACGGTCAGTTTTCACCGAATATCACTTTACGACTAGCATCGGGTGGATATATCGGAGGCGGAATATACCACTCTCAGAATATTGAAGCGGCATTGGCAACATTGCCGGGATGCAGAATCGTTTATCCTTCTTTTGCAGACGATGCAGCAGGTCTGTTGCGTACAAGTTTACGTTCGGAAGGATTAACCGTATTTCTAGAGCCAAAAGCTTTATATAACTCTGTAGATGCAGCAACAGTTGTACCTGAAGATTTTGAAGTACCTTTTGGCAAAGCTCGTGTTCGCCGTCCCGGAAAGGATCTAAGCCTTTTCACGTATGGAAACACAACACTACTCAGCCTCTCTGTGGCAGAACGTTTGGCTAAAGAGGATTGGGATGTCGAAGTAATCGATTTGCGATCTTTAGTTCCATTGGATAAAGAGACTATCTTCGAATCGGTAAAGAAAACAAGTAAAGCACTTATTGTACATGAAGACAAAGTATTTGCAGGTCTTGGTGGAGAAATTGCCGCGATAATTGGTTCAGAAATGTTCCAATATCTGGATGCACCGGTACAACGCGTAGGTTCTACCTTCACCCCTGTAGGCTTCAATCCGATACTAGAAAAAGCTGTACTTCCGAATGTGGATAAAATCTATGAAGCTGCTAAGAAATTACTTGAATTTTAACAATAACAAAAAACACTATATATGCAATGAAGAAAATAGGATTGTTTTACGGAACAACTACAACCAAGACAGCCTCTATTGCTAAAAAGATCAAAGAGGCTTTTGGTAGTGAAAATGTTGACCTTGTTTCAGTTGAAGATGCATGGAAAAAGGATTTTGAAAGTTATGACAATATTATTGTAGGAGTAGCAACATGGTTTGATGGAGAGCTTCCAAATCATTGGGATGAAGTAAGACCCGAACTGGAGGCTTTGAATCTGAAAGGTAAGAAAGTTGCCATTTTTGGACTTGGAGATCAGGTGAGGTATCCGGAAAACTTTGTTGACGGAATAGGTATTTTGGCTGAGACATTCGAGTCTGTTGGAGCTAAAATAGTTGGCTTTACATCTATCGATGGTTATAATTTTGAAATGTCACGTGCTATTCGAGATCACAAATTCGTTGGATTAGCCATAGATAAAGAAAACCAGTCGAAACTGACAAACGATCGTATAAAAAACTGGGTAGAACAACTGAAAAAAGAATTTGATTAAACTGCAAATTGATTTATTATAAGAAAGGAACTTAATCGAGGATTTTCCTAAACGATTAAGTTCCTTTTTAATTATAATCTATTGATATTAATAGATATTGTGGAGCTGGAGGCTCTGACTCCCGAACCTTAATAGACTATTTATGAATATCAAGACTCTAATATATAGTAACTTGCAAAACATTAAGATAATTTTAAAAATCATATAAAATCATTGCATATCTAATTTTTAGTCCCTATTTTTACACTTCAAGGACTAAATTAAATATTATGAAAATCAAAAGAAATCTCCTATTTTTCGTAGATAAAGAAGGGAATCAAGAGAAAGGATATAAGCTTGACGGAAAGCTACGTTTGCGTATTCGCTTCACATCCGGAAAAGTTGATTTTAATGTGGGTTATCGAGTTGATATTGCAAAATGGAGCACTGAAACACAGAGATGTAAATCGGGGACTACACATGGTAAAAAGAAAGTCTCAGCACTTGAAATTAACAATGAGATTCAACGGCTTGAAAATTTGGCAGATACGACTTTCAAAACATTTGAAGTAAATGATCACTTGCCTACACTTCAAGAATATAGAGAAAGATTCAACAAAACAAATAAAGGAGATGTAGACATGGATTTTTCTAATGAACCAAAAGAGGCTCAAAAGTCGTTCATAGATATTTTTGACGAGTTTGTAAAAGAATCTGGCACACAAAATGATTGGACAGACTCAACTTATAAAAAGTTTGGAAGTGTTAGAAATCATCTGAAAGACTTTGATGGACATATTGTATTTGAAGACTTTTCCGAAAATAAGCTAATTGATTACGTAAACTTTCTTCGTACTCAAAAGAATATGAGGAACAGCACAATTGAAAAACAAGTGAAGTTTTTGAAATGGTTTTTACGCTGGGCATTAAGAAAAAGCTATCATAATAACAATGTATTTGAAACCTTCAAGCCTAAACTTAAAACCACTCAAAAGAAAGTCATTTTTCTAACATGGACAGAGCTTACCCAATTGAGAGAATATAATATTCCCGAAACAAAAAAATATCTTGATCGTGTAAGGGATGTATTTCTTTTTCAATGTTTCAGTGGATTAAGATATTCAGATGTTTTCAATCTTAGGCGAAGTGATGTAAAAGAAAATCACATTGAAGTAACCACAGTCAAAACAGCAGATAGTCTGATTATTGAACTGAATGACCATAGTAAAGCCATTCTGAATAAGTACAAAAATGTTCATTTTGAACATGATAAAGTATTGCCTGTTATTACCAATCAAAAGATGAATGATTATTTGAAAGAACTTGCAGAATTGGCAGGAATAGACGAGCCAATACGAGAAACATATTACAAAGGAAATGAACGAATTGACGAAGTAATGCCCAAATATGCTTTATTAGGAACTCATGCCGGACGTAGAACTTTTATTTGTAATGCATTATCTTTGGGTATTCCTGCACAGGTAGTAATGAAGTGGACAGGGCATAGCGACTACAAAGCAATGAAGCCATATATTGATATTGCTGATGATATAAAAGCTAATGCAATGAATAAGTTTAACCAACTGTGATTATATTTGCAATATTATTGTAAAACTGAACATTATCTAAATGAACAATAAAAATATTGAACTCCATAATGATTTTATATCTGATATAAAAGGCATTATAACATCTGCTAGAGATTCGGCAATAAGAAGCGTTGATTCCGAACGTGTAAAAATGTATTGGAGATTGGGCGAACGTATTTTTGTTGAAGAACAACAAGAAAAAGAGAGAGCTGAATATGGCAGTTACTTGTTACGGAATCTGTCAGTTAAAATACAGCCTGAATTTGGGAGCGGTTTCTCTGTTAGAGTATTGGAGCAATGTCGTCAATTTTACAGAACATATCCAATTACGAACGCACTGCGTTCGCAATTGAACTGGTATCAATACCGTCTTTTAATTCAGATAGATAATGAAGATAAAAGAGAATACTATGAGTTGGAAACTGTCAATAATGGATGGACTGGTAGGGAACTTGAAAGACAGATTAATTCAGGATTATACGAAAGGCTATTATTGAGTAATGACAAGAAGTCTATTCTCGAAATAGCACGAAAAGAAAGAATACCGGAACGACCAACAGATATAATAAAAGATCCGATGGTGTTGGAGTTCTTAGGCTTAAAACGTGATGCTACTTATTATGAAAAAGATTTAGAAAGTGCATTGATAACCAATTTACAATCTTTTTTACTTGAATTAGGCAATGGTTTTTCGTTTGTTGCCAGACAAAAACGGATATTGCTAGAAGATGATGAATTCTTTATAGATTTGGTATTTTACAATAGGCTATTACGTTGTTTTGTGATTATTGAAATTAAAACACATAAAATTACCCATGCAGATGTCGGACAGCTACAAATGTATGTAAACTACTATGACAGAAATGAGAAAATGCCTGAGGAAAATTCTACCATTGGCATACTACTTTGTGCTGATAAGAACAACACAGTCGTTAAGTATTCGTTACCTGAAGAGAATAGAACGATAATGGCTAACAAATATCAGCTTTATCTGCCATCAGAAAAAGAGTTGCTGACCGAATTGAAACGAGAGTTAGATGATTTGTAGCCTATGGATACTCATAACATAAATACCACCATTACAGAACTGACTAGCTTATACGACAACCTCAATAAGCGTTGGCTTAACGATACTTGTGCTCCTGATATGTACCAATCTTATCGCCAGTCGGAATATCACGAAGTTCACGAAAAACTGAAAGAGTTTAATATTGAGAATCTTATCTTAGGAATGATAGTAAATTCTTTGGATGAAAAAATACTCGTTCGTCTACGTTCACTATTAAATGACAATATTCAAATATACAAAACAAGACAGTCTGATTTTTCAAACATAGATTTTTCAAAAGTTTATTCCTTATATGAGGAACATTTGTTTGCGAGTAAATTTGAGTTGCTAGCTAAAGATAAAGAAGATATACAAAGTTACCCTTATCCCACAGAGCAAGAACGAAATATACTTCTGAAAGAAAATCAAATAGAGAAGAATCTACTTGAAAATGAAAGGTCTGAATACATCCGCTCCAACAGTTGGATGCTTAGAAACTTCTATTCACTTATCTATGAGCTTACTCAATCTTTTATTTCAATCATAGAAAGTTACTTTCCTATTGAAAAAGAAGAAGAAGAGCCTATCTTAGATATAGCTGAAACAATATTTGAAACACCGTTGGAAATTGATCCTGATACTATTTTCAGAACGGGAATGTTTGACAAATTTCTTTCTTTGGAACAACAACTCATCAAAGACAAGTATCTAGATCAGACTTTGAATTGGATAGCCAAGCATGATAAAACTCATAGGGTTGACATTAAAAGTCTAATTATTTTCCTAGTAGGCTTACTTGAGAATAAGTATTTCCTGCCTGGGAAAAACCCAGATATTAGATTGTTTTTTGAAACTCGTTATAAAATAAAGATTGGGCAAAATTTTGAAAGTAAAAGACGTGAACCACTTCAGGATAGTTATAAAGTTATTTTCTACGATTATGGCTTTTAAAATGATTTACAATGAAAGAATATAAAGGTCGAGTACCTGCTTGCGGAGTATTTTGTGGTGGTTGCCCAATCTATGTTAGGGAAAGAAAGCCATGTTTAGGAGCAGAAATAAATTCTTAGCGTTGTGAAAAATGTAAAACTTTTCATCTCTGTTGCCAAGAAAAGGGCATAACTCATTGTTTCAATTGCGAAATATTTCCATGTCCAAAATTCAAAAGCTTTGCTAAAAGATGGTTGAAATATGAACAGGATTTCATTGAAAATCAAAAATTATTACAAAGTATAGGAGAAATTAAATTTATAGAATACTTTAATTTAAAAGTTGAAAAACAAAATACAAACGAAAATCAATCAGAAAACCTTTCCTGACACTCCACTTTCTCCAAACTCACTACGACCCAACTACGAAATCGTAACACAAACTATCATCGTAAATCTCTCACTATCAAAAGCCAGTAATCCGCTCAACTACGATTTCTGACCACCCTTTCCTATTCCCTGTACCTTTGTAATATCGCATGACGGTAAACCGGCCGGCTATCAGATTGCTATCATTTTAATTTTGATTATTATGAATTTAGATGAACTTAGGGTAAAGCCTTTATGGCAAATGACAGGCGAAGAATTTTTGTTTCTACAACAACACGCTGAACCGAAAGTGCAACAGCAATCAAAGACAGTTGTACCTGACACCACTAAAAAGTATGTATATGGTATAGCGGGCATTGCTCGTCTGTTTGGTTGTAGTATTCCTACTGCTAGCCGAATCAAGAAAAGCGGTAAGATAGCCAAAGCCATTACACAAATTGGCAGAAAGATTATTGTCGATGCCGAACAGGCTTTGGAACTAGCTGGACAAAAATCGGGAGGGCGTAGGTAATGAAAACACAAGCTAAAGCCGATGAAGGAATAAGCATAGCTGACATTTGGAAGAAATCCCGATTGTTGGTTACTGATAACTTCCTGCAACCTCCTGTTGTTCTTCGTGTGGATGATTCAATTATTGGCACACTGGGTAATTTTAGTGCTTCAACTGGAAAAGCCAAGAGCAAGAAAACATTCAATATTTGTGCTATCGTAGCTTCGGCTCTAATAAATGGAACCATATTGAGCTATCAAGGCAGTTTTTCAGACACTAAGCGTAAGATTCTGTATGTCGATACCGAACAAAGTCCTTTCCATTGTCACAAGGTATTAAGACGTATTCTTGCTCTGGCAGGATTACCACTTAACAAACAGCCTAAAACATTAGAGTTTCTATGCCTGAGAGGAAGCGATCCGAAAGCTAGAATAACAGTTATTGAACATGTTATCAATAATACAGAGCATTTAGGATTAGTAATTATTGACGGCATTCGTGACTTGGTATATGATATCAATAGTCCGAGCGAATCAACGACCTTGATTACAAAGCTGATGCAATGGACAGATGAAAAGCAAATACATATTCATGTTGTCTTGCATCTGAATAAAGGAGATGATAACACACGAGGTCACTTAGGAACGGAATTGAACAACAAAGCCGAAACAGTTTTGCAAGTTACAAAAGATGAATTCGATAAAGACACCAGCTCTGTAGCATCTATGTTTATCCGAGATCGCGACTTTGAACCCTTTGCTTTCCGTATCAACAACGACAGCCTTCCTGAACTGATAGAAAACTATCAACCACAACAACCCATGAAAAAGAAAGCATTCGATTACAAAGAAGTTTCGGAAGAAAAACACCGGGAAGCTTTGGATGCTGTATTCTCTATTGGTGATGGGCTATCGTATGCCAGTTTGATTGAAAGATTGCGTATTTGCTATGCCTCTGTCGGTTGTGAGTGTGGCATCAATAAAGCAAAGAAACTCAAACAATTTCTATTCAACAAGCGGATGATTATCCAAGGCGAAGACAAACTGTATCGCTACAACTCCAATTTCTATTACTAATCTGTTCCATCGGTTTAGTTTAGTTCGGGCATATATATGATAGACCATACTAAACTACTCCCATGAAAGAAAAAAAATTAACGTATGAAAACAAGAGAAATTAATTTATATCCGATACACAGATATTTGGCAAATTTAAATATCCATCCAGCCAAAGACCGGGGTTATTACGGCATGTATCATTCTCCATTTCGGGAAGACCACAATGCGAGTATGAAAGTAGATTATAATAAAAACCTGTGGATAGACTACGGGGCAAACGAAGGTGGAACATTGATAGACCTGGCAATGAAGATAAACAACTGTACAAATGGCGAAGCCATGCGGTTATTAGAAAAGCACATTGGCGGAACTATTCCCGATTCTTTTTCTTTTCAAAGGAATATCTCCAATGAAACAACAAAGGAAGATCCAAGAATAACGATTCTAAAAGCAATACCTCTGTCTCATCCGTCCTTAGGACAGTATCTGAACAAACGTTCTATCAATACCGATGCAGCAAAGCTCCATTGTAAGGAAGTCCACTACTCAGTAAATAACAGGAATTACTTTGCTGTAGGATTTCCGAACAATTCCGAGGGTTATGAGTTGCGTAGTGAGTATTTTCAGGGATGTACCAATAAGGACATAACAACCTATTCCGGTATGGATACAAACAAAGAGAGTTGTTTAATATTCGAGGGTTTTATGGACTATCTCTCCTATCTGACATTGAAAAATATGAAAGTATCTAAACAGGATGCTGTTATACTCAATTCCGTATATAATCTGCCTAAGGCGATGGACTTTATCAAATTATATCCTAAGGTCTATTGTTATTTGGACAATGACGAAGCCGGCAGAAATGCGACTCAACAGATAAACAAATGGAGCCGTACACAAGGTTGTACACATATAGATAAGTCTACAGAGTATAGTGAGTACAAAGACCTGAACGAGTATCTTGTTTCAACCAAGCAGATACAGCTAAAAGAGAAGCCAGTTATTCAAGAAAAACGGAAACCATCGAGAGGTTTCAGACCCTGAGTTTTCGTGCGTTCCCAAGGGACTTTAGATAAAGCCATAGCCTATTAGGGGTTTTTCTTTACGCTCTCGTTACACTTCCACTAAAAAACCCCAATAGGCAAAGGCGTTCCCCCTTTTGAATCCCCCTAGCGGTCTAACGACCGCAGTCGCTTGGAAGCGACAATTTACAATGATGAATCATTGTCTGCCGACTCAGTTTTTGTCGGCAGGCTTGGTTATCAATTCTCAAATTTACGAACTTTTAATTGAAAATAATCATGGGATATGTTGTTCTCCATTTAGATAAATCGCCCGGAAATGAATCCGCGATGACAGACCATATAGAACGAAAAGTGATTGCTCCGAATGTTGATCCAACCCGAACACATTTAAACAAAGACCTGATTGAATTTCCCGACGGAGTAACCAACAGAACGGAAGCGATACAGCACCGAATAGAAAATGCAGGGCTAAGCCGAAAAGTTGGAAAGAATCAGGTACAGGTAATTCGGTTTATCTTATCGGGCAGTACGGAAGATATGCTAAAAATACAAGAGGGAGGAAAACTTGATGACTGGTGCCGGGACAGTATGGACTGGGCGAAGAAAGAATACGGAGAGAAGAATATTGTGGCAGCAACTTTGCATCTGGATGAAGATGCTCCCCATATTCATGTTGCGGTAGTTCCTATTGTTCAAGGAGAGCGGAGACAAAAGAAATCGAATAAAGAACAGGAAGTCCCTAAAAAACAGTACAAGAAGAAAAGCACAAACAGACCTCGACTCTGTGCCGATGATGTGATGACTAAAGAGAAATTAACTCATTATCAGGATAGCTATGCAGAAGCTATGGCTAAATATGGCTTAAAACGTGGAGTAAAAGGTTCGGAAGCTCGACATATTTCAACGTCGGAGCACTTTCGTAATCAGAAAGTAGAATCTAATAATCTGCAAATAGATATTGCGTTGCTTTTACAACAGAAAGAAGCGGAACAAACAGCTTTAGAAGAGATCAAAAACCAAAAGAAAGCCGAAAAGTTTAAAAATACAGCTGCCGATGTAGGTTCTACTATTATCGAGGGGATTGGCTCAATGATAGGTACTTCAAAAGTAAAAAAGCAACAGCAAGAGATTGAAAATTTGAAAGAAGAAAACGCGGACTTGGTTCTGGAAGTAAAAGATTTGAAGCAAAGTATGCAAACCCAGCGAAAAGAGCACGAAACAGCATATGATAAACTAAAACAGGAACTAAAGAAGATTCATGATCTATTTCCCAAACTCAAAGATTTACTTTGGATTGAAAGAGTGTTGCAGGTTATGCGATTCTCTGAAAGCCTGATTAAGGATATACTGGATATGAAGCCTGTCGGATTTAAAGGAAAAATATATTCTCCCGAATACCAAAGACATTTCGAAACAGAATATTCTGTAGCTGAAATTAAGACACACCCCAAAGATACGAACAAATACGAGCTGACTATTGATGGGGTGGATGATCGAAGTTGGTTTAGGCAGAAGTATAGGGAATTTCAGCAGAGTATTGGGATAAAAATTAATGAACCTAGAAAACAGCAGGGACAAAGTAGATAAACTAAAGAAGGATAAAGGAATTAAAATGTAAAATGTTTAGAAGATGACAGTATTTGGCAGTTATCAATTTTATTTTTGTCGGAGCAAATAATAGCAACAGCCCTTTTACTCGCTTCCGAAAATATTTATATATATTTGTCATGTGCAACGATAGTTTGCTAATATATATTTGAAGAAGCGTAAAGTTTCGTCCTTTGTTTAGGAAATCGCCAATTGACTAATGTAGCAAGGATGAACATAGCGTTCCTGTTTGATGATTGTACCTTTTGTACAACATATCAGGCGTGGGCTGTTGTTTATTTGCTACAAGGTGTTTGGCGATACCTCTAAACAAAATAGGCACACAGTGTCACGCTTCTTATTTTATAGAAACTCATTTTAATAATATATATGATAAACACAAAACTGAATTTACTTTTCCAATCTTGGAAAAATGAGATGATACATAATGGTGATATTGGTTTCTGTGAAGATGGCTTGGTATATCGGAACGGCAATGAAGTTGAACTATGGAATAATGCGAACCGAAAAATATTATTCTTACTAAAAGAAAACAACGACAATGATGGGCAAGATGTTCGCGAATGGACTGGCTCTATCAATGGATATTCACCTAATGGATTATTTTATAACAGACTATCAGCTTGGTTATACGGCTTGACAAATTATACGAATAATTCCTATCCAACAATTGAAGATGCTTTTAAGGCTACAAATCAGATGAAAGCATTATCTGAATATCCCTATGCTTACGTGAATGTGAAGAAAAAATCAGGTGGAGCTATTGCTGATGATAGTATTGTATATGATTTTGGTAAGCGTTATGCTAATTATCTGCGTCAAGAACTGGATATTTTAGCTCCTAATATTATTGTTTGCGGAGGACAAGTGGTCTTCAATGTTGCTACGGATATAATCTATAAAGAACTTACATTCAATCAGAAAAATAGTTGGGTATATTATAATAAAGAAAATAACCTAATATTAATAAATAGCTTTCATCCTACCGCACGCAAATCGAATGTTGAAATGTATGAGTGGATGATGGAAAATGTTGTAAAATAATTTTTATGAAAGAGTTTATATATGTGTATGCAGGCTTTTTTGAAGCAAATTGGATATTATTGGCAATACTTTGGGTATTACTAATTATTTTGGCTCGAACCAAGATGGAAATGAAATGGTTAGATATTATTATTCCAGGTTTTTGCTTTCTCCTATGGGCTATTTTTGAAATTCTAATTCACTGTGTCTTCTAAACGGTAAAGTATGCTTACAAATATTGAAATATCTATGGGCTATTTATGGATATCCTTTATCTTCTTTATATTAATTTTTATTTTATTTTTCAATAAATATAAGTATAAAAAGGTCAAAGAAAGATATCCGAGTGGAGAACCTCGACGAAGTTACTACCTAAAAAAGGGAAAAAAACAAGGAACAGAAACTATATATTACAAATCAGGAGAAATTAATAAAAGAAAGAAATGGAATAATGGTACTCAACAAGGACGTGCCACAACTTTCTATAAAGATGGTAGAATATATATTATTGAAGAATATCATAGTGGAGAGTTAATTAATTGTGTTATTTATAATCCGAATGGTGAAAAAATAGAAAGATATGGGAGTATTTGATAATTTGGGTAATAAGCTAATAGGTCGCCAAGGGTATTTAGATTATAAAGAAGCAAAAGCTATAAAAGAAGCTAGTGAGTTAAAACAAACAGAATTTATAGAGAAGACAGAATCGATACAGAATAGCCTAAATAAAGAAATAAGATGCTTTGGAAAATATAAAATTTCCACATTAAAAGCAACAATCGGAGTTTTCATATCTTACCTAAAAGATATAGAACAAAATAACAAAGAAAATTTTTATGAAATCCTAGATTCTTGTAATACATCCCCAGAGTATATTGCAGAATTAAATCAAATTAATGTAAATCTGAAGGAAATTTTGACCACAGCAGGTACCTCGGCAACCTTAGCGGCAATAGCTGTGACAGGAGTTCCGACTATGGTGACAGGAGCCGTAGCTAGTGTAGCTTCGGCGTCAACAGGGACAGCTATTTCTGGTTTGGTTGGTGTGGCTAAAACAAATGCAATCTTAGCTTGGCTTGGAGGAGGGTCTATTGCTAGTGGAGGTGGAGGTATGGCGCTTGGGTCTACTGTACTAGCTACAGCAACAGCATCGGTAACAGGCATTGTCGCATTGGCTTCTGCAGGATTAGTCGTTTCATCTATTGGAGCAAAAAAATTAACCTCAGCGGTTAAGTATAGCAGTGAGGTTGATTTGGCTTGCGCAAAAATGGAAGTATCATGGGGTGTTATGAATGGGATAAGAGAGCGAATATCAGAGATTACAGAAGTTACAAAACAATTGTATGATAGAATCATAAATGAATTTCAATATTTTGAGCCACTTGTTCCTGATTTTAATCATCATCATAGTTACCATATTCGATCATTTCAGAGACTTTCCTTGTTGATCAAATCGTTGAGTGAATTGGCAAAAACACCCTTATTGGATGAGGAGATGAGGCTTACTGATCAAAGTGAGAAAATAGTAATACAAACTAAAAAAATATTAAATACAGAGTTATGAAAAGAACAGTAGACATTTTTGTAGATTCTACAAAAAAAATAGACCCTACAAGTGCATTCCTAAGTTTAGTATCACTATATAAAGATACGACAAAAGTTATCGAAGAAGAAAAAACTAAAAGAGAGAAAATACAAGCGGATAGAGATGTCAAATTAGAAGCTATAAAGTTTCAGCGAGATTTCTTTATGGAATATTTAGAGAAAACCTATGATGAAAGAAAAGAAAATTTCGCTAAGCTTTTTATGGTAATTGATGATGCTATAAAAAAAGACAATATTCAACAATTATCAATTGGTTTAGACAGTTTAAATAAGCTTGCCGCAGAATCACCTTTTAAAGTTATAGCAGATATAAATGCCCTTAGTGATGCATTAGATAAAAAAGTAGAATTCGACTTTTAAAAAAATAAATATCTCTTTTCACTGACAGCTCTTGGCAACAAGGGCTGTTATTTTTGCCATATCATTCATTATAAATAAAAATCAAAAAGCAGAATGTTATGGAAAAAATTAAAGTATCCGAAATTAGAAAAGAATTGGTTTGGAAATTCGGAAAAAATCGGATATCTGTACTCGCAGACAAAGACAACCTTATTATCACAGTATCCCAAAAGACTTTCCTCGCAACTATACCTATTTGCAACATTGTAGAGAAAATAATAGGCGATACAGAACTGTCTGTTACCGAAGCTGGCTCTGCATTTATCCTGACATACAACAACGAGCAAAAGAGTCTGAGTATAAAGGACGACAAAGTCTATCTACTCAACGCTACAGATGATTCTGGTATTCAAATAGAGATAGTATAATGGATAAGAAAAATATAGCAAGTTGGATATCCATAGTGATATGCCTTCTATCTTATTCAATCCCATCTATTTTTGCACTCTCAGGTTTAGCCGGATTACGAGAATCGATAGGTCTTATCGGGACTATATTGGTTGTCGTTATTATCGGATTTACCTTGCTCTATCTTACATATTTAGTTTTAAAATATATTGTTTATTTTATCATAAAATAGAGTCTTATGAAAGGAATTATTACATTTATCATATTTTGCTTAGTATTGACTGGCGGTTCGGCAATTCTTTTTTTTATACCTATGCTTCTATTAATTCTATTAGAAGGGAGTGGTGCAACAACAGCTACAACGCCTCTTGAACTTGAATGGTATTGGATTGTGGGTATTATAATTTATTTTATACTAAGTTTAAAACTGATTTACAAAGCGAGCAAATTATTAACTAATAAGATTTTTGAATTTTTCAAAATAGATTGACTGTATGAACTTTAAATATAAATTCTGCATTTGGTTAATAGATACCTTATTGCTAAACAAACAGGGACTAACTATTGACGAAATTCAACATAAATGGAGAATCTCTTCTTACAATCCCGATGGAGGTTTGTTAACCGAGCGAAGCTTCCACCGTTACAGAAACGAAACAGAATCGCTCTTTAACATTGATATTGTATGCGAAAAAAATAATGGAGGTGTCTACAAAATTGCCTCAACCGAAGAATTGGATAAGAACACAGCTATTCAATGGTTGCTAAATGGTTTACGCATTTCTAACTTGGGAGAACTGTGCCAAAAACATCAGAACCTAATTTTAGAAGATGCACCTTTGGGCGTACAAAGAATCCAAATCATAATGGATAGTATAGAGCAAAATAAATCTTTAAGATTAACCTATAAGTCTCACTATAAACTACCCAAAGAATATTTTTTTGTACCCGTTTTTATCCGTCTGTTTAAGCAACGTTGGTACGTGATTGGAGCAGATGTAGAGCAAAATAGACGTACAACATTCGCTCTCGAAAGAATTCTTGACGCGTCTATTATAGAAAAGCAACATAAATTGTCGAAAGAATTAAAACAAACCCTTAATCCGGATACCTACTTTGCTCATTGCTACGGTATAATCCGTCAGTATGATCCTATCACAATTCGATTCAGGGCTTTCTTTCCTCAGAATCTATATCTGAAAGATGTACCAATACATGAGTCTCAGGAATCTATCAACGAAACAGAAGATTATACTGACTTCGAGATATTTGTTAGACCCACGTACGACCTTAAACAAGAATTCTTATGGAACAGAGATAAACTAGCCGTATTAGCACCTGAATCATTTCGTCTGGATATGATTCAGGTGCTAGAAGCAATGCTAAATGGATATAAAACAGGAGAGAGCTTTGCAATAGACGAGTAAGTAAAGGTTAGTCTTTACACAGAAATATATAGAGTTCCATAAAAGTATAAGAATAATGGCTAAACAGAAGCCATAAATAGTTAAAAACAAATATTTTAGAGTATAATGTTTTAAATTCACAAGAAAATTAATACATTTATAGTTGGAAATAATGAAAAAAAATGCTATGAGATAACACGGTAATCGTTCCCTACTTTTGTATATGCATAAAAATGTAATTAGCAGATAAGGCTTAAAAACAATATGGCATATGAGCAATAATACGACCGCAAGAAAAACATCATTCGGGATTCCCGAACAAAAGGGTAATGTGACGATTTATCCTGCTGTTCCTATTGAGATATTGAAAACACGTGGACACAAGATGCGTGCAGCTGCCTATGTGCGAGTTTCTACCGATTCAGTCGGACAAGAAGGATCGCTTATGCTGCAAAGAGAGTATTATGAAAATTACATCAAAGGTAATCCGGAATATGTGTTTATTGCCATATATGAGGATGATGGGATTACAGCGACCAGCGTTGAGAAAAGAAAGGGATTTCTAAGAATGATAGAGGATTGCCGGCTCGGAAAAATTGATATCATCTTGACTAAAAGCATTTCACGATTTGCAAGAAACTTAGGAGACTTACTGTACTAT
>POVV01000633.1_pt1 | contig 20380 bp, 18 predicted proteins | sample 1560271 | NCBI WGS metagenome assembly POVV01 (sample SAMN08337232, study PRJNA429181) | Bioreactor metagenome, whole genome shotgun sequencing project. | biome: cows' rumen and soil; feature: anaerobic; isolation source: anaerobic chemostat enrichment culture, galacturonate as sole carbon... | reverse complement strand
ATACATTGACAGTATTGCAACATCGGAAGTATCCGATAATACACTCCCTTCGGAGTGAAAATGTTGCCACCGATTCAAAAAACAAAGAGACCATCGCCTCTTTATTTTTTTCTCGTTGTCAAAGGAGCAAGGTAATCTTTCGGGTAACCCAAAACTCGCTACGCATCCTTTTGACTTACTTCCGAAAATACCTTGCCCTTGCAGGGGGCTCAGCCCCATACAGCATGCTCCCGATGGTCGCATGACTGATGGAGCTGTGGAGCAATCCTGCACTTCATCTCCCGATGGTCGCTTTCGTTTCGGCTCGCCCGAGTGTATGCTTACACTCGGATTTCCATAACCTAAAACAGAATGGCTATGGAAAATAAGAAAAGAAACAAGTCTAGAAAGGGTAGACCAGCAAAAGGCAACGATAAGCTATCTGTTTCCATCAATCTCAAATTGACAGCCAAAGATTATAATTCCGTGAAACAAAAAGCAGAAGAACTGGGCATGACTCTGACCGAATATGCCAGGGAGATGACGCTCAAAGGTGGAATCAAATCTCGTTTTACATTGGAAGAACTTAATCTGATGCGGAAATTGTCAGGCATGTCAAACAACCTGAATCAGATAGCCAGACAGGCCAACAAATCGGGGTTCTCAAATTCAGCTATGGAGGTAATGATAATAAGCGAGGAAATAAAAAAAGCTATTGGATGATCGCTAAAAATATCAAGGGAAAATCATTCAAGGGCTGTGTCAATTATGTGATGAATGACACAGCCGAACTCCTCGAAGCCGAAGGAGTATGGGCGGATAATGCTAAAGATATGATCCGAAGCTTTGCTATACAACGATCGGGTAGAAAAGAAATAAAACAACCTGTCGGGCATATTCCTATATCCTTTTCTCCCGAAGACAGACATAGAATGACCAACGATTTTATGCTCCAATTAGCTAAAGAATATATGCAGGAAATGGGTATTAAGAATACTCAATATGTCATTGTCCGCCATCACAATACAGACAATGACCACTTGCATATTGTGTATAATCGTATTGACAATGACCTGAAATTGATTTCTGTAAATCAGGATTATAAACGAAATGTTAAGGCATGTAAGAAACTAAAAGACAAATATAATCTTACTTATGGCAAAGGGAAAGAGAAGGTCAAGCGAGAAAAATTAGACAATCCCGATAAGGCGAAGTATTATATCCATGATGCCATAAAAGCTATTTTACCCACTTGTAAAAATCCGGCTGACTTACGCTTTGGCCTTCTGGAACAAGGAATTGAGCTCAAGTATAAGGCAAAGCGGACATCCGCGGAGATTGAAGGTGTATCGTTCCGATACGATAATGTGTGTTTTAAAGGATCACAAATCGACAGGAAGTTCAGCTTCGGGAATCTCAAAAAGGAGTTTGAGAAGAATATTGAAGAAGCGAAAAAACGAGGTCGTGAGGGATATTTACAGGAACAAGCGGAGCTAAAAGCCAGACAGGATGCAGAGCAAAAAGCAAGAATAGAAGCCAAAGCTAAACCGAAAACACCAACTATCAGAGGTATTGAATTGACTATCGAACAATCAAAAATTCTAAAAGAAGGAGGATATATCTATCTCGAAAATATGAATCGGAGCGATGAGAGTGGTAAATTCTCGTCATTCGTCTTTTTGAATGATGAAAAGGATAGAGCATTTTTTAGCAAAGAAAATCCGGATAGTTTTGTCAAGTATGGGAAGTATGAAATGCGTGTCAGGGATAAAATATTAGTAGAAAAAGGATATATTACAAAAACTAAAGTCAAATGGTATGGTGGAGGTTTTGCATATCCATACCTCTGGAAAGAGTATAAATCGGATACTGAATATAGGGAGAATTGGGGTGATCCGAGGATAGCGAAGGAAGGAGAGAACAAAAAAATTGAAAGGAATGATCAAAAAATAAAGGATAATTTGAAGAAAAATAAAGGGATGAAGAGATAGTTTGATTTTATGCAACAATTAAATTGTTTCTAAAAATATATCAAATCACATATTCCGGTCCCAGTTTGATTATGTGCTCACAATATTCCGAGACCATCTCCCGGTGAGTAATAAAAATCAGTGTTTTATCTTCCGATAGCGATATAAGCCGTTCCATCAATAAGCGTTCAGTCTCTTTATCCAGCGATGAGCTGAATTCGTCCAATAATAAGATATTACCCGGACGGAGTAAGCCTCGAGCAATACAGATACGCTGAGCCTGTCCCTCACTCAATCCTGTTCCCCGTTCGCCGCAGAGAGTATCCAATCCATCAGGTAGCCCGTAAACAAATTCGGCGACAGCAGTATGTAAAGCCGTCTTTATTTGTTGTTCTGTTGAATTGGGGTTGCCCAACAAAAGGTTCTCTCGAATTGTACCGCTCAATAGCGTGTTTCCTTGTGGGACATAAATCATATTACAGCGGGTAAGCGGGCTTACTGCCTCTGTCTGTTGTTCGTTATATAGGGCTATATCTCCTTTTTGTGGATGTAATAATGCAAGCATCAGGCGAATCAGGGTACTTTTGCCTGCACCTGTTTCCCCGACTATTGCCGTGCGGCTTCCGGGAGCGAAGTCGAATGAAAAATCCCTGATTATTTGCTTGTCCCCATTAGGATAGGTAAACGATACATTCTCCATGCGGATACCTGTTTTTCCACTGAGCATCTGTTTTTCTCCCTGCGTTTCCGCAGGCAAGTCGTCCAGTCCTTTGAGTCTTTCCGCAGAGGTAATGGTGTGAACCAAAGAAGGAATATGACGGCTCAGTTCAACCATCGGCCGCTGAATCTGCCCCACCAGTTGCAGAAAGGCGGTCATCATACCAAAGCTAACGATACCTTCATAGATGCCGTTTACTCCCCAGAGAAAGGCAATGACATACCCTGCGGCAAAACCAGCCATGATCAAAGACCGTGAAAAGGCCGTGAAATTTGCACGGCTCATTACCTGACCATACAGGTGAGATTGGAGAAAGTCCAGCCTGTCTGTTACAGATTTATTTTGTTCAAGGGTTTGGATCAATACTCTGTGTTGCAGCTTCTCTTGTATATGTGATTGTACGTGACTATCGGTATTACGGACATCTTTTGTCAGGCGGCGCATCCGGTTTATATAGATTTTGCTGAATAGCAGGAAAACAGGCATAATAAAGACTATGATCCATGCCAGCTGGCTATTGAGTTTGCCCAGGAATAAAAAAGCCGCCAGAAACTGGAAGCCGGTTACAATAACCGAAGGTAGCGATTTGCAGATACCCTCTGCTACTATGCGCACATCTTCTTCGAGGCGATTGACGGCGTCGCCACTATGGAAACGGTCTTTACCGTTCCATGCACTAAGCATTAATTGTGAGAACAGATCGTACCGCAGTTTATTTTTGAGTTGTATATCGGTCTGGCTTTCCAAGCGGTTCTTCCAAGCCGATAAAAGTATTTCCACGCATATAGTTCCTATAAGTAAAGTAATATAATACTTCATATTGCCCTCTGCCGTATGGGTGGCAATGTCTATAAGTTGCTTTGATGTCCAGACGAAAAGTAGTGCCGCCGATACATCCAGTATGCCCAACAAACTGCTCAATACAATCTGTGGGCGAGCATCATGCATATTCTTCCAAAGCCAGTGTAATATATGCTTTATTGCCATTGTATTCCTATCAGCGTCTTTTGATTATGTTTACAATTCCGTTAGTCCAATACTCTATATAAAAAACAAGTACATCTTTGGGGCGAATCGGGAAAATTTCGATTAAGTATCTTTGTTTTAATAAAAGGGAATGGAACTTTCCGGATAAAAAGCCCGATGGATGATTGTCATGTTCGGAATTATAGAATCCGAAGTTGCCTGTTTGAAGAATTTTAGATAGTATCTTTTGTGAATACTTCTTCTGTTTTTCAGTATAAAAAGGAAAATCTTCCTTTGGCAGACCAAGTTGGTCAACGACAATGCAACCGAATAACTGCCAGGGTTTTAATAATCCAAAAACTTTTAAATCTTTCAACAATACTGATTTATCTATTTGATCGCTAAAAATATGCAGATAAACAGCCCAGTCACAGAGTTGACGTAGCCCGATCCCTCCTGATATAAAGTGATGATAGAGATGGTTGAATATATACAACGCATCAAAGTTGACAGGAGGCAGAAATATATTTATCCCATTTAAATTCCACGATCTTAAATTCTCTTTTCGAAGGTGAGAACCGCTCCAAGGCTGAAAGCGTTTGTTATAATAAGGATTTCGCAATTTCTCTACCAAAAAATGAAGTTCTATACTTACTTCCCTTAAATAAAAATTCTCATGTTTAGGACTCTTTTTCTTGTTTTTATTCTCAGGTTCAGCACCTAATCTTAGTAAAACTTGACAAGCTTTCTCACAATCTTTTTTACCTACAAACAAATCTATATCTCCACATTGCCTGCGAACAGGATTCGGATAATTCTGTGCTACTCCCTGCCCTTTGAGTAAAACAGGATAAATACCTTCCGATTCAAGTTTTGGCACAATCTCTGTCAATCGTTTATTCAGCAACTCGTGACTTTGTTCGATGCGGATAACTGTTTGGTACAACTTTCGCGTTATCTCTTTAGAAGGCTGTTTCTCTGTCGGTAATTTAGAAATTCCATCAAAGATGATACCTGTAACAGTTTGCATTTCTGCTATTCGCAAAATAGAATTCCAACTCGTTTCTTCTGAAAACGAATCTTCTTCAACAGGGCTATTCCATAGTCCTGACCGAAGCAATGCAAAAAACTGTTCCTCCGCTTTATTCATTCCTCTACAATTCCGGCTTCGAGCCAATTTTTACTTACATCGGCTGCATCGGATAAAGCCTGTTGTGCCGATATGCTGTATTTATCAGTCAGTAAGTTGGCAAGGGCTTGGATATCAAATTGCTTTCCTTCGACAGCTTGCCAAAGATAAGCGGCCGATACGTTGAGCGAAATCAACTTATTAAAATCTATTTGCCCCAATCCTTCCCCTGAAACAATGTATTCCTTGCCTACTGTGCGGAGTTTGAATCCTTCTTTTATTTTCATATGGTATGTTATTTAATTCGTCTGTATATTGCTAAAAGATAACGGCGGACAGGCAAAAGCTTTGCCCATATCCGGGCTTTGCGTTGCTCGCCGTTACTATTGCAATCAATCTGTTTTTCCTTGTGAAGAATGAATATGGCATGACCACAGACATTCTCCCTAATACACCCTTCTCTTCCTGAGAGGTTGCCATCACCCATCAATACAATATTGTCTCCATCTATTTCTACAATACGGTGCAAGACAAAGAGTCTAGGAGCTATCTCCGCCAAAACGATATCACCGATAGCAAATGTATCTTTTTTTTGCAAAACGACACTGTCTCTATCTCCAACAATAAAGGGTAGCATACTATTTCCTTTGGCTTTGATAGTAACACTATTACCCTCCGAAAGTAATTTTGCAACTCCGGGTAGTAACTCTTTGTTGGCAACGGTTACTTTTCTCATTCCTTCTTTTTTATGCTAGTGGTAGCTGCAGATAGCTCCGCAGCGGCTTTGTTGGGAAGGCAATCCAGTTGATAGCACCCCACAAGGCTTATCAACTTTTCCACCGTACGATGTATGCCCGAAGCAATATTATCTTCCCACCGCATGCTGGAACAAGATGGTAGCACAGCAGCATAAGCCTGTAACAAAGACAGTTGTTTTATATTATTCTCAGTATCTTGTCGAAGTTTTACAATGCCTCGCAGTGGAACATTCTCGTTCTTATAGCAAGGTGTTTTGCCGCTCCACGGAGTGCCGAAAACCCACGGTTTGCCATCAATGATGCGCACTACGGGGTTGTCGTCATTAAGCAGTTCGCTGCCTGCAATGTTTTCGAGCCACAGGCGGCTGTGGGTCGATTTACCTGTGCCACTTTTCCCTAAGAAAACAAATCCTCCATCATTGTTTTTGACAACAGAAGCATGTATCAGTAAAGTGTCAAGATTGGAAGTCGCAAAGGCATAAAGCAACATAAGACAATTATTCAGGCAAAAAAAATGATATCGTTCGTCTTCGGGTAGTTGTACTTGTGCCTCTCTGAAACAAGCATCTACATCCATTGTGCAATAATCCTTGCTATGAGGATAAGCAATATGGAAACGAAAATTTCCCTTTTCAGATTTAGAAATGCCAATAGAGGCGATGTCATCTTCAAATTGACCGACCGATACGTATTCTTCGTCTTCACTTAATGTATTTACAGCTGATAGATGAAACAGACAATCATCAGCCATATCTACACCGAAAGGGGCATAGTTGCTTAAACTATCCTCTTCTGTAGTTTTATTAGGAAAAGATAGCCGGAATGTGTGTCCGGCTATCTGGTAATAGTTATTGGTCATTACAACTCGATGTTTGTTTAATGAGTTGGATTACAGGATAGACTATTCTATTTTCTGCCATTGGACTACTTTGTGTTATCATAGGCACATATAACCTTGATATCTCCTCCTGAATTTTTAATATTACCTGTTACATGCACCTTGCACGATTTATACACGGGAAAGTAGAACTCTTTTACCTCGCCTTTCTTCAGTTTACTATTAATCTCTCCACACACTACACCATCAATGGTAATTTCCAAATTGAAAAAAGTGACTATATCTCCCAGACCAGATACTGTAACCTTGCAAGTTGTCCAAAATCTTTTTTTCTTAGTTTTGTCTAGAGTAGATTCCTCTACCGAATCGAATCGAAGAACATGGTCTTCGATATTTGATGTCCATTTAGTTCGATCGCGCCAGGTTTTTTGAACAAAATAGGTTTCGTCAATAGGTTTATCTGTAATGTAAGCAATGGCATAAGAAGGCGTACCACGGAAATCATTAACTTTTGCTTGCACCACTATATTCTTTGTATGTGTCATACATTCCAACATTTTGTTAGCATACAATGCTGAATGAATCGTCGACATTTTTGTTTTCTTGAAAGGAGCCAAATTAACTCTATTATCTTCGCCATATGGGCAACTTGAAAGGAAAAACACTTTATTATCCGGTATGTCTTCCCCCACTCTCAAACACATGGTAGCTTCAACCCCAACCAAAGCACTGTCACGCTTTGTCATAAAAAACAGTCCTGCATATGCTTCGTTCTCATTCGGTTTACACCTTATTTGAACATTAGTGCCTGAGCTGTCATCGTTCATAAATTCCAACATCTTTCCGTGATGAAGATATAAATCGCTACCACTCGTTTGCCCATCCATTCCTTTTTCCCATTGCCAAACAACAACATCTTTATGTGTATCATTAATAACTAATCCTAAACTATACTTCTCTTGAGCGGCCAAAAAAGTGAAACATGATGTGATAGCCACAGCGGTTATAACCGCAATTCCGACGACAGCTGATGGTGGACTAATTGCTAAAACAACTCCGCCCAACGCTGTAACACCTATTGTAGTAAGCGCAGTAGTAACAGCAGCGCTATTACCTTTATGTTTTAATATATACTTTGAAAACTCATCTATTTGATTAAGTTCATAGGCAATATCAGACCTTGATGCCTTTTTTAGAGTCTCTATTTTCTCCTTCGAGAAGAGTATATTACATACGTTACCATATCCAGATGTGCTACTTCTTCTGCCTGTATGCATTGCTACATCAAAATCAATGCTCAATGAACCAAAGATGGTGTTATTGACCAACTGAAGTTGCTCCATCTCATCAATAGAAGAATCATTCAAAATCTGTCTGACCTTATTTCCTAATTCAGATCCAAAAACCTCTTGTAAAAAAGAAATTCTCTCTTCAAATGTTTTCATTTGGTATAAAATTATAGTTAATTAAAATGCTTTATTCGGGATGTATTAACCAATCTGATTAAAGTAACCCATTATAGTACTATCAAAGCTCAAATATCCGCCTTCAAGTCAAAGTAGTAACTCTTTCCTGCTTCAAAACCATTGGGCATAAAGCTAAGTTCGTTGTCAAAAGAGAGACCGTTATAGGTATCAAAATTTTCTGACTGAGTATAATTCGTATTATCTTCTTTCCAACTAATGTTGGATTTAATGCTCAGCTTCATTCCTGTTGTGCTCACAGTAGTCGGAAAAACAGGCATATAGTAATCGAACTCCCAAGTTGATCCTTTCTTGACATAAGGAAGGTCATTCATAGGATATACTTCCGCCTCATAGGTCTGTGACCCGGCTATTGCAGTGGTAGCCATTCCATTGATACTATTGAGGTAAACGGCCGTATTAAAAAAATCGCTGTTTGATTTTTCAAATAATCTTAGAGACTTTGCAGTCAGTAAGGTAGTCTCATAATCGCTGGTTATGTGAAACCGAACTACGGATGTGAGGTGCTTAAAGCTAAAATTAAGAGAATTGCCTCCTTCTCCCGAGATTGTTACATTACCGGCATCGGCTTTCATAAACATATAATCTTTCAGATGTTCGGATGATGCTTTCTCAAATATCACAAAATTTAATATCCCATAATTAGGGAATGTCGCTTTATAGCCTGTCTCATCTTTGTCCCAACGGTTGGCAGGGTATAGGGCATATACTGCATAATTTCCCGCAGGCACACTACCTGTGGTGCTAAACTGGCAAGTATTCGGTTTTGCTCCCTCGGCTACCGTGGCAGTGTAGGTAAGCTCGACAGGTATTGCATTAAGATCGCCGTCAGGAAAGAAAAGCACCTTTGCTTTGTCGCCGTTGTGCCAGTAGAATTTTTCACCATCGGCATAATTGAGGTTGTCCTCAACCACTCCTGCCTTTGTTGTTACTCCTGCCTTTGCATCAGTGAATTCGCCAATTACAGCATTAGCTGTGGGTGAGTAAGTTTTTACTTCGGGAGTAATATCTCCCATGTCTTCATTGCTGCATGAGTTGAGCAAAAAGAGAGTCGAAATAGCTGTTAATAAGAATGTTTTTTTCATTATTTTTATAATTATTTTACTGTTATTAGAATAACGGATAGGGAGTCGTACTCCCTACCATAAAGCAACTTTATTAAGCTAATATTAGTTACCCCAACCTCCTCCGGGTTTGTAATCACCTCCACTTCCGGCAAGGATACTGCTTTCCATTTCCATTTCGATTACTTCGATTTGTGGTTTTTCGTAAACTTCTTTTACATCTTGCTGTGCATTGTTTTGTTCTTGATTTGTTTTCATTGTTTTCTTTTTTATTAGTTAAATATTAGGGTTAATATCTGTTTACCCTTGTTTTATCTTTCTATAGTCTTTAGGAGACATATTATACATTGTTATAAACTGCCGTTGAAAAGTGCGTACTGTCCCAAAGCCTACCTTTTCAGCTATTTCTTCTATGGACAGGTCTGACTGTTCGAGCAGAATAACTGATTCTTTCAGGCGAAGCCTGTTGATACATTCCCGAAATGGCATGTCAAAACAGTATTGGAATCTCTTTATGAAAATGCTTCGTCCTATATTCATCCGTTTTATTAAAGTGTCACGGGATAAAGTTGAATCTCGATACGCTTTTTCTTTAATAAAAATCTGACGTATTGTTACACAGAAATCATCTTTGCTATTTGTTGAAAAAGAAAGATCATCTTCAATATCTTTTCCTATTTCAGAAAAAATATCGTCTATAATATTAACTTTTTCTTTTTTGTTCTGTCTGGATATTTTCATGTAATATTTCGTTACTCTGACAATAAGAAATACCTGGATTTCTGTTTTTGCAAATGTAATTTATAGTTGTTAAAACCTATGCGACAATTCGTCTGAGAAATACGACAATCTATATGTGTATTGATTATCAATATTGTACGTGTGTAGTTTCAATAAATCAAAACTTAGAATTGTAAGATTGACATTTTTTTTATTTCGTTGCAGCTTTCCTATATTCTTTCGGAGACATGTTGTACTTTGCCTGAAACTGCCTCTGAAAAGTACGTACTGTACCAAAGCCCACCTTTTCGGATATTTCTTCTATCGTCAGATCCGACTCTTCAAGTAAGGTGATGGAATCTTTCAGGCGAAGGGAATTTACATACTCGGAAAACGACATGCCAAAACAATACTGGAAAGCGTCTATAAAAAGTTCTTTATTCGTACCCAACCGTTCTATAATATTATCGCGGGTTAGTGTCGGGTCCCGATATTCTTTTTCCTTAAGTAGTATATCCCGGATAGCAATACATAGTTGGTCTTTGCGCTTCTCGGGACAAAGGTCGTCATCGGCATCTTCTGTCTCAATGCTTATTTTATCGAGTAGTTTTATATCTGCTTTCTCCTGTTGTACTTGCAGTTCTTTGATTTGCTTAGCCAAAACTTTGTTTTTCTTGGTTATTTGACGATTATAATATATCCATATGCCTAATGTAATAATTAGCAATATACATCCTGTAAATGTGAAATACAGATAATTACGAACCTTCTCCTTTTCAGCTATATGTATGTCTACTTCGTATTGGGTTCGAAGTTCATCAAGTTGTTTATTGTATGAAATGTTACGAAGCGAATCAATATATTCCACCGTTTTTTCTGTCTCAGACCAAGTTAAAGGCGCATTTTCTATACCCGATAAGATTCTTATTTTAGTAAATCTTGCATAAGTATAGGTTGGATCTATTTCGATAGCTTTATCGATATATGCCAATGCTTTTGAATAATCGCCTCTCGCTTCCCATATGTGGGAACGTAAATAAGTCGTATTACCTAATGACACGATATCACGCCCATAAAGGCTATCTATATGGTTGCAATAAAATTCAACTTTATCGTATACTCCTTTAAAGTCATAGGCAAAAGCATATAATGTCCACAAATTCATTTTATCAGTGTTGTAGTTTTTATGCTTATTCTTTTCAGAGAGCTTATGCAAGAGACTTTCGGTTTGTTTAGCCATATCAAAAAAGTCATCAAAACGTCCGGTGGCTTGCAGCATATTACACAATTCAGAATAAACTCCTATCAATCCAAAAGGTTCTTTATCAATTTTCTCAGCTATTTCAATGCTTTTCCTGTAATGTTGTTCCGCTTCGGAAAGCCTGTTTTGATGCATGTATATTACTCCGATAAGATATTGCATATAAAACTGATCTTCCTTGTTGTTTTGCTGCTGAGCCTGATTATATACTGCCTGCATCTCATTCAGAGCTTTTTCATACATACCTCTTCTGCAATAGCTGAGTATTTGTTGCTTATAAGATACGTACATAGCATCGGTAAAATTATGCTCTTTGAGAAATCTCAGTGTATTACTTATATTCTGATCCACCTCTTCAAAATGATTCATACGTAAATTAGCGATTAGCTTATTGACCATGATGTCGCCCTGCCGTTTAGTAGCATTTTGTTTACGTGCCTCCGCATCATATTCTCGTGAAAAAGCAAGAAATTCGGACAAAGATGCTTCATCTGACAAGTTATCCAGATAAAGAGAATGCAGCTTATCATAAGCATTCAATTTATCTTCTCCTTCGAGTTTGGGAATAACTTTCAGCAGGGAATCTTTTTCATGATGATATGTGACTTGGGCTAGAATAACCGAAGAAAATATCAAAAAGAAGAAAATAATAAACCCAAACAGGAGATTGTTGTTTCTCATTTTAAGTGAATAGAATATTAAGAAATATGTGTTAATTTACGAACATATTTTTTGCTATATAGACATAAGATATATCCAAAACAAATCTATTTATTTTGGACAGAGGTATCCCTTTATTACTTGTTATTTTTCGTTTAACGACTCAAAAAATAACAAAACAACGAATTTAAAAGGGCTTCTGTTGTTGTTTGTATTGGGAAGGAGTAAGACCTGTTATCTTTTGAAATTGCTGGTGAAAATTTGCACGATGATTGAATCCGACCTGTTCGCGTACTTTTTCTAAAGAAATCTCCGGATGTTCTTTGAGTATAGTTTGTGCTTCATGGATACGTAACTCAGAACGCCAGGTGCGAAAATCGGTCTGCATGTACGTCCTGAAATAATATTGAAGGAAGCTACGGTTTACTCCGAGCAATTCAGCGATTTCATCAACACTGATATCTTTTTGAGTGAATTTCTTTTCTTTTACCCATTCACCCAAAATGAAACTGAACTTTTGAATTTTTTCTGTCTCGTATTGAGGGTCGCAATTATCATGTATCTCTTCACTTGTTTTTGCGTTTTGATTGATAACAGGAATAGCAAATTTGAAATCTATCTGGTAATTATAAAATCGGCTGACCATGTAGGCATAATATGCTGTATATAAAATAGAAAACAGGATATAAAAATAAAGATTAAGAAATAAAGATATTAAAGCGAGTATACCAATGATTACTGCCCCATAAAAGGAGAAACTTACCCATCTCAGGCGAATACGTTCATCTTCGTCGTAATATTCTTCCAATGACCTTAAACATAGTTTATACTTGATTCTGAACACATAAATATAATATGAAATCTGAAAAATGTATATGGCTACAACAATATAAAAAAATAGTTTATATAGAAAGTATGGGATGAAAAATAAGGCTAGAAGCAGAAGGAACCCTATTATAGTAATGATTCCTAATTGAACAAATATTTGTCTTCGTTTAATATAAAGAGGTTGTATCAAAGCCAATATGGTGTAAGTAAACAGTAAGGCCTGATAGGATGCTATAATCAGGGTACAAGATGCCATCAGCAATTCATTTTCGGTCTCTTGTTGTGACAGGAAACTCACAAATCCGGATATTGCCACAACGAAGTAAGAAATAGCCAGATAGTTTCTTGAGAAACGTAAATTGTTAAGTTCTTTATCGGGAACAATATGCAATCCAAGTAGCATTACTCCCAATATAGTAACCATAAACGATATGGCAAATGTTAATATATAATAGAACGTAACCGGATCAAAGATATCCATAGCATGTTATATTTGGCACAAATGTAATTTATTTTAAGGATAGCACAAAGGATCGTTTTTGTTTACATGCTAGATAAATCAGGCTAAATAAGTTCTACAAATCGATTCATAATAGCAATTATTTTCTATATTTGTATTAGAAGTTATCCGAGGCTTGCAAAGCTAAGCAAATTAAAGTTAGAAGAACCATTACTAAATCGTTACCTCTCTTAAAGTCACTCTTTATAATCAATTGATAAAGAGTTGATAAATTCAATAATACTGCTATTTGAAGGAAATAGCCACAATATGTGAGATAACAAAGACGATTACCTGTCATATCGCACGTCATAGCTTCGGGACGACCATTACACTCGCCAATGGAGTGCCAATTGAAACGGTATCTAAAATGCTCGGACATACAGACATCAGGACAACTCAAATCTATGCTAAAATAGTCGATCAGAAACTGAGTACAGACATGGATAGCTTGGCGAAAACCTATGAAAGACGCAAACTCATTAACAAATAGGCTTTATGGAATTACAAATTATCCAAAATAGAATATATGAAATCAGAGGACTAAAGGTCATGCTGGATTATGACCTAGCAGAATTGTATGAAGTTGAAACAAGAGTATTGAATCAAGCCGTTAAACGCAACATGAAACGATTTCCTATCGATTTTATGTTCCAATTGAATGAAGAAGAAGTCGAAATCTTGAAATCACAATTTGTGACATCAAGTTGGGGAGGTACTCGAAAATTACCTTTTGCTTTCACTGAACATGGTGTTACTATGCTTTCAAGTGTACTTCGAAGTGATAAAGCCATTGAGATAAATATTCAAATCGTTCGTGCTTTTATCATCCTTCGCCAATATGCTTTCGGTTATACTGAACTTAACCAAAAGTTGGAAACATTTATGCTCGAAACCAATATGCAGTTTAATGAGATATATCAAGCACTAACGGAGTTGGCAAGTGCCAGAATACAGGACGATAAACCGCGAAAACGTGTAGGATATATACAAAATAAGGGAGAGGAGCTATTGCTCCTCTCCCTTATTTCTGACACTGTCAATTTACATAAATCTTTGAAAAGCCTCTCTGCATAGTTATTTATACCACACCTTTTCAACTTCTCTCTTCTCTCTTTCTTTTTTATATATTCATCCATATTTTCTGATTGTTCTGTAGCCCATAGCCTTATGGCTCTATTGGCATCCTCATTTAATGAGTCATAAACTTTCTTTAATCTTGAATATTTCGCGATGCTAATCTCTCCATTAAATAGTCTTGTACTAATAATGTCGAGAATATACGAGTCTTTATTATATTTATTCATCAATATCTTGATCTCGTCTGTCCACCTGAGATCGCCATTATCATCTTCTTTGAGTAAAGAGATAAAACCGGCAACAAACTCGGCAATGGAAGGACCATTCGCCTCACACCATTTAAGATAAATATCATTATCAGCCGTATGTTGAAACATGAACAGATCCTCAAGATTACGCCGTTTGCGGTATGTTTCAAAAGAATCATTTATTATTATAGGTAATACCTGTTCCAAAAATAAACATTGATACTTCTCTATGAGTAACTTAAATAAATCGACTAAACTATAGTTGTTATTAAAATATTGGCTATTTGCCCCATTAATGATAGAAATAATAGTTGACTTTGCTATACTATCATTGGGATGAGTACTTAACGCATAAATTAATAACTCGATTAATTTTGAATAAGTTGAATCATAGCTACAATCAGAAGCCTCCCAATAATTATAGCGAATCACTATATCTTCCACACAATTTGAAATATTTATTTCTTTATAAATATTTCTAGCTCGGTCTAAAAGGACAATACCCGCATCAGCTCCTTCCTTATTTAGATTAATCAATTCTGCCGCAAGTGAACAGTATTCAGCTTCACTTAACAATATATTATATAAATCACTAAGTTTGGCTAATGGAAATGAATAAGTAGTTAAGGCGTCTTTTATCCTCATAACATCTTCAAATGTATTTTCACAATAGTTTGAAAGAGCTATTGCTATATTTATAAACTCAGGATATTCTAAAAGTTCATCTCTCTTTTCTTTATAAATTGACATATTATCCATTAATGCATATTTACAAAATAAGCCGATAATAAAGCCGTAACTTTGTTCTTCAATTGGAATATCTCTATATAAATCAAGGCATTTCGTTATGAGTTCGTCAAAATTCTCGTATTGCTGACCGACAGCATCACCAAACCATAAACAATTTACGTCATATCTCCGACCTCCTCTTAGCAGTATGTCTACATCATTAACCCAACCCTTCCTTTGCAATATTTCACTTGCAATTTCACTCATCGATGATTTGAGTATCTCTCTATCAGGTATCCCATCTCGCTTAAATAGCACAACCTTATTGTATAACATAGTACGAGAATTCCTCTCAGAGATTGATTGGAGTAATGATTTTATAGATCTCTTATCTTCGCTAGAGGCCCATCTTATCTTGCTTGACAACACCTCTGCGACATTGAGATCTGCTTCATTCTCGTCAGCAATGGCTCTGATTTCTCCAAAAACTTGGCGAGAAATATTGAGATGTCTGGCAGCAAGTATATTTTCTACAATAACATCATTTGCCCAATCTTTATTTTCAACTCTGATATGAATTAAAAAGAGGACGATATCCTTTAGGTATTGTATTTGTTTGTCTGATAATCTTTTGTAGCCAAGATTAAAGATAGTAGTATATACATCCTTGATAATGTCAATTTGACCAATTGCGTATAAATTCTTAAATAATTCAATATCTGCATTTGGATTGAAATCATAGTCAACATGTTTAAAATATCCTGATATTTTATTTTTTATATTGGTTTTATCATATGACGATCCATCTTGTAAGGACAGTAATAACATTATTGCTCTGTTGAAGAACTCCCTTTTTTTTATAATTACATCTATAGCCCATAAGGGACCATAAATTTCTTGAAAGTCGTGCTCTTTATTATTCTCACATAATATTTCAAGAGAAGTTAGCACTTGCTTAGGGTATAACTCTGCCAATTCTGGAGTAATATGTTTTCCTAGCAATGAGTCAACAAAAGAAATATCTCTCAGATTCTTATTAATTATACTTTTTAGAAAAGAATCACATTTTCTACTCTGTGATGCAATTTGAATTTGTCTATTTATGAACCATTGTACAAGATTGCCTTTGTCTATTAGTTCTTCAAATGAAAATTCTTCTACCAGATTTTGCTGCCACATTTGTTTTGCATACTCATTGGCCACAGAATCAGAATCTATAAATATAAATCCACCTTGGGAAACGATGTACCCTTGGTTGATTAGTTGTTTAATAATTAAGTGTCCGTCATCTGAACTAAATCGGGATAATTGGCATATATAGTTAAATTCAGCTTCTCGATGTTGATTAAATCCAACTTTAGAGAATAATGAGATATAGTTTAGCAATGTAGAACTTTTCCTGTCAACGTTATATGTATTAGGTGTATAAGGTATATTATTGATAGTTCGTATTATGTATTCAGGATTATATCCACATTTATTTGCAAGTTCAGTTTCTTGTCCAGGTGCTATATTTGCGATTATGTCAAGAACATACTCCTTGGCATTTATTTTTATGGGAGCACAATCTACAGAATGTGTTGATTCCATTATAAAAATACACTTGTGTGGGAAACCTGAAAGAATACTTTGCACTTCATCTACAATACTATCATCACAGTTATCCAATATCAGGACTGTATCTCTTCGAAACTCTTTTTTTATTAACTCGTTGAGCTTATTGCACAAATTAGAGATGTCGGTTTGAGTGTATTTACAGTATAAAGTGTCATTCAGTTTTTGCTCCAGAAATCCATGAGAGATAAATTCTTTAATCATTCGACTCTTTCCGCATCGGCTCTTTCCTGCAATAATGACATATCCATGAGATGCCAACCTTTCTGTAATTGTTTTAGAAAATTGTTCGAAATATTTAGTTTTAACAAAAACTTCGCTATTATTATGCAGTTGACATAAAGTAAATTTTTCAAATGGAAGATATTTTACCTTATTACCTTCCTCAATGGAATCTATTGTGCCTTCTATTGCACAGGTAAGATCTTTACTAAGATCTTTTCTTATTTTAATCATATCTTCTTTAGAGATATCATCATTTAACTCATAAGATATAGGAAATCTAAAACCTTTAAGATCTACGGGTAAGTCTGAAGATTTCCCTGCACTTGTATTCTGAATAAAAATAGTATGATTATTTCCATGAGAATTCCAAGCATGTCCCAATTATAACATAACATTCGGATTGGGTATATATTTTTCAGTCCCTTTAGTATTTCTGAATTTTGTAACATATGTCAAATCAGCAAGAAATATATCACAGTTCTCTCCTTTCTCAAGCATTGTTTTTAATAAATCCGGATTACCAGAGACGTTTCGCATGCCAAAGTCTATCCTCAAGTCTACTCCTTTGCTGGATAATAGATTGTTATGAACTTCTTTCTCAAGAACATTCTTAATAAAGGTAAATTCATGCTCAGTGTCGCTCTGATAAGAGAAAAACAGTGTGTATTCCATGTTATTCTATGATATTATACTTACTAGAGGAAACAAAGATAATAGCTTAAAAAATAAAACATTGAGAAATATCTATATATCTGTCATAGAATAAAGCCTATTCAACGATAAATAAATACTAGAAAGTAAACTCTAAATCGGTTATAAAGCGTAAACATAAAGATATAGAATAGGGCAAGTGGTTAATAACGGATGGTCAACTTATTATATTATAGATTTCCTTGCCCTAGGAATTAAGAAGTAAGCACTATAACATTCACAAATGAAACCCTTCTTGAAACAATATCGAAAACATCTAGATCTAGATATACATATTTCAGAATAACTCAGTCTTTACTAAAAGATAACCAGAGATTTCGCACAGGTTTGGATAGTTTAGCTAAGAACAATAAAAGGCGAAATATATTAAAAGGTAGACTTTCTGGAATACTCGGATTATTTAAGATTATAAAAAGAAAAGCATAATTTTTCTTTTCTATCAATTCTCTTTCAACCTTTATACAAAGGCTTTTTATCATCTGATAACAAAGGTCTATTTCAAGAATAAAACGCCAATATCAAGCCTTTCAGGTTTTATCGGCAATCTCCACCCGTTGGGTAGTATTCCCTCAAAAATATGGTCTATTTTATTCTTTTCATAAGAAGGGTGTTTATCAGTTGTAAAAAAAATAATATTCAATGAAGTTGTAGATATATACTTCATTCAGTCACTCACCCATTACTGAACTATAGCATTCGATCTGTAATTTGCTTGTTCCTTACTAGATGAGTTATGTCTTGACCTCATGACTTAGTGAAGTCATTCATCCATGAAGTCATGAAGTCATGAAGTCAGTAGTTATTGACATCAGTCAAGAGCGAACTTATTCACTATATAAATTATTGCTGAAATAAGTGGATAAATAGTTAGAGAATATCTGAATGAACAAATCCAGTTATGCATTCAGACAAGAGGATATCAAAAATCGTCAAAAAAAGAACTGACATCTAATGACATCTGCTGTCACCATTTGTCCGATAACCTCATCATAACCTTTCAACTAACAGACGCTACCTTTGTAGCGTAATGATAATCTCTCAAATAAACTTTAATGCAATCCATCGGAGGATGGATTTTGGTATTCGTCAGAATACAGCAAGGTATGTTTTGAAGCACTTGAAATAAATTTCCGTGCCTCAAAACCCTTGCCCTTTCAGGGGGAGAAAATCACTCCGAAGTCGTAATTTTTATTTATTAAATCTTTATGTAGGTATGAAAACAAATAATCTTTCGGGAAGAAGAAAAGGAGGAAGAAATCCGAAAAAAGATCCGGCAACACATCGTTATGTTATTTATTTGAATGACGTTGATAATGCACGCTTTCTCGCTTTATATGATAAGTCATGTATGAGTGTCAAGTCTCATTTTATTACTTCTTGCATATTTAACAAGCCAATAAAGATTGTAAAAATCGATAAAACTGTACAAGATTATTACATGAGACTCACTACTTTCTTCGGACAATTTCGAATAGTCGGTACGAACTATAACCAAATAGTCAAAGCCCTAAAGTCGAATTTTTCCGAGAAAAAGGCCTTGGCTTTTCTTTATAAACTGGAAAAACAAACCATCGAAATGGTTGTTCTTCAAAAAAAGATTATGGAATTAACTGAAGAATTTGAAAAAAAGTATGGATATATGTGGTTACAGAAATAAGGATGGTCTATTTTAGAGTTATTGCTTAATTTAAAAAGATGTGACAAAGTATCAATTAAAGCTGATTCTCTTTAAGAAATGCGCTAACTGTTAACCTGTGTACACCAAGAATTCGTCCAATAGCACTTTTGGATATCTTTTTATCTAAAAGCTCTTTTATTTCGTCTTCACGCCCAGTAAGTTTAACTGTTTTAGACTTACTTCCAATAGGACGACCGAGGATAACCCCTTCTGCCTTTTTACGAGCAAGAGCTTCCTTTGTACGTTGCGATATTAGATTTCTTTCGATTTCTGCAGATAAGCCGAATGCAAAGGCTAGAACTTTGGAATTTATATTATTGCCTAATTCATAATTTTCTTTGATCGTAAAGACCATTATTTCCTTCTCCATACACGTATGTAAGATACTCATTATCTGCATTAAATTCCTCCCTAAACGAGAAAGTTCAGTTACAATAAGAATATCTCCTTTTATCATTTTATCCAGAAGCTTGCCCAACTCCCTTTCTGAAACTTTTTTAGTGCCACTAATAGTCTCTTCAATCCACTCATCAATAGGCATCTTCTTATCTATGGAATAATTAGTTATTTCAAAATGTTGATTTTCTGTTGTCTGCTTATCTGAGCTTACTCTAATGTATCCGTAAATCATGAATTCATATTTAAAATATAATATTATTATATACAAAAATACTATATATAAAATAGACTATCATATTATATCTATATTTATAATATAATTTTATTATACTATTAATTTATACAATTTTAGAGCGATTATATTATGCAATCAGCTACTCTCTCTTCATTTGGAAAAAGTGCAATTACATCGTTTGTTATATTGTCTGATATAGAGAAGCGTATAAAAGAGAAGATAGAACAAGTTGGTATACCATTGAAGGATTGGGATATAAATATCTATCGAGGTATTCTTACAGGATATAATGAGGCGTTTATTATAGATGGAAAAACTAAGGATAGATTAATAGAAAAATCTCCTAAAAACGCCGAAATTATACGCCCGATTCTTCGTGGCAGGGATATAAAACGATATGGCTATGAATTTGCTGATTTATGGTTGATATGCACCCATAATGGAACACCTACAGAATCCGCTATAAATATTGATGATTATCCAGATATTAAAGCTCATTTGGATAATTATTACTCACAACTAACTAATAGACAGGATAAAGGGGTTACTCCTTATAACTTACGTAGTTGTATTTATATGGACGATTT
>POVV01000631.1_pt1 | contig 20497 bp, 17 predicted proteins | sample 1560271 | NCBI WGS metagenome assembly POVV01 (sample SAMN08337232, study PRJNA429181) | Bioreactor metagenome, whole genome shotgun sequencing project. | biome: cows' rumen and soil; feature: anaerobic; isolation source: anaerobic chemostat enrichment culture, galacturonate as sole carbon... | reverse complement strand
AAATATAGCACTAAATAAGCACAAGGCTGTACGCAGTGCATTATGTTGGAATTCAGAAATTGCGCATATGGCCAGAGCTCATAATAATGCGAATGTACTCACTCTTCCGGGAAGGATGGTGTCTCAACAAGAAGTATATGATATGATTATTGCTTTCTTCAATACCGATTTTGAGGGAGGAAGACACCAAACAAGGATAGACAAAATTCCTTGCTAACAGAGTAGAGAACTATTCAAAATATAATAGGAGGTACAACCATTGTACTTCCTATTTTTGTTTAAAGAGATTCAAAGATAGAAGCACTTAGGCTATTTTAATACATCAGCTTCAAATATTTTCAACAAATCCATTTTACTTCTTAAGCTTTCATACTTAAATGCAGTAAAAACTAAAATATATCCAAACAAAAGCATCCCAAAAGGAACTAGATAAAACACTTCAAATCCATCCATGATCATTGTATTTATAGCTAAAATAGAAGCAAAAGAGGTAAAGATTAACCAAAACAAGACAAAAACTAGAACAGCAGGAGACAAAGTCATTTTTACTATTATTAATGTCTCATTTTTTTCCCTACAAATCTCGCCTTTAATTTGAGGCAAAAAAGAGTTTCTATAATTTATATTACGCTTTATCTTAACCGTATTATTAGTCCATCCCCCTATATATGTCTTATCTGTTCTAATAATACTAACTAACCTATTATAAACCTCGTTATGTGATAAAGAAGATTTATATATGATATTTTCTATAGGTAAAATATTTTTCATCATTTCATAAAGCTAACAGTTTTTTCAAAATTATTAATAAAAAAAGCCCGATTATATAATCGGGCTTTTAATTTATGCTGGTTTTAATTATTCAGCACTTTTTTCTTCTACAGGAGCTTCAGCTTCCGGAGTTTCTACAGCCGGTGCTTCTTCTGCAACCTCTTCTACAGCGGCTTCAGCCTCTGCTTGTGCTGCATTTTCTTCTGCTTTCTTTTGAGCTACAGCATCAGCCTTTGCTTTGTTAGCAGCTTTTTCAGCATCTAATCGAGCTTTTGCTTCAGCTTTTACTTTTGTTTCATTTTTGTTGATGGCAGCTTGAGTTCCTTTTTCCTTTTCAGCCTTCCATGCTTCGAATTTAGTCTCAGCTTCAGCTTCAGTGAAAGCACCTTTAGCAACACCACCAAGAAGGTGTTTTTTCAATAAAACGCCTTGTTCAGAAAGTATGTTACGAGTAGTGTCAGTAGGCTGAGCACCAACTTGCAACCAATACAAAGCTCTGTCGAAATTGATAGTTACTGTAGCAGGTTCAGTATTAGGGTTGTAAGAACCAACCTTCTCAATAAACTTTCCATCACGTGGTGCTCTGCTATCTGCAATAATAATGTGGTAAAAAGGATAACCTTTGCGTCCTCTTCTTTGTAAACGGATCTTTGTAGCCATTTCTTTCTTTTGTTAATTTTAATTATACATAATTGTTATTAGCGGGTGCAAAGGTAAGAATAAGTTTTTGAATTATAACATCATATTAAAATAAAAAGACAGGAGAATTAAATCCCCTGCCCTTTTTTAATATATGTATGGAAGAAAGTGATCTTTTAGTAAGTAGTATTTTGAGGATCAAAGTTTGTCCACCCTAGCAACCAGTTATCAGAGTCTGAGCTGCTAGCAAATGCACCTGAATAAGTAACTTTGCTAAAGAACGAGTCAGTTAACAAAGCATCTGTGAATGCAGCTTTACCAAGAACCGGACTTCCTGTAGAAGGGCCATAGTTAGGGCTTGCAGCTGTACTGTTTGGTTGTTTTAACATCAAACCGGATATGCTTGCCAAGTATGCATTATTATTAGCTGCTAAATTAAAGAATGTACTAGAGAATGAAGCTTTAGTTTCATCAGTAACAGTTGTTCCATTAGTTGATAATTGATCCGTCCATGTTGGAGACTGCTTATTGATGTCAGAACCTAAAACGGTCATACCAGCAAACACATTATTCTTAATCTTAAGGATACCGTCTTCTGCCCATTTTTGAGTAGTACCTTTTTGGTTATCCAACAACAAACCAACCGGATATCCTGTTACAACAGAATTGAATAAATTTAAGCGAGAGTTACGGCGAATTTGTATTGCAGCTTGGAATGTACCTAATCGCCCGCCATCAGGTGAAGTTAGTCCATTACCTGTTATATATTGAGTTGTATTAGCAAAATCAGTAGCTTGTCCAATAGGTCCTATTAATGTCACATTACTGAATACTGCTGTTGTATAAGGTTGGTCTGTTGTACCATTACCATTATTATCTGATTCGAAACCATTAGACAAAGATTGGTCTGCAATTTTAGGATGTCTTATCCCTAAAAGGAATTGAAGTTTACCTGAATAACCATTGTCTGTATCAAAATCATCGTCCCAACCATGATATGCAACTAAATATTTAGCATTTACAGATCCGCCAAACCACTCGAAAGAGTCGTCACCACTATACGAAACTTGCACATGGTCAACCTGTGTACCTCTACCCACTGAACCAAATGTGATACCATTAATTTCTGTATCTGTAGCAAATGGAATTCCTGCAAATTCAACTCGCACATAACTTAAAACTCCAGAATTATCATCATCGTTACTACCTCCATGAGGAGCATCTGGACCTCCTTCGATAGGCATACCGTTAACTATATCATTGTTATTTTTAGCACGTCCACAAAGGATTATTCCTCCCCAGTCTCCAGGTTTACGACTCCCAGCAACTTGATTAGATGTAAATATAATAGGAGAAGAAGCTGTACCTTTAGCTATCAACTTTCCACCTCTCTTAGCAATAAGAGCAGCTTTTGTAGCTTTATCACCCTTAATAATAGTTCCAGGCTCTATGGTTAAAGTGGCTCCATCTTCTATATACACCCAACCTTTTAGCACATAAGTTCCCTTTCTGATTGTATGACTTTCTTTAATATGGAAGTCTCGTACTCCACTACCAATTTCGGTTCCGTTATTAAACAAAATTTGTTCTGTGGATGGATCCGGATCCGGTTCATCATTATTATTGTCTGAGCAAGAAGCTGAAATCAAGACAATAAACAAGACTAAAATTAATTTTTCAAAAAAATTTAAAACTTTCATATTCATAATTATTAAAATGTTTACGATTTATAGCGATTAGAATAAATACCTGGCGGTTAACGATATATTCCTCCCTGATTTATATATTTTGGTCACCTGCTCTCTTTCATGAATATTACCATTGCTGTCCTCGAATCTTGGAAATTGAGTATATTTAACTTTCGCAGCCAGTATATCTTTTATTCCTGCATTTATTTCTATATGTTTTCCGAACTTTTTGGTTACGGCAAAATCCAAAACATTCCGCGGCATTTCGTACATATCAGGAATATCATTGTTTATTGTAGTACCTGAAGATGTCGATACACGACCTATTCCGACGATACGTTTTCCTATAATATTGTAAAGTAGAGTTGCATTTAATCCAAGTTTTTCATTCTGATAAAATATACCCGTATTTATTAAATAAGGTGATTGACCCTGCATTGGACGGTTATGATTTGCTCCGCTATTCTCTTCAAATTTCACTTCACTTTTGATTAGAGAGCCATTGAACGTCAATGAAAAATCATTTAATCCTATAAAATCCAGTTTTTTCTTTATATCTACCTCTATCCCATAATTGTTTGCCTGATTTGCATTTTTGAACGTATAAGTATATGTTCCTCCTGCATCAAGATATGTCCACTCAATAGGATTTTTAAAGTTCTTATAGAAGAGCGCTACTGAGAAAATTTCAGCATTGGATGGGTAAAATTCATATCTAATATCGAAATTATTGACATATGCAGGTTTTAAGTCGGGATTACCGGAAACGAAGCTAAACAAGTCAAAATCATAATATGAAGATGAAGATATTTCTCTAAATTCTTGCCTGTTTACAGAGCGTCCGTAGGCCAATCGAACCAACTGTTCATTGGTAAAGCTATAAGAAGCATTCAATGATGGAAAGATATCTGCATAAGAATAATCTGTCGTTTTTGATTTGTCACCCATTAGTGTGGTGTAATTTTTCAAAGACATCTTATTATGCTCCAAACGTACACCGGTATATATATTCAATTTATCAAATGGCATATTAAATGCGATATAACCTGCGGTCTGAGTATTTGTACCGGAATAATCATTAAACCTCTCTGTATCGTCATAGGCAAATAATTTATCAGCTCCATAGTTTTCAGGTATTAATATCTGTGTGTAGACATCGCGATATCCAAAATCTTCCGGCATATTACCTGCTATCCAACGATATTTAAAATACCGCGTATTGTAGTTTCTATCTCTATAATCACCATATACACCAGCCTTAAGAGAAGGTTTGAATCCATTATCGAAAGAGAAATCGTGAGTGTAATTTGCGGATAAAGTATAAGTATATTCGTTCAACTTATTATAATCGCGTGTTATATCATTCAAATCTACTTGATATTCCATGTAATGAGCATCGCCGGGATAACCATTTTGCTCCCAATTGATAATACGTCTGTCCGGCTGATTTCTGTTGCTGTACGAAAAGCCTAATACCCAATCCAGATTATCGTTTTCCGTTAGTGTATGTTTACCAGCCAGCTGTCCCGAATAAACTAAGCGACTACTATAAATATATTCAGCTTTGCGTTGTCCATAAAATCCACTGGTATTCTGATATCCTTCACGCTCGGTATATTTATTTTTCCCTACCTGATTCAATATATTACGAAACTCCAGACGATGTTTTCCTCCCGACATGTATATCAGATTGGCTAAAGCGCCTATCCTTGCATCATTACTATACTGATTATCTGTATATTTGAACGTAAAATAAGGCTTATCATTCTCGGCATCATAAACTCCATAACGGGAATTTTCCATATCGGTATAAGTTTTACTTGTATTGCTATAGTTTAGTGCAGCAGTAAGCCCCCACATGCTACCATTTTCACCTGAATATTTCCGATTGATTACAAAACCCAGACGTTGATCCGGCAAAGGCTTTTTTGTTTTCACTGACCAATCGTTATTGAATCCATTTTTAGTCAGGTTGGTAGCCTCCTCTGCATTACTATTATCAATACGTCCTGATGAAAATGCAGAAGGCAAATTTCTCAAACCGTTATCAAATCCTAAAAAATCAGTTCCGCTACCTTTACTATATTTAAAATCTTTGAATTGAGTTTGAGTATTTACTCCAAGCCCATAACTTACTTGAGTCGAATTTTCGCTAGGTATTCCCTTTGTCTCAATTTTGATGAATCCTCCTGAAAAGTCAGCAGGCAATTCAGGTTGTGGCGATTTGACAATCATAATATTTTCGATTTGCGAACTCGGTAATATATCAAATGAAAATGCACGGGTATCAGCCTCCGAACTTGGTATGCTACTATTATTCACCCACACATTATTATATCTCTGAGCCAACCCTCTAGCTACAATAAATTTATCATCCACAACAGATATTCCGGGAATTCGCCTTACCACTTCCGATGCGTCTCTATCTTGACTTTTCGATATTTGTTGAGCAGAAACACCACTGACTACAGCATTTGATTTTTTTATTGAATTCAACAACGATACTTCCGAATTAACACGCCCCATGGCTACTACATATACATCTTTCAATGTATGAGTTGCTTCTGATAAAGGAATGTCCAATATCACCTCCTTACCTTTACCCACTTCCACTTCTGTTATCTCTATGGATTGATAAGATATTAAGGATGCCACTATTGTATGTTTTCCCGGTGATAATTTCAATTCGTAATTACCATCCTCGTCACTAATTGCTCCTATGGTCGAATTTTTCACAGAAATGGTTACCCCTGGTAACATTTCATTTGTTTTTGCATCTTTTACACTACCTTTTAATATACTTTGGGCAAATGATCCCATTGTCAAAAAGAAAAAGATTGTTAAGAAAATTGTCGAAAGATTTCTGGTTCTATTAAGCATTTTGCATTCATATTATTTTACAATGCAAATCACTTCTATTTTTGTTACAGAGAGACTACATAAGTGATAAGGTTGAGTAAAGAAAAGACTTCTTTTCCGTTAAGCTTATCGTAACACCGTTTGATCTATACATCAGATTCGGGCATATATCGATTCATTCAACCTATACATCGATTTTGATTGCTTCTCTATTCTATCTCCTCTACTTTTAAACTCAAAAAAGCAGAATATGAAAAAGATTCTATTGACAACATCATTTATCCTTATATGCATCTCTATGACCGCACAAATGCCTATGGGAGGAGGAGGAAGACCTCAAGGCGGAAGACCAGGGGGAGGTGAACGTCCACCAATGCAAAACGGTAATATGAATTCCGGAGGACAGGATTTTATATTAATGAGCATGCCTGACATCCCGGGCTTGACTTTGGAACAAAGGGAAAAACTGAGTAAGGCTATCTCCGATGAACGGAAAGATATGTCGAAGCTGATGGACGAAAAACAAGAATTGAAAATGAAGTCGGATAATCCTGGCCTTGCAGAAAAAAAGAGACAAAAGCTAATGGAGAAGATGATAAAAGCGGATAATAAAATAAAGAAAAATGAGGAAAAATACGATAAAAAATATCGTTCTATCCTTACTCAAGAACAATATAAGACTTTCATTAATAAGAAAAAGGAAATAGAATTCAAAGGCTTCGGAAAACCAAATAACCAACAAAGGCCACCTCGTCGTCCGGATAATGGAGAACGTCCTGATATGCCGAATGAAAATATGTTTGAATAAATGAAAAAGACTTTTATGAATATAATTAAAAGATTGTTAGATTTGGTACTGGTGGTTGGTATATTACTACCAACCACTGCTTTTTCTCAGAAAAAATGGACTTTGAGAGAATGCATAGAATATGCCCGACAAGAAAACATACAGGTAAAAAAATCAAACATCACAGAAGATAGTTATGCAGTGGATATATCTCAGTCTAAAGCCGAGTTATTCCCCTCGCTTAGTGGTAGCGTAGCAGGACGTTACACTCATACACAACATGAAAAGGGACTTCTTAACGGGCAATATGCGTTGAATGCCAATTGGACTATTTACAATGGCGGTAAAAATACAAATGCGATCAAGCAAGCCAAGTTGCAAAAAGAATCTCAGGAACTGAGTACTCAGACTACGCAAAACAATATAGAAATTGCAATTACACAGGCATATTTACAAATATTATATAGCAGAGAATCAATAAAGAATAATGAAAACATAGTCGCTTCTGATTCTGTCCAAATACAACAAACTAAAGACTTTCTGGATGCCGGAAGAATCACACGAAGCGAATACGCACAAGTGGAAGCTCAATATAGTGCAGATAAATACAGTCTTGTGCAAGCCAAAAACTCATTTGACAATTACAAACTTCAATTAAAACAGTTACTTGAGTTAGAGTATGATGAAGAAATGGATATCATATTTCCGGACATTGATGATAATCACATTCTGCAATTTATCCCCTCTAAATATGAAGTTTACAGACGTTCGCTAGAGATAATGCCGGAAATAGCAAATAGTAAATTGAATATTCAAATGGCAAATCTAAGTAAATCTTCTGCGAAGGCTGGCTATCTACCAACGGTTTCTATATCGGGAAGTATCGGAACCGGAAACATATTCAACAGTTCGCCGACCTTTTCCACACAAATAGGAGATAATTTAAACCAAAGCATAGGTGTGACGGTAAGTGTTCCAATATTCGACAATAAGCAAAACAAATCGAATGTAAGTAAAGCGAACCTTAATATACGGACTGCAGAATTAAATCTTCTGGATAGTCAAAAAACATTATTATCTACAATAGAGAGTCTATATCAAGACGCTGTGTCAGGACAAAGCAAATATAATGCGGCCAAAGATAAATTAAAGTCAGCCAAACTTAGTTATGATCTACTACAAGAGCAATATGCACTAGGTATGCGCAATACGGTAGAACTAACTACAGAAAAGAACAATTATGCAAATGCTTTACAAGATTTATCACAAGCTAAATATACCGCCCTCTTGAGTATCAAGCTACTCAATTTTTATCAAGGACAGGGAATCACGTTGTAAAAACATAAAAGAAATGAATAAGAAATTAAAAAAATATCTGATTTTTGCTGTTATAGTTCTCATTATAGCAGGCATCACATACGTCTTGTTGCCAAGCAGGAAAGAAGCTTTGGTTACGTTGAGCACAACCAAAGTAGAAAAGGGCGATATCGCTACAAGTATAACAGCGACAGGTACGATAGAACCAATTACTTTAGTTGAAGTTGGTACTCAGGTATCAGGTGTAATATCTAAACTGTATGTCGATTATAATTCAGTAGTAAAAGCCGGTCAGGTTTTAGCCGAACTAGACAAAAGATTGCTTTCCTCGGAACTTGAAAATGCAAATGCTACACTACAATCCAGACAAGTAGATTTGGATCTGCAAAAAAAGAATTATGACAGACAGAAAATGCTTTGGGAAAAACAAGCCATAAGTAAAGTAGACTGGGAGAATGCTGAATCTACATACAAGACTGCTCTATTAGCTGTAACATCATCAAAAGCAGCAGTACTGAAAGCTCAAACAAATCTCGGGTATGCAACTATTACCTCTACGATAGATGGCGTCGTCGTATCGCGAGCAGTGGAAGAAGGGCAAACAGTAGCGGCTTCATTCAACACCCCTACCCTTTTTACCATAGCTAACGATCTGACAAAAATGCGGGTAATTGCAAATGTAGACGAAGCTGATATAGGTGGAGTACAAGAAGGACAAAGAGTAAGCTTTACCGTAGATGCCTTTCCAAATGATGAGTTTGAAGGAAAAGTAATACAAGTACGCTTAGAAGCAACAACAACTTCCAATGTGGTTACTTATCAGGTTGTGATAGACGCTCCAAACCCCGACTTAAAACTAAAACCGGGATTAACGGCAAATGTAAACATATATACATTGGAAGAAAAAGATGTAACAATAATTCCATCCAAAGCATTACGCTTCAATCCTGATCCTGAATTAATAAAGAATATAAAAGACCTGACTATTGCCGAACCAGGACAACAGCTATTTGCACCAGACAAAACCCAAAAAGTAGTATGGGTCAAATCTGGAAATTCATTAATGCCTAAATTAGTTACCCTAGGCGCAACAGATGGAATACATACTGCTATTATTGAAGGACTCAACATTGGTGATGAAGTAGCAACAGGTATTGCTCAAGGTATGAACAATGCTACTGAAGAAAAACCAAGTGGAGAATCAAGCCCATTCATGCCACAACGGCCTGGCGGAAATAAAAAGAAGTGATTCATTATGTTTACTAGGGAAAGCATTGGCAACATAAAATATGAAACAGTGCTTTCTATTAAGGTATTAACGGATTGGTAAAATTATGGCAAAAGAAATAATAAGAGTAGAAAATCTGAAACGAGACTACATTGTAGGAGATGAGGTAGTACATGCCTTACGTGGAGTTAGCTTCATTATACAGGAAGGAGAATTTGTTACTATAATGGGAACAAGCGGTTCGGGAAAGTCTACATTGCTAAATGTGCTCGGATGCTTGGATACCCCTACCGAAGGTGAATACTACTTAGATGGAGTTTCAGTTCGCACAATGGGTAAAAATGATAGAGCAACCCTTCGCAACCGGAAAATAGGATTTATATTTCAATCTTATAACCTTCTGGCAAAAACGACAGCTATTGAAAACGTAGAACTACCCTTAATGTACAATTCCAGCATATCATCAAAAGAGCGACGCGAACGAGCCATCAAATCTCTGGAAGAAGTGGGGTTAGGCGACCGACTGAATCATAAATCGAACCAAATGTCTGGTGGGCAAATGCAGCGTGTAGCTATTGCCCGAGCTTTGGTTAATGAGCCCGTAATTATACTAGCTGACGAAGCTACCGGAAATCTGGATACACGTACCTCTTTTGAAATTTTGTCAGTATTGCAACGAATGCACAAAGAGGGACGTACTATTATTTTTGTGACTCACAATCCGGAAATATCAGCATTCAGTAGTCGGAATATAGTTATCCGTGATGGGCAAATAAAAGAAGATGTATTGAACAATAACGTTCAGTCAGCAAAAGAACATTTGGCTAAGCTGCCAAAAGAAGATAATTAAACAATTATGAATATAGTAAATCTATTTAAGATAGCTCTTCGAGCTCTGAACGGTAACAAGTTCAGAGGATTCCTTACTATGTTGGGTATTATTATTGGAGTTGCAGCAGTGATTACAATGCTCGCTATTGGTCAGGGTTCGAAAAAGAGCATACAAGATCAGATATCCACCATGGGATCGAATATGATCAACATACGCCCCGGAACAGGACAATTCGGAGGAGTTCGTCAAAGTGCATCCAGTATGCAGACATTAAAACTCGAGGATTACGAAGCAATAGCCACTCAGGCTGAATATATATCTGCAGCATCGCCCGAAGTACAATCATCCGGACAAGTAATATTCGGAGCAAACAATTCCCCTACTTCTGTATACGGAGTGAATACTTCTTATCTTGACATTCGAAAATATTCTATAGCTCAAGGAGAAATGTTTACGGAAATGGATATCAAAACTTCGGCTAAAGTCTGTATTATCGGGCAAACTGTAGTCGAAAATTTATTCACCAATGGAGAAGACCCTGTAGGACAAACTATACGGTTCAACAAGATACCTTTCAAAGTGATAGGTGTATTAACATCTAAGGGTGATAACACAATGGGGATGGATCAGGATGACCTTATAATTGCTCCATACACCACTGTTCAGAAACGCATACTTGCTATCACATATATTCAATCCATATCTGCATCTGCCGTTACAGAAGATGCAACAGAAGATGCTATCGCCAGTATTGAAGTTATTCTACGTCAACAGCATAAAATAGGAGCCGGACAAGAAGATGACTTCAATGTGCGATCACAAAAGGAATTGATCTCCATGATGAGCTCAACTACCGACATGATGACTGTTCTGCTAGCCTGTATTGCAGGGATATCTTTATTTGTGGGCGGAATTGGTATTATGAACATCATGTATGTATCGGTAACAGAGCGTACCCGTGAAATCGGATTGCGTATGTCGATAGGAGCTAAAGGGATAGATATATTGATGCAATTCCTCATAGAAGCCATCCTTCTGAGTGTTACAGGAGGTATCATAGGTGTGATAATTGGCATAGGAAGTTCGTATTTAGTGAAAAATATTTTGTCATGGCCTATCGATATTCAAGTTTATACTATAGTTTTGTCTTTTATTGTATGTACAGCTACTGGGATATTCTTCGGATGGTATCCGGCAAAAAAGGCCTCAGATCTGGATCCGATAGAAGCTCTTAGATACGAATAATATATATGAAAAATTTCATAAAAATATTTCCACATATACTTATCTGGGCTATCGTATTGATAGTACCAACATATTTGATGTCCAGAGAAGGAGTATTCGATAGCAAGCCTTTTTATAATTACGTCATACGAATCGGAATATTTGCAATACTTTTCTATCTCAACTATTTCTATTTGATAGAAAAGTTTCTGTTCAATCGCAAAATCATACTATATATTGCTATCAATATTGGACTTATAGCAGTATTAGTTACTTTGCATACAGTGATATCTGATATGATAATGCCATTCTTTCCTCCCGAGATGCACCAAAGACCTCCGGGACCAAGGATGAAAGGACCCCGAGGCCCGTTTTTCATGCGTTTCATATTAGACTATATGTCTATAATCTTTGTGATAGGACTTAGTGTTGCTATAAAAACGACTATACGCTGGTATAGAGATTCGTTGAACTTTGAACAACAAAAAAGCGTACAATTAGAGGCTGATCTTCGTAATTTGAGAAGCCAGCTGAATCCTCATTTTCTATTCAATACATTGAATAATATTTATTCTCTTATAGCTATCGATCAAGAGAGAGCACAAGAAGCCGTACATAGACTTAGTAACTTGTTGCGTTTCGTGATGTATGACAATGATGAAAAGTTTGTACCAATAGATAAAGAACTCGAATTTACACATAATTATATAGACCTGATGAAACTCAGGCTTAGTCCTAGCGTACGTCTCAATGTTACAATAGAAAATTCCGACACACAAGACATGATTGCATCTTTGATGTTTATTACACTGATAGAAAATGCATTCAAGCATGGGATTAATAGTGGAGAAGACAGCTTTATTGACATCAGTATCTTAGTAGAATCAGGGAAAGGTGTTATTTGCACTGTAGAAAACAGTTATTTCGAGAAAGCAAAGAATATAGAATCACCAAGTTCCGGCATTGGATTGGCAAATCTATCTAAACGATTGGAATTATTATACCCTAACAAACATGAATTTGTAGTAGAAAAAAGGACTGGTAGTTTCTTTACTCTATTACGTATCGATCTTACTAAACAACTATGACTCTAAAATGTATTATTATCGACGATGAGCCTTTGGCTATTGACTTATTGAAGTCGTACGTACAGAAAACACCTTTCTTAGAATTGGTAGATACCTTTGACAATGCCCTGTCGGCAATTAATACAATCAATGAGAAAAATATTGATATTCTTTTTCTTGACATCAATATGCCACAGATAACAGGGCTCGAATTTTCTAAAACAATATCATCATCTACTCGTATTATATTTACCACTGCATATAATCAATATGCTGTTGAAGGATTTCGCCTCAATGCTCTGGATTATCTATTAAAACCGATAAACTACATTGAGTTTTTACAAGCAGCCAACAAAGCTTTGGAATGGTTTAAATTGAAAAATAACGAGAGTAACGAAGCCATAACTGCAACAAGTATTTTCATAAAGTCCGGTTATAGAATGGAAAAAATTCAGTTTGAAGATATTCTATACATTGAAAATCAAAAGGACTATGTTAAGTTTCATTTAGAGAATGTAAAAGAACCTGTCAGTTCGTTGATGAGTATGCAGTCATTAGAAGAAAGACTTCCTGACAAACAATTTATGCGAGTACATCGCTCTTTCATCGTTAATCTGGATAAGATAAAAACCGTAGAACGCAATTGTATTGTATTCGGCAAAGAATATATACCCGTATCGGAATCGTACAAATCAAAGTTTTTGGAATTTCTGAATAAGCACTTTTTCTGAAAGCAGTTTTCATAATTACTGTACTGTAGTCTACTGTATATCCAATTGCTTCACCTCTCAAACTCATAATAAATCTTAGGTTAGGCAATATTCACTATTGTTCAATTGAATAATCCAAAGAGACATTTTATGTGAAGTCTAGACGACTACAAAACTCACTTTATTCTGATTTTTCTCATTAAATATTTTTTAACTGAAATTATTATTCCATTTCAATATAAAATATGACTTTTGCACCATGAACAATCGTTCATTTATTAACGATGAAGTATAGTCGGGAATATATATTAGAAAGAGCCTTTGATGTATTCATGCAAAAAGGTTATGATAGTGCGTCCATTTCGGTTTTACAAAAAGAGTTGTGCATGTCCAGAGGGGCAATGTATCGCTATTTTGATAATAAAGAAGATTTGTTTAGGGCAGTAATAGATGAATATTTTTTCAAATTATTCGAGCGTTATCTATACAAAATGGACAAGCAACATGCTTATACTATAGACGAATTTATCGAAATTACATATAGACGACAAAAACTGATTGTTAATATATTTATCAAAGTCGGCGTTACACATTTGGTCTTTTTAAATTACACAGCATTGATGATACAAGCTGTTAAATATTATCCTGAGTTTATTGTTCGATTTAATGACATTAATAAGTTATTAATTTCTCATTGGCAACAAGCCCTTCGAAACAGTTTAAAGCAAAAGGAGATACGTTCTGATATCGATATTGATATAATGAGTATTCTCTTCAACAACGTTTGTATAAAAGAATCATCGAACCATGATTGGGAAATTGATGATAAAGAGATATTTTCTATTAACATCCTTCAAGATATTAATAGACGGAAACAAGTAATTGACTATTTATATAGTTTGATTAAAATCTAATTTTTTATTGTCTTCATTGAGTTTATTAGAGAATCTGAATTAGAAGTTTAAGCTAAATAATTAAAAAATTACTTCATAAACAAACAATAAATTCATAAACCAACCCACTTTTTACTAAGATGTTAAGAATCTCATCTTTATTAATCCTATTAGCATTAGCCTCTAGGATATTGGCTCAAGAAGAATATATATACATGACAAATGATTCTCTGCGCCAAGAGTACGACAAAGCAATGCAAGATCCCCATATCTTCAAGCCTAGACATTTTAAAATATCAGAAAAAGATGCGATAAAGCTAGCGGATAGACTACCCGCATTTGCTGTGTACAAAGATACTTATTTTGTTACAGGGGTACCCTTGAATAAAAAAATAACAAATGAATCAGCCGATGCCACATTTCAGATAAGCATAAGGCAGCGGCTAACCAAAAGTGTTCTTCCCTTCAAAACATTTGCATATCTGACATATACTCAACGGTCATTTTGGGATATATATGCCGAATCAAGCCCTTTTAGGGATACTAATTATAATCCGGGACTAGGTTTAGGTAAATATATATTTCACCAACATAAATTAGTTGGTGCAGCATTTGCTCAGATCAAGCATGAATCGAACGGTCGCGATGGAGAAGAGTCGCGAAGTTGGAATTATTTAAGTGTATCGATGAAATATTTCTTCAACGCCAGATTTAATCTTGCCGGGGAGTTTTGGGTTCCATATGTAGATGGAGACAACAATAAGGACCTTCTGGATTATAGGGGATTAGGGTATATATCGCTCAATTACATTAGTAATAAACAAAAATGGTGGCTGTCTGCCGACTTTAATCCCAGAAAAGGATTTGGTAATATAAATACAACAATGACCGCATCGTTCAGGGTCTCTCAAAAGTCAAATCAATATTTATTTGCCAGATTTTTTCAGGGATACGGTGAAAGCCTAATGGATTACAATAAATATACAATGAATATCCGAATAGGAATATGTATAAAACCTGACTTTTATAACATTTTCTAGATATTATATTTTTTATTAGTAAACAGATTTAAATTAGTTCATTACGAAAATAATAGTTATATTTAGTAACTGATACGATATGAAATTAGACATACTAATTTATATTGGATTACCTTAAGGTCAAAATAAGTTATCACGCAAACTATAAAATTTACTATTATGTTGAAGAATGATATCGGAATCAATGCTGGTGCCATATGGCGGCTATTGTCAGAGAAGGGAAAACTTTCGCTGAAAGAAATTGTTGAGTTTACAAACTACAAAGAATACTACATTTTACTAGCATTAGGCTGGTTGTCCAGAGAAAATAAAGTATCTTTCTCTGACAAAAAAGGAGTATTGTATGTAGAGCTCAATAACAGTTACATGACTGAAATATATTATTGAGCACTTAATAATATACTTTGGTTATTCAGACATATCAAATATTCGAGACATATTTTACTCAAAATAAAAAGTCCGCTTTTACATTTCTGTAAAAGCGGACTTTTTCGTATATATATTTTAGTTTACTTCAAGTGCTCGTCAAACCAACGGAAGAACTCCCTTTGGAATAATATTCCATTCTGAGGTTGCGCAATCCAGTGATTTTCATTCGGATAAATGAGCATTCTTGCCGGAACACCTCTTAATTTAGCTGCATTAAAAGCCATCATACCCTGCGACGCAAGAATACGATAATCTAGCTCGCCATGTGTTATCATGATTGGAGTGTCCCATTTTTCAACAAACTTGTGAGGAGAGTTCGCAAATGAGCGTTGAGCAATAGAATTATTTCTATCCCAGTATGAACCACCTAAATCCCAGTTTGCAAACCACATTTCTTCTGTTTCCAGATATTGAGCTTCGAAATTGAATATTCCTGCATGAGCCAAGAAAGCTTTAAAGCGCTTATTATGGTTACCGGCAAGCCAATATACAGAGAATCCTCCATAGCTCGCACCTGTACACCCTAATTTGTCCGCATCTACGAAAGGTTCTTTTGCCATAGCGTCGATAGCAGATAAATAATCCTTCATATTTTGACCGCCATAATCGCCACTGATCTGTTCAAGCCACTCCTGACCAAAGCCAGGTAATCCTCGGCGATTAGGAGCAACAATAATATAGCCGTTTGCTGCCATTATTTGAAGATTCCAACGGTATGACCAAAACTGGCTTACTGTACTTTGTGGGCCACCCTGACAATAAAGCAATGTTGGATATTTTTTGTTCGGATCAAAATTCGGTGGGTATACTACCCATGTAAGCATCTTCTTGCCGTCTGTCGTTGGTATCCATCGTTCTTCGACCTTACCCATTGTTATCTGATCAAGAATTTCTTTATTCTCAAAGCTCAGTTCAGAAGCTTCACCATCGGCTAGATTTACAGAATATATCTCATTTGGTTTGGACAATGAATGACGCAAGGCTATTAATTTGCCATCAGCAATGCCAAATGCTTCATAATCATATTCCCCTTTTGTAATCTGACTGATTTCTTTTGTGGCAATATTTGCTTTAAAAAGATGAGTTTTAGCCTCTACACACGCTATGAAATAAATACTCTGATTATCATTCCATGTCAAATAGTCTGTATTATAATCAAAGTTCTCAGTCACATAAATTTTCTGTTTTGTAGCCAGATCCATAACGAACATTCTATTCTTGTCTGCCTCGTATCCGTCACGCTCCATACTTTGCCATGCGATAGACTTGCCATCAGGAGAAAAAACAGGATTTGTATCATATCCCATCATACCGTCTGTCAGGTTTGTCGTCTCCTTGGTCTCTATATTATAAAGGTAAATATCCGAATTGGTAGATAGTGCATAGTCCAAACCTTTCTTCTTGCGACATGTATATGCTATGGATTTACTATCCGGACTCCAAGCCAATTGTTCTGTACCACCAAATGGAAGCATAGGACACTCGAACGGTTCACCATTCAATATATCAATGCCTTCGGTAATTTTTTCACCATTATAATCAGCTACAAATGTGTGAGGTATTTCTTCAATCCATTCCGACCAATGTTTATACATCAAGTCATCGATAATACGCCCCGAAGCTTTTGGCAGATCTTTATAGCGATCCACTGTACGCTCTCCGAATTTTACATTCTTGATGTACATAATTTTCTTCTCATCGGGAGAATAAGTAAAACCGTTTATATCACCCTCTATTTCACTTATTTGTTTACGGTCGGTTCCATCAGGATTCATTTCCCATATCTGAGACGAACCACTTTCGCTACTCAAAAATGCAATCTTAGAACCGCCTTTTATCCATACAGCGTTATTCTCACTTTTAGCCGTCTGTGTTATCTGCTTTTTATCAGAGCCGTCTACATTCATAGTAAACAACTCTCTATTTGTCTTATTTTGCTCTATACTGACATACGTCACACCATATAAGATTTTAGACTTATCAGGTGAAACCTGAATATCAGACAAACGACCAAAGCTATAAAGAGCTTCTGGCGTCATAATACCATTTTCAACCTTGATCGTTGCCTTCCCAATTATAGGTGCATCTTTTTCTGCATCGGTTTTCTTGTCAGCCGAATTACAGGCCATCATAGTCGCACCACAAACTAATGCCATAATCGATTTATATTTCATAGAGTTAATTATATATTACAATTCAAAGATATCAGTTTTTTACAAGACATACAACATAATCATTCCTGTTACTTTCTGTTATGCCATTGTTCTTTCCATCAGCAATAGAACTGGATTTAGAGCTAACCCAAAATGATTATTACAAAAGAATATAAATATTAATGAAAGTAACACGAATAAAATACTCAAAAAAATTGTGATCTTTGTATCCTAAAATAAAATGAATAAATGGAATACAGATTAAATAAATATATCAGCAGTTCAGGATTTTGTTCCCGCCGGGATGCCGATCGCTTTATCGAAGAAGGCAAAGTTTTTGTAAATGGGAGGCGAGCTGTAGTCGGTATGCGGGTTCTTCCCGGACAAAAAGTGAAAGTAAACGGAGAACTTATAGTAAACAACATCGAACCGGTATACATTGCGTTCAATAAACCTGTAGGTATTGTAAGTACGACTGATGATCAGGAAAAAGACAATATTATCAACTTCATCAGACATGAGCAACGTATATTTCCCATAGGGCGACTAGATAAAGATTCACAGGGCTTAATTCTATTGACTAACGATGGAGATATTGTCAATAAAATATTACGAGCCGGCAACAACCATAAGAAAGATTACCTGGTCAAGGTTAACAAACCTATTACGAAAGAGTTCTTGACACGTATGTCGCAAGGTGTTCCTATTTTGGATCGGGTCACTCGCAGATGTGAAATTGTAGAAATCAACCCTTATATGTTTCAAATATCGCTTATTCAGGGGTTGAACAGACAAATCAGACGTATGTGTGAATATTTCGACTATGAAGTATTAAAGTTAGAGCGCATACAAATCATGAATATTAAGCTAGGCAATCTTGGACAAGGAAACTGGAGAAACCTTACAGATTCAGAGCTAGAGGGCTTATTTGATATGCTTGAAGATTCGGAAAAGACAGAAAAAACAAAAGGATCTTCGAGTAGCAACAAAAGCTTTAACAGAGCACTTGAAAAATCCGATCTAAAAAAAGATTATCGCAAAGCCACAAGTATTTCAAAATCGACAAAGAAAACAGATAAACCAAAGCAAACTCCGGATACAACGGAAAATCCAGCTAAAAAAAGCAAACCAAAAACAAAAGGAAAACCGGCTAGCGGATTGAGAGTAGGAAAGCAAAAAGTAAAAACAAATAAACCAAAGCCAAAAACAAACCAAATTTCGAAGGGTAGGAAATAAATAAAACTTCAATTGATTATTAATTATATAAAGGGTCGATACATTGAGTATCGACCCTTTTTTCTAGTCACCAACACAGCGTTAAATCAGATTGCAATTTAGTTAAAATATATTTTAATCAAAACATTAAACCATTTAATTAATTTATGTTTGTTGCATAAATTTTGAGAGTATGCAAAAAGACCAAACAACAGAAGAAAAAATAAAACTTACAGCAAAAAAACTCTTCCACGAAAAAGGCTATGGGCAGACTAAGACAAGAGATATCGCTGAAGCAGCAGGTATTAACACAGCTCTTTTGAACTATTATTTTAGGAGTAAAGAGAACCTGTTCAACATCATTATGCTTGAAAGTGTTCAGGAAATGTTCTCATTCATACGTGACATAGTAAGCAATGAAGAAACAAGCATAGAATCGAAAATAGATGCAATTGTAAACCGTTACATAGATATTTTCCGTGAAAATCCGAACCTGCCACTATTTGTATTAAGTGAATTACAAACTGATCCAGAGAAACTGATGCAAAAAAGTAAGATTCCCAAAAACATTTTAACTGACAGCTACTTCTTCAAACAAATAAATGACCATATAAAAAAATCGGAAGTAAATATTACCCCTATTCACGTATTTTTAAATATTATATCCCTTACTATATTACCAGTTGTAGCACGTCCTATTATGTCATATGTGTACAGTATGAATACTGTTGATCTTGGGAATTTTATAGAAGAACGACGACAACTTATTCCTTTGTGGATAAAGACAATGCTCAAACTAGAAAAATAAAAAGACATATGAAAAAGAATCTCTTTATAGTCACTTTTTTATTGATTTGCAGTACAGCTTATACTCAGACCGCCTTAACTCTAGATGAATGTCAACAAAAAGCAGCAGAAAATTATCCTCTGATTAGACAATACGGGCTTATATCCCTTGCCGAACAATATTCATTAGAAAACATTTCAAAAAACTATCTTCCTCAATTCTCTTTGAACGGACAGGCTACTTATCAATCGGATGTAACAAAAATTCCGATTGATTTATCATCATTGCCTATACCAAATACAGAAATACCAACGATGAAGAAAGATCAGTATAAAGCAACTATAGATGCTACGCAATTGATTTGGGACGGGGGTATTATCAATGCTCAAAAACAGATAACAAAAGCCAATACAGAAGTAGAGAAACAAAAAATAGAAGTTAACATATACTCTATTAAAGAGAAAATAAATCAGTTATATTTTGGCATATTGATAATTGATGAACAACTAAAGATACTTGATCTTACAGAAGCTACAATGAAAGCAAACAGGGATATAGCTCAATCTATGTTCAACAACGGAGTGGCTATGCAGTCCGATCTGGATCAGATAGATGTAGAATTATTAAACATTGATCAAAGCCGAACAGAACAACTGAGTATGAGACAAGCATACCTAAATATGTTGGGATTATTCATTCATCAAAAACTGGACAATAAAATCATTCTACAACAACCAGCCGACAACATCACATATGGCAACATTGCTCGACCTGAATTGTCTTTGTATCAATCGCAACGGCTACTTTTCCATAAACAAGAAAGTTCAATTGCAGCTAAAAATTTGCCTCAGATTGGAT
>POVV01000630.1_pt1 | contig 20535 bp, 22 predicted proteins | sample 1560271 | NCBI WGS metagenome assembly POVV01 (sample SAMN08337232, study PRJNA429181) | Bioreactor metagenome, whole genome shotgun sequencing project. | biome: cows' rumen and soil; feature: anaerobic; isolation source: anaerobic chemostat enrichment culture, galacturonate as sole carbon... | reverse complement strand
CCGACAACGCGTATAAAAACTCTGTCGATAGCTTAGCTCAGGATGCTGATGAGTATTTTATTTGCGTCAGCGTGACCGGTTGGGATGAGGCAGAAGAAATTAACTGCATTACGCCTAACTTATTTATTTCCAGACGTAAAACTTGGCTGCTTTCCTGTTTGGCGCTGGAGCAGCATCACACCCCGCAGGAGGTGCTGATTAACCGTTATCTGGCCGCGTCCGGGCTGGAAGGGTATCAGGCTTACTCGTCAAAAAGTGCTAAAGATGACGAAGTACGAATTTATATTGTTCATCAGCGTTATTTCCAGATCCACTAACCAATAGTATCATCATGCCGGCCAGTGCTGGATAGCCGGCATGATTGAGTATCCGTTTAGCGTTTGCTGATCTGATCAAAGGTTCCGTCGGTGGCAAAGTGGGTTTTCTGCGCTTTTTGCCATCCGCCAAATTCCTGATCGACGGTGAACAGATCCAGCGTCGGGAAGCTGGCAGAAAACTGTTTTAATACTTCAGGATCGCGCGGACGGTAGTAGTTTTTAGCCGCGATGGTCTGGCCTTCTTGAGAATAAAGATGTTTCAGGTAGGCTTCAGCCACCTCTTTAGTGCCATTTTTCTCTACGACACTGTCGACGACGGCTACGGTTGGTTCTGCCAGTATTGATACGCTGGGCGTAACAATTTCAAACTGATCTTTACCCAGTTGTTCAATCGCCAGCAGGGCTTCATTCTCCCAAGCAATCAGCACATCACCAATTCCGCGTTCTACAAAGGTCGTGGTCGAGCCTCTGGCTCCGGTATCCAGTACCTGTACATTGTCATACAAAGCCTTAACAAAAGCCTGCGCCTTGGCCTGATCGTTATTATTATGGCGCAGAGCATAGCCCCAGGCGGCAAGATAGTTCCAGCGGGCGCCACCGGAGGTTTTCGGGTTTGGCGTGACAACATTAATGCCCGGCTTGATTAAATCATTCCAGTCATGAATTTGCTTAGGGTTATCTTTGCGGACTAACAGAACGATGGTGGAGGTATAAGGTGCCGAATTATCGGGTAATCGGCTAATCCAGTCTTTATTCAACTTACCGTGCTCGGCAATGGCATCAATGTCATAAGCCAGTGCCAGCGTTACGACGTCGGCCGAAATACCATTAATGACGGAAGATGCCTGTTTACCTGAGCCACCATGAGATTGCTTAACGTTGACGGTATCACCGGTTTGATTATGCCAATAGGTTGAAAAAGCCTGATTGTATTGCTGATAGAATTCACGGGTCGGGTCATAAGATACGTTTAATAATTGAATATCCTTTGCCGACACGCCGGTCGCAGTCAGAAAGAGTAAGATACCTATATTCCAGTTTCGCATTTAATAGTCCTCATGATGTGTGATGTATGGGTTGGCTACTACACAGAGCGTGCCAGAAAAAGGACTGCGAGCGTAAAGAATAAAAAGATTCTTTTTATGCTTATTTGTAATATCAAAATTTTTACTTTTCGACTAAGAAGTCGCATAGTGGCCTTTTGATTTGTATTAGCAACGTATCAACTTAACGTTAGGGGCAGAGAGTGCAGGGATTTAAGCGTTTTCTAAAGTATTTAGTGATTCTATTGGTGATTATTGGCGGGCTGATCTTTTGGCTTTTTCATAAAATGGAAAAGAGTGCTGAAGCCGCGTTGAATCAAAGCCCGATAGTGGCTGAGTATTTAGGGAAAGTGACGGTTGAGGATATGGCGATCAGTATCTATTCACCGCAGTGTGAAGGCGGCTGTGAGCACCATGTAATCACGTTGAAAGGCGAAAAAGCGAATGCTAAAGCCGCGGCTGACGTTATGTATGATGGCAGCGGAATAGGTTATGCCACTCTTTGCTTGCCGGATGGCACTAACATTGCTCTGACTGATGATGCTAAACAGATTGTAGCTAACAACAGGGATAATCCTTGTCAATAATTAAACGTATTAAAAGGAATTTTCAGTGATAAAACGAAATATATTGGCAGGTCTTATATTAGGGGTAATCAGCATTGCTGGCTATGCTGAGAGTGCTCATGCTGATGATAAAATTGATTGCGAAAAGCCTACCGGCAACACCATTGAGATGAATATCTGTGCTGAAAAAATATTGGATGAATCAGAAAAATTACTAAATCAGACCTATAAAAAAGTGATGGCTCTTCTAACTCATCCGGATGAAGAAAGCATTCCTTATTCTAAGGTAAAGCAAAATTTGCTGGAGTCTCAGCGGGCGTGGGTAACGTTTCGTAAAAAAGACTGTGATGCTCTTTATTATGCCTATTCCGGCGGAACAGTGAGGGATGTGGTTTATCTTAGCTGTATGTCTCAGCATGCTGATAAGCGCACTGAAGAACTGAAAGGGTATATTTCCTATTTTGAGGTTTAATGGTATCTATTGCGCTAAACAGATCTCTGTTTAACAGTCTAAGGTGATGATATGAATATCAGTCAGGTGGCAGAAAAAACAGGTTTAACCAGTAAAACCATTCGGTTTTATGAGGAGAAGGGGCTTATTACGCCGCCAAACCGCTCCCTGAACGGTTATCGTACTTATAACCCGCGTAATATTGAGGAACTGACTTTACTACGCCAGGCCAGGCTGGTTGGCTTTACGCTGGAAGAGTGTAAAGAGTTATTGGCGCTGTTTCATAATTCCGATCGCCGTAGTTCTGATGTTAAAGCCCGTACGCTGGAAAAAGTTTCAGATATAGACCGTCATATTCATGAGCTCACCCAAATGCGCGAACGACTGATGGCATTGGTGGCGCTTTGTCCCGGTGATGATGGCGCAGATTGCCCGATTATGGACAGCTTTACCGGCTGCTGTCAGCACGCAAAAAAATGATATGAAAAAGCCTTCTGCCGGATGAGTGACAGAAGGCTTCTTTAAACCAGTCGATTAAGTAGCCGAGGTGTTTATCGGCTCTACAATCAGCGTAATGCTTTCAACCGCAACAATGGTGATTTCAGTTCCGGTCGGCAGATCCTGACTACACTGAATTCGCCAACTGCCATCGGCAAGAATAATACGGCCAACGCCGTGAATTATTGGCTCAGTCAGCGTCATTCTTTTTCCAATTAATAACCTATCCGGCTGGTTAATATGCTGAGTTTCATCCCGTGCCCGGCTTTTCAGCCAGTACCACCAGAGAACAGCTACCATCAGCGTAAGGACAGCAAAACTGACCCACTGCCAGCCCCAGCTCATGGGAATAAGCCAGGTAATCGCGCCGATAATAATGGCTGACACGCCGCTCCAGAGTAAGTAGCCATAGGTACCCAGTAGTTCGGAAGCGAGTAATACTCCGCCAAAAATTAGCCAGAATTGATATGGCTGGGTAAGTAGGTCATCAAAGATTTCCATTACTTTTTAGGCTCACTTTTAAGTAATTCTGCAATGCCTCCGATACTGCCCATCAGGTTACTGGCTTCCAGTGGCATCATAATGACTTTGCTGTTATCTGAGGCACCAATAGTTTGAAGCGCATCGGTATATTTTTGAGCAACAAAGTAGTTAATTGCCTGAATATTACCGGCAGAGATGGCATCAGAAACCATCTGGGTTGCTCTTGCTTCTGCTTCTGCCGCACGTTCACGAGCCTCAGCCTGTAAGAATGCAGCCTGCCTTTCACCTTCAGCCTTAAGAATTTCTGACTGTTTTTGGCCTTCGGCACGAAGAATTGCAGCCTGACGAATACCTCGGCTTCCAGTATATCGGCACGCTTATTACGCTCAGCTTTCATTTGGGCGTTCATTGCCGCAATCAGTTCAGTTGGCGGGCGAATATCACGAATTTCAATACGGGTGATTTTTACACCCCAGGGATTAGTTGCTTCATCAACCACCTGTAACAGACGGGTATTGATGTGGTCGCGTTGGGAAAGCATTTCATCCAATTCCATTGCACCCAGTACGGTACGGATATTGGTCATCATCAGGTTAAGAATGGCAACTTCAAGGTTGCTTACCTGATAGGCGGCCAGCGCTGAATCTCTGACCTGAATAAAACAGACGGCATCAATAGTGACGTTGGCGTTATCTTTAGAGATAATTTCCTGAGAAGGGACATCGAGCACCTGTTCCATCACGTTAATTTTACGGCCAATGCGGTCCATAAACGGGATGATGATATTCAGGCCCGGCATCAGGGTAGTGGTATAACGGCCAAAGCGTTCAACCGTCCATTGGAAACCTTGTGGTACGACTTTGATACCGGAAAAAACAATAAATATCACCAGTAAAACCAATACGGCGACTAACATTGTTTGTGGTGAGAACGGCATATCTAGTGGCATGAGATAATCCCTTAAGTTGATGTGTGGCCAGTCTACGCGAAACTGAGTATTTAGACAGTAATGGAATCCATATCACCACACATATCACCATGCCGCTAAGATATTATTTTTCCCAAAGCAACCCGGTACGTTGTTCGTTTAGTGGTGCACTACGTCCATCTTTAAGTGTACAACTCAACTGCCATTTACGTTCGAAAACGGCGCTTTTATTTTCGCGGGCGCTGATATTCAGTGCCATGGTGGTATCAATCATAAACGGAAAATCTTTTCCGTTATCCAGTTTGGCATTTTCAGGGCGGAAATGACCGCAAATAACGCGTTTATTGCCCTGACCATATACAACAATATCGCGATAGCGCAATATCACCGGCTCTTCTGAATCAGGCATTGGTAGCAGTAATCGTTCGGTCTTCTTTTTTATCTCTTCTATGACATGAGCCGTCCAACTGGCATCCTCTTCGGTAAACGGGTTGGCACTAGCCTGAAACTGTTCGGCAAACTCCTCGACATAGTCTTCAGCGTACTCTTCGTCATTATCTTCACCGATTTCTTCTGCATCATCAGCTTGGCCTGCGTCGACAGAGTCACTTTGCGCTTTATGGGGCGGATCGGTTTCATTGGCGGCTGATTCTGTAGCCGTTTGCTGTGTCGCGTCTGGCTGAGGCTCGGACTCAGCTCCCCGCCACTGGCAACCTGACAGCATCAGGCTGACTAACGCAAGTGTAAATATTGTATGGTGAATCTTCATTTCAGCTCAGTTCTTCATAATAAAAAAGGGAAAACACAACGCATTGTATCATTGTTTTTTTTATGATTTGTTGGCCGTGTTGTTTTTTTGCTCTGGTTTATTTGTAACCGAATAAGAATGAAATCGATATAAAACGAGAAAAAGCTATAAATTAAAAATCATCCTGCTATAATCAAAAGGTTTGGCCCTAATCCTTAATTAACCAATGATTTTATTCTATTTTTTCTATCGCCTTTGGTCGTTATACCAATAGGTGCGTGTTTTCCTACGCCTAAAAAACGGTATAGGGCCTATAGAAAAGAGCAGTTCGGCGTGATTAATATTATAGATGTAACACATTAGCCTAAATAAAACGGGTGATTAAGAGTAAGGCTGGCAGGGTGGTATCAACAGAAGGTGATTTTTGCCAATAAGACAAATCAGAGCTAATTAATGTGGAGATAGGTAGCTGTGAGTAATGAATCAATAAATCTGACGGATAGTCAAAAAGTTCTGGTCTTAGAAGAGGCAAAAAGAAGAAAGTATGCGTATAAGGCAGTGGTTGCATCAACCGTAGGTTATGCAATGGATGGGTTTGATTTACTGATTCTTGGCTTTATTTTGAATGCGGTTGCCATGGGGTTAGATTTAACCAGTAGTCAGGCCGGTTCTCTGGTTACTTGGACGTTAATTGGCGCGGTGGTCGGTGGCTTAGTCTTTGGCGTTCTGAGTGATTATTACGGGCGAATTAAAGTATTAACTTGGTCAATTGTCTTATTTGCCGGATTTACCGGGATGTGTGCTTTGGCACAGGGATATTGGGATCTGTTATTTTACCGCACTATGGCCGGTATCGGGTTAGGCGGTGAGTTTGGTATCGGAATGGCGTTGGCCGCCGAGGCATGTCGCCCTAATGAACGGGCCAGAATGTCTTCATATGTGGGTTTAGGCTGGCAGGCGGGGGTTTTAGCGGCGGCTTTACTCACGCCGGTGTTACTGCCGATTATTGGCTGGCGCGGAATGTTTGCCATCGGTGTTATTCCTGCGCTGGTTTCGTTTGTTATTCGTCACTATATTGATGAGCCTGAAATTTTCGTTCAGAAGCAAAAAGAGAAGCGAAAAAGTAATCCGTTTAAAGCGCTGGTTGCTGATGCTCAAGCCGTCCGGGCGAGTATTGGCATCTCCATTCTTACCTCCGTTCAGAACTTTGGCTACTACGGCATTATGATTTGGATGCCAACCTATCTTAGTAAGCAATTCGATTACTCATTAACTAAGTCGGCGATGTGGACTGCGGTCACGGTTGTTGGTATGGGCTTTGGTATTTGGCTGTTCGGCCAGTTAGCGGACCGGTTTGGCCGTCGTCCGATATTCCTGATTTATCAGGTGGGTGCCGCGTTAATGGTTCTGGCATATTCCCAATTGACCGACCAGTATAGTCTGCTGATTGGCGGAGCCATTATGGGGATGTTCGTCAATGGCATGATGGGCGGTTACGGGGCGTTGATTTCTGAGGTCTATCCGACAGAAGCCCGGGCTACTGCACAGAACGTTTTGTTTAATATTGGTCGAGGGATTGGTGGATTTGGCCCACTGGTTGTCGGCATGATTGTTGCTCAATATTCATTCCAAGTGGCCATTGCCATGCTGGCCTCTTTGTACGTGTTGGATATTCTGGCAACCTTATTCTTAATTCCGGAAAAAATGGGTAAGCCATTGGAATAATAGCGACGTAGGTTGGAATAAAAAGCGCGATAATTATCGCGCTTTTTGTCTTTTATCAACCCGGAAAAACAGTTTGGTAACGGTCATCGCTGCTCTAATGTCAGAGTCTGTCAGTGTTTGCTTACAATTACTTTTCACTTACTTTACTCCTGCTTATCTTGAGCTAACACCCTGACTGAAATAGGGTATTGATAGTTTGATTTAACGATCTCGCTCATAATAAAAAGGATAATTTGTCATGGTTGATTCATTTAGAAAATCCCTTATTGGTTTGCTGTGTTTGTCGATGGTTGGATGCGGCAGTATGAGTGACGGTGATGCTGCGGCTACAGGTATGGTGGTTGTCGGATTAGGCGCTCTGGCAGCACTGATATTGTTAAGTGATAGTGATGATGACAAAGGGTACAAAGGCCATGGCAGCAGAGATAGCTATAAAGGTGGCCATGGTAAAGGAAACGGACATGGTAAGGGGAATGGCAAAGGCCATTCAGGGCGTCGTTAGCCATTTATAAAAACGCGGCAATAAGCCTAATGGCTGTCAGTTAAGGGTAGTTAATAAACTTAAGTAAGTGATTTTACTGGTTATTGTGGAGCCATTACCCTCGTCACCCCGTTGAAAACGGGGGCCAGCCCTTAGGCTAAATGCCAGCGGGTTAGCTAAAACCTGAATCCCGGCTTTCGCCGGGATGACGATTGAGTGGAGTCACATCATATAGAAATGCTTAACTGATAAGCATTAGGCAATAAGCCGCGTTGATATTTGGTCGTTTACTCAGATTAATTAATACAGTAATGAATACAGCTGACGGCGGTACTTAGCGGCCAGTGCATCACCGGTACCCAGGGCCGCTAAGATATCCAGCATGGTTTTCTTAGCGCTTCCGTCAGCGGCATCCAGGCTATTTTTAAGGTGTTTTAACAGCAGAGTCAGGGCTTCTTCATTGCGTCCAACCGTATGCAGTTGAAGCGCTAATTGTACGGCCAATTCAGCGTTGTCAGGCTCAGCATCAACTTGCAGCTGTAGCTGTTGAATTTCTGGCGTATCGGCGGCTTGCTTAAGTAATTCAATTTGTGCAATTAACCCTTGATAGCGAGTGTCTCTGTCTTGTAACGGGATGGCTGCCAGAACGGCTTCAGCCTCTTCGCTACGGGTCAGCGCTATTTGTGTTTCAGCCAGTAGCAAGCCGATATCACTGCGCTGATTGCTGAGATGCCAGGCATCTTTAAGCAGCGGCAGGGCATCAATATATTTGCCTTCACGGATCAGTTCTTCCCCTTCGGCCGCTTTTAAATCTTCTTCTCTAGGCAGAAAACGGTTTAACAGTTCGCGTATTGCTTCTTCTGGCTGAGGGCCTTGGAATCCATCTGCCGGCTGACCATCTTTAAACAGATATACGGTTGGAATTGCGCGAATACCAAACTGCGATGCAATCATCTGCTGCGCATCACAGTCGATTTTTGCTAAGGTAAATTTACCTGCATATTCAATAACAAGTTTGTCTAATACCGGATCCAGAAGCTGGCAATGCTGGCTGCGCTCAGACCAAAAGTAAAAAAGTACCGGAACCTGAGAGGATTGCTCCATAACTTGCTGAAAGTTCGATTCGGTAACGTTAATCATAGAATTCGCTGGCATACTGCACTCTCTTTATCAGTTGTATATTTATTGTTTTATCTGTGTATATCAAAGTATATGAGGGCATATCTTTAGGCTTCAAGCGCTATTAGCCTTTATCTCTTAAAATCATATCCATACAGCGGTCAGGAAGCAGGCGTTTACAGATTGCCATGAGCTTAGTCACCATGGTTACCCGATAACGAATTTTAGCCCGCGGGTTTTCTAAAGCATGGTGGAGAACCGGAATCAGTGCCTCTGGCGGGAGCGTAAAGCGTTTGGCTACCGGAGGGTTATGAATCGGGCTATCGGCCTGCGTTTGATTAACATTTTGGCTAAATGAGGTGCTGATAGGACCGGGCTCAATCAGGCTGACCTGAACGCCGGTACCATAAAGCTCTAAACGCAGGGCGTCTGACCAGGCTTCTAAGGCATACTTACTGGCGGCATAAAGGCCGCGGCCCGGAGTAGAAATAATGCCCATTACTGAGCTTGTTTGAATAATTCGACCTTCACCTTGCGCAATCATGGCCGGAAGAAGATGCTGGGTAAGCTCATGTGCCCCGAACAGATTAGTTGAAAACTGTTGTTCGAACTGCCGGCGGGTAATGGTATTTAAACGGCCGTAAATGCCGAATCCGCCGTTATTAAATAGTGCATACAGCTTGCCCCCGGTCAGCGCGAGAACGTCTTCCGCTGCCTGTTTAATGCTGTCACTGTCGTCTAAATCAAGCTTAACAACTTCAAATCCTTTTTGCTGCAAAGCTTCTATATCCGCAGGTTTACGGCAGGTTGCTATTACGCGGTAGCCACGCTGCTTTAGATCCGTTGCAATCACTAAGCCGATACCGCTGGAACAACCGGTAATTAAAATCGCCTTTTGCATAACTTTACATTCTCCGTTGGGGCAGTTTATTTGGCTTGTTTTGCCGGTGTAAGACCGACATAAGGCGCAAGAGTTTGCTCCATAAAATCAGCGATAAACGGTTGGGCATCGGCAGTGGGGTGCAGGCCGTCAGGCTGCATCCACTCTGGTTTTATAACCACCTTTTCCATAAAAAAAGGCAGGAGAGGAACCTGATACTGTTCTGCTAATTTAGGATAAATAGCAGCAAATGATTCGGTGTAACGACGGCCATAATTAGGGGTGATGCGTATTTGCATCAGCAGCGGCTGTGCCTTGGCTTGTTTCACCAATGTGATAATCTGTGAAAGGTCCCGTTCTATATCAGCAGGCGGGAATCCACGCAGTCCGTCATTAGCACCCATTTCGATTAAAACCCAGCGGGGCTGATGATTTTTAAGCAATTCAGGTAAACGATCAAGACCTTGTGCCGCAGTGTCTCCACTGATGCTGGCATTGATTATCTGTGGGGCTCCGGGGGTATTCTTCCAGCGCTCAGACAGTTGAGTCGCCCAGGCCTGTTGAATGGGAAGCTGATAGCCTGCGCTTAAACTATCGCCCAGAATTAATAGCGTATCTGCCGCCGCGATGCGCATAGATGACAATCCGAGTAATAGAAGGATCGGGATATGCCTGAAGAAAATGTTCTTGAAGTTCATCATTTGAATAAATTTGTTGGTGAAGGGGAGCATAAGCTAGACATCCTTACCGGAGTTGAGTTAGTTGTCAAATCAGCTGAAACAATAGCACTAATTGGCGAATCGGGCTCAGGAAAATCTACCCTGTTAGGAATTTTAGCCGGACTGGATGATGGTAGTAACGGCGATGTAAAACTATTAGGCCAGTCATTACCTACTATGGATGAAGAAGCCAGAGCCGCGCTGCGGGCTAAAAATGTTGGCTTCGTATTTCAATCATTTATGTTAGTCCCCACCTTAACCGCACTGGAAAACGTTCAGCTTCCGGCGTTGCTGCGCGGTGATAACGAACGTAGTAGCCAGGAACAGGCCCTTCAACTATTACAACAGTTGGGATTAGGTCAGAGGGTGGGGCATTTACCCGCCCAGCTATCCGGCGGTGAACAACAACGCGTTGCTATTGCGCGTGCTTTTATTGGTCGCCCTAAAATTCTTTTTGCTGATGAGCCTACCGGCAATCTCGATCGTCAGACCGGCGTTAAAATTGCCGATTTGTTGTTTTCACTTAATCGGGATTTTGCCACTACGCTGGTTTTAGTTACCCATGATGAAACTCTGGCGGCCCGCTGTCAGCGGCGTTTACGTTTAGTTGACGGTAAGCTGCGGGAGGAATCATGATTTGGAATTGGTTCTGGCGGGAGTGGCGATCTCCGTCGTTATTGATCGTTTGGCTATCGTTAACGCTGGCGGTTGCCTGCGTGCTGGCGCTGGGCAATATCAGCGATCGAATGGAACAGGCCCTTAGTCAGCAAAGTCGTGATTTTATCTCTGCCGATAGAGTACTCACATCCAGCCGTCCTGTAGCGGAAGAGTGGCTGCAACAAGCAGAGAAAGACCAACTGACATTGAGTCGTCAGCTCTCTTTTATGACCATGGCATACGCTAATGATGTGCCGCTGTTGTCGGCTATCAAAGCGGTAGATCTGAATTATCCTCTTTATGGCTCGCTTGAAACGGCCCCGGCTAATATCAAACCCGAGGCAGGAACGGTACTGGTTGATCCGCGGTTGCTGGCGCTGATGAATACAAAAGTCGGCGATAGCATTGACGTGGGTGATGGCACTTTTCGTATTGCCGGTGAAGTGGTTCAAGAACCGGATGCCGGGTTCCATCCGTTCCAGACTGCGCCACGTATTTTAATTAACTATGCCGATATCGATAAAACCGGTGCAGTTCAACCGGGCAGCCGGTTAACCTACCGTTATTTATTTAGTGGTAGCGAACAAAACTTAACGCGCTATGGGGATTTTTTGGCCGGCAAGCTAAGCCCCGATCAGCGCTGGTTTGGTGCTGAACAATCGGGTACCGCCGTCGGTAAATCACTGGAGCGGGCACAAAACTTCCTGCTATTGTCCGCTATTTTGACGCTGTTGCTGTCAGTGGCCGCCGTTGCTGTCTCGATGAGTCACTATTGTCGCAGTCGGTATAACTTAATTGCCGTGCTTAAAACCTTAGGGGCAGGGCGAAAATCGTTACGCAAGCTAATCATTGGTCAATGGCTCTCTGTTTTGACGCTGGCGGCGTTGGCCGGCTGTAGCTTAGGCTTGTTGTTTGAAAGAGTTTTGCTGATTTTACTATCACCCATATTACCGAAAGTAATGCCTCAGCCGGGTCTTTGGCCATGGTTCTGGAGTATTGGTGCCTTAGTCTTTATTTCGCTTATGGTTGGCCTGCGACCGTATAAACAGTTGCTGGCAACTCGCCCTTTACGGGTATTGCGTAAAGACACTATTTCAGACGTTTGGCCGTTAAAAGTGTATTTGCCTGCCATGCTGTTGGTTGTGCTATGTCTGCTCACGGCTTTAGTCGGTTTTAATAGTATGTGGTGGGGCGCATTACTGGGTATTTTAGCGCTGGCGCTACTGTTAGGCGCTCTGGGTTGGTGCAGCTTGCTGCTGTTACGTCGGGTGACCTTAAAAAGTCTGGCGTTGCGTTTAGCGGTGAACCGGCTGCTCCGTCAGCCTTGGATTACGACCAGCCAACTGTCAGCTTTCTCCTTCTCTTTTATGTTGCTGGCATTACTGTTTGTACTGCGCGGAGAACTGCTATCACGCTGGCAACAGCAGATACCGCCGGATAGTCCGAATTATTTCGTGATGAATATAACCAAACAGCAGTTGCCTGATTTACAGAATTTTTTTGACGAACACCACATTAAGCCGGGTGAGTTTTATCCGATTATTCGGGTGCGTTTAACTGAGATTAATCAGCAACAGGCGACAGAACGGGTGAAAGAGAACGATCCCGCCGGTGAAGCGGTTAACCGTGAGCTTAACCTGACGTGGCTGTCTGGCGAAAAAGCCTCTCCCAATGAAGTGACTGCCGGAGTCTGGCCGCCGAAAGCCGGTGAAGTTTCTATCGATCAGGGACTGGCTGAGCGATTGGGTGTCAGTATTGGCGACACGCTGGCGTTTACCGGTGATACCCAACGATTTGAGGCGACGATTTCTAGCCTGCGAAGGGTTGACTGGGAAAGCCTGAAGCCTAATTTCTACTTTATTTTCCCTGAGGGGGGATTAGATAATTTACCGCAGACTTACCTGACCAGTTTCCGTTATCAAGAAAATGGTGTCGTGCTGGTACAGCTTAACCGTCAATTCCCGACCTTAAGCCTGATGGATATCGGTAATATCCTTAAGCAAATTACAACGGTATTTCAGCAGGTAGGCCGGGCTCTGGAAGCCATGGTCGCTCTGGTGATCGCTTGCGGTACGCTGTTGTTATTCGCTCAGGTTCAGGTGGGGATGCGTCAACGACGTCAAGAACTGGTGGTTTATCGCACATTGGGGGCGGGTAAACGTTTATTGCGTAATACGTTATGGAGTGAGTTTGCTTTACTCGGACTGGCTGCCGGTGTTACCGCGGCGCTGGGGGCTGAAATTTCGCTGTGGTGGCTACAGTACAAGGTCTTTGAATTTCCATGGAAGCCAAACTATATGATGTGGATACTGTTGCCGGTTATCAGCGCGGCGCTCTTGTCATTATGCGGAGGCTGGTTAGGCGTTAGTCTGTTAAAAGGGCAGGCGTTATACCGACGCTATCAGGAGTAGTTCTCATTGTTTAACCACCATCCTGACCGCTGTCGGGATGATGGTTAAAGTGCCATTATTTGATAGTTTTGATAGTTTTGGATAGTTCAGTAAAATAGTGACATCAACTCACTAAGCCAGCTTCTGTATCGCCCACTCAATTCCTGAAGTATAAACCTCGCCCAGCATCGGTTTAATTTGTTGTAGATTCTCTTTTAATATTTCAGCCTGAGGATGATTCAGGTTCAGGTGCCCGACCTTACGGCCCTGATGCACCTCTTTATCGTACCAGTGCAAATGAACCAGCGGCAGAGATAGCCATTGATCGTTCACTTCGGTGCCAATCAGATTAATCATCACTGACGGTGTTGATACATTCGGCTGCGGCATGGGTAAATCTAAAATAGCCCGTAGGTGAAGTTCAAACTGGCTGATTGATGCACCATTTTGTGTCCAGTGACCGCTGTTATGAACCCGCGGAGCCAGCTCATTAATGAGTAATCCATCGCCTACGATAAAACACTCCATCGCCATAACGCCGACATAGTTCAGGTCGTGTAAAATAGCCGAAAGCATAGCTTCAGCCTGTTGCTGAAGGTGGGTGTCCACAACCGGCAGGGCAACGCTGGTGCGAAGAATACCCTCTTCATGCAGGTTGTGGGTCAGCGGATAAAAAACGCATTTTCCGCTATGGTTACGGGCACCAATGAGCGAAACTTCGCCGTCAAAATTAATTCCCTGTTCAACAATACATTCGCCGTATACCTCGGCAGGTAACTGTTGTTGTTCGTCAGGGCGAATACGCCATTGCCCGCGACCGTCATAGCCACCCACCCGACGTTTAACGATGGCTAATGTGCCAAGTCGGGTAAAAATATCCGGCCATTGGTCTGCTGACGCTAATAATTGCCACGGAGACGTTGCCAGATTTAATCGATCTAATAACTGCTTTTGACTAAGGCGGTCAGCCAGCTTGGGGAAGATATCACGATTAACGAAGCCGGTATGGCGAGATAACACTTGGGTAAGGGCTGTTTCTGGCCAGCGTTCAATTTCTGCAGTAATTACCGCATGTTGATAAGGAACCGCTTCAGGTTCGGCATCAAGACCTACCGGATAAACGGTGATACCTAAAGGTTCTCCGGCCTGACGTAACATACGCCCTAGTTGGCCATTACCTAATACGCAAACAGGATTCATGCCGGCTCCCTAGGATCGGGGTTATTCAAAACATCGTCGGTCTGGGCCTGACGCCATTCAGCCAGTCGGGAGTGAATGCTTTCATCGTGCAGGGCTAATATTTGTGCAGCCAAAAGGGCAGCATTAGCCGCACCTGCTTTACCAATAGCTAAAGTACCTACGGGAATGCCTCGGGGCATCTGAACGATGGAATATAAGCTATCTACGCCGCTGAGCACTGCACTTTGAACGGGAACACCCAATACCGGAACCAGCGTTTTGGCAGCCAACATACCGGGTAAATGTGCGGCACCGCCAGCCCCGGCAATAATCACGTCAAATCCGTTCGCCTTAGCCTGTTCGGCGAAGCTGAATAATTTGTCCGGGGTGCGGTGGGCAGAAACCACTTCAGTATGAAACGGGATATTGAGCGATATTAATATTTCAGCAGCGAATTGCATGGTAGCCCAGTCACTTTTGGATCCCATAACAATAGCAATTTTTGCCTTGGCAGCGTTGGCTGGCATAGGTGTGATGCTCCTGTGTTGGTGCAGGCGGTAGTCGAAACCTAATAACGGACATTATGCCATAGGTTAGTCTATTTAAGATTAATCCGTAGCATCCGTCATTCATAATCTGAGGGCAGAGAGAATAGCATGGCTTTATAGTAAGGGAAACGATTGCGTAAGCGGCATAAGCGAAATTATTTCGGCAAAGACGGAAATAACACCGTGTATTGTGCAATCAAAAAATAATGCCTATCGGCAATGTTAAAGCGGGAAGGTTGCCAGTTCGATACTGTTATTTGGCTTAATTCTTAGCACTGAGCCATTTTCATGCCACGCCCCTAATACAACCCGCTGGGACAGCCGTCCGTTAATGGTCATATCGTGGATCGCCGGGCGGTGGGTATGCCCGTGAATGACCTTATACACGTGGTTTTCTTTCAGCTTGGCGATCACCGCCAGAGGGTTAACGTCCATCATGACTGAGGATTTAGTTCGGTTAGTCATGGTGCTTTCATTACGCAGCTTAGAGGCAATTTTCTGGCGAACAAAAAGCGGCAATGCCAGATAGATAGCCTGAATTATCGGGTTATGCATATATTGACGAAAGCGCAGATAACCGGGGTCATCGGTACAAAGCGTATCACCATGCAGGATAAGAACTGATTCACCGTATACATTGATAACCAGTTGCTCCGGCAATAAGGTCATTTTACATTTTTTGGCGAAGCGCTTGCCGAGTAAAAAATCTCGATTACCGTGAATAAAGTAACAGGGTACGTTATGTGAGTGAAGTTCAGCTAAGGCTTGTGCAACCTGAGTATGAAGTGGATTGGGATCGTCATCGCCAATCCAGGCTTCAAATAAATCGCCGAGTATATACAGCGCATCAGCGTGTATTGCCTCGCGTTGCAGAAAATCCAGAAAACCGGCAGTGATTGCCGGTTCATGTTCACTGAGATGGAGATCGGCGATAAATAGCGTCGTCATTACTGAGGGAGTAATCCTTATTCGCTGATAGTGACGCTATTAATGATCACGTCTTCTACCGGTACATCTTGGTGCATGCCGCTGCGGCTGGTTTTAGCGCTTTCAATGGAGTCAACGACGTCCATGCCTTCTACGACTTCAGCGAATACACAGTATCCCCAACCGTCAGCATTTTCAGCGCGGAAATTCAAAAAGTCGTTATTAGCAACGTTAATGAAGAACTGGGCAGTTGCAGAATGCGGCGCTGAAGTCCGAGCCATGGCTAAAGTACCACGGGTGTTTTTTAAGCCATTGTTGGCTTCGTTTTTAATGGTGTCTTTGGTTGCTTTTTGATCCATGCCTGAAACAAAGCCACCGCCTTGGATCATAAATCCTTTGATTACGCGGTGAAAAATCGTGCCGTCATAAAAACCACCACGGCAGTAGTCTACAAAGTTAGCTACGGTTGCAGGTGCTTTATCAGCAAAAAGTTTGATAACAATATCGCCATGATTGGTATGAAGAGTGATCATTAAACATCCTAGAAGTAAGTGATAAATAAATTAGGTGCTAATTGTATATTAAGGCGGCTTAGCCTGCATCCCTTGGTTTATGATATTTAAGCCTACAATTTTGGCATTTTGCTCTAATTTTTTATTTTTAGCATGGCAATTAAACCATAAAATTGAATTTGTTGAGAGGTTTTATGGTTATTTTTATATAATATTATTAATTATCATATGGTTAATGTGGGTAAGCTGATGGCCTAATAACCGCCGACTGTTTTATATGGCAGCGGTATTTTATTTTTAAGCAACGGTTATAGCTTAAGATCTTGTATTGTGGATATCAGTTGTTGTGCTAACTGGTGTAACTCTTGTTTCGAGTCAGGCAGTAATCCCATAATAACCGCTGCGCCGATCAGCCGGGAATTCCTTTGGTTTCACTTAGCCGTATTGAGTACCCCTGCTGCCTGATACTCTGTTGTTCATCTAAATCTAATGAATATTTATCGCAATGATTCTCTGTGAATGTTAAAAATACCTTACCTGCCGCACTGTTGAGCAACGGAAGCGGGGTATTATCCCGATAGTCGATTTCAATATTTTTATTACTACGGTTATATCTGATTAAACTCAGTCCATCCCCTTTCTGAATGGCCAACCCGGTCGAAATGTTGAGCTTATCCCTCAGCTGGCATAGCGCATTATTTATCGTAGTGAGCAAACCGTTTTGCTTATCTGCCACTGAGCCGAGAACCGATAGCTTATTACCAAGGGAATAAAGGTTGGTTTCAGGATCCTGATAAATCATATCGCAGCGGCACAGCGAGACCAGATACTTATGAATCGACTTAACCTTTATTTATAGGGAGCGTTTTTAATTATGCGTAAAACGGGTTGGTTTTTTATTATTGCGGCGACTCTATTTTCAGCAGGCGTGAGCCAAGCGGCGCAACGAAATGTGATTACGCCTGAAGGGGCAAAACCATCAAAATTATTCTCTCCGGCGATTGAGGCTAATGGCCTGATTTTTACTTCTGGCCAGCTTGCTCTGGATCCGGCTAGCGGCAAAATCGAAGGGGATATCGAAGCTCAGACGCGTCAGGCAATGAAAAATCTCCAGACCGTACTGGCAGCGGGAGGTTCTTCACTGGATCATTTAGTCAAGATTAATATCTACCTGAAGAATATCGATGATTACGCCAAAATGAATCAGGTATATGTGACTTTTTTTAACGGTGCACCACCTGCACGTACAGCGTTACAAGTGGGTAAAATACCCATGGACGGGTTGATTGAAATTGAAGGTATTGCGGTTAAACGGTAATTTATTACCTGATTGAATGATATATACCTCATGAATCATGGGGTTCCTCTTGCAATGCCCTGACAATCAGGTTTCAATATATCTTTCCATCTTACCCAATCAACAATCAAACGGTCATAGGCTTCCGATGCTAAAGATTTTTAATACCCTGAGCAGACAAAAAGAGGAATTTAAACCCATTCATGCTGACAAAGTGGGCATGTATGTGTGCGGGGTAACTATTTATGACTTATGTCATATCGGGCATGGCCGTACCTTTGTTGCCTTTGATGTTATTTCCCGCTATCTGCGGTTTTCGGGCTACAACCTAACGTATGTGCGCAATGTGACCGATGTCGACGATAAAATCATTCGTCGGGCTACGGAAAATAATGAAAGCTGCGAAAGTCTGACCGAGCGAATGCTGGCTGAGATGCATGCTGATTTTGATGCGCTGAATATTGCCCGCCCGGACCTTGAGCCGCGTGCTACGCACCATATTCCGGAAATTATTGATATCGTTCAACTGCTGCTAAAACGCGGCCATGCTTATGTAGCAGATAACGGTGATGTGATGTTTTCGGTCGAAACCGATCCTGACTATGGCCTGCTGTCTCGTCAGGATTTAGATCAGCTACAGGCCGGTGCTCGGGTTGAAGTTGCTGACGTGAAGCGCAATCCAATGGATTTCGTGCTGTGGAAAATGTCTAAACCCGGCGAACCTTCCTGGGAATCTCCGTGGGGGCCTGGCCGCCCTGGTTGGCACATTGAATGTTCTGCCATGAACTGCAAGCAGTTAGGCGAACATTTTGATATTCACGGCGGCGGATCCGATTTGATGTTCCCTCATCATGAAAATGAGATTGCTCAATCAAGCTGTGCTCACGATGGGCCATACGTTAATTACTGGATGCACTCCGGCATGGTCATGATTGACCGTGAAAAGATGTCTAAGTCGCTGAATAACTTTTTCACTATTCGCGATGTGCTCAAGTATTACGATGCTGAAACCGTCCGTTATTTTTTGATGTCCGGTCATTACCGTAGCCAACTGAACTATAGCGAAGAGAATCTTAAACAGGCCAGAACGGCTCTGGAACGCTTTTATACTGCACTGCGTGGTACTGATGAGGCCGTTGAAGCGACCGGCAATTCTGAATTTGAATCGCGTTTTCGTGAAGCAATGGATGATGATTTTAATACGCCGGAAGCATACTCAGTACTGTTCGATATGGCTCGGGACGTTAACCGCCTGAAGGCTGAAGACCTGAATGCCGCGAACCAACTTGCCGCAGAGTTACGTCGTTTAGCCGGTGTTTTAGGCCTGCTTGAGCAGCAGCCAGAAGCTTTTCTGCAAGGTTCTGCACAAAGTGACGGCGATGACGAAGTGGCTGAAATAGAAGCGCTGATTAAACAGCGTAATGATGCCCGACAGTCTAAAAACTGGGCGCTGGCTGATGAAGCTCGCGATAGGTTGAACGAAATGGGTATCGTGCTGGAAGATGGTCCGGGCGGAACAACCTGGCGTCGGACTCAGTAAGTATTTTTCTCGTAGTCATAATCTTGCAGTCATAAAAAAGGCGCTAAAGCGCCTTTTTTATGACTGCCGGAATAAACAATTACATTGGGTCGTGGTAAAGCTCACAGGCCTGTAAAGTATTCTGGATCAGGGTTGCGACGGTCATTGGACCAACGCCGCCCGGCACCGGAGTAATCCAGCTGGCGCGCTCTGCTGCTATATCAAACTCAACGTCACCCACTACTTTACCGCTTTCTAAACGGTTAATACCCACATCAATAACGACGGCACCCGGCTTGATCCAGTCACCGTGAACAAAACCAGGGCGACCAATAGCGGCGACCACCAAATCGGCGCGGCGAACTTTGTCTTCCAGATTTTGAGTAAAACGGTGAGTAATTGTAGTCGTACATCCTGCGAGTAAGAGTTCCAGACCCATCGGGCGACCGACGATATTGGATGCGCCAATGACTAATGCATCTAAGCCGTAAGTATTAATCTCACAGCGCTCCAGCATAGTAATAATGCCGCGCGGAGTACAAGGACGTAGCTTTGGCGTGCGTTGGCACAGGCGACCTATATTATAGGGGTGGAACCCGTCGACGTCTTTCTCCGGAGAAATACGTTCAAGTACTTTAATCTTATCGAAGCTCTCTGGCAGAGGGAGCTGAACCAGAATTCCGTCAATTAACGGATCGTTATTGAGTGAGTCGATTAATTCAAGTAGCTCTTTCTCAGTCGCGGACGCATCCAGGTTAAACGAGCGCGACAAGAAACCAACTTCTTCACATGCGCGACGCTTGCTGCTGACGTAAATTTGAGATGCGGGATTTTCACCAACTAAAATAACGGCTAAACCCGGAGCTCGTTTACCTGCCTGAATGCGCTGTTGAACGCTGGCGGCAATTTCAGTTCTAAGCTGCTGGGCAATCGCTTTACCATCAATAATCTTTGCTGACATCTGAGAATAGATCCACTTTTTAACCACGGGGGTACATATTCTGGCAGAAGCGGAGGGTTCTGTCAGGGATAAGTTGTGAGAAAGTCAGTAAACAGGGGATTTGAGTATGAAATCAGCTGGGTACCGCCACGATTAACAACGGCGGCACCTTTGCCATTGATACCACCGGCCTGTGGACGCTGGACAATAGCGGCAGCGGCACCGTGCAGTTAGAAGCCAATAATGTCTCGGCCGTGCCATTGCCGGGGAGTACGAATACTTCCTGTATCAGGGCGGCATTGCCACGCCAACTGACGGTGACTGGTATCTGCGTTCATCGTTAAGCTCGCTTAATCCGGACCCGTCGGTTTATCGTCCGGAAGCCGGGGGCTATATGGCCAATATGGCGGCGGCGGGTAATCTGTTCAGCCTGCGCTTAAGCGACCGTGAAGGCCGGGCGGAGAACTCCAGCCTGTGGCTGCGTCAGGAAGGCTCGCGCAATAAACACCGTGACAGCACCGGTCAACTGCGTACCGCCACTAACAGCTATGTGGTGCAGGGCGGGGGCGAAGTGTTGGCTACGCAGTTTAGTGACACTGACCGCTTTG
>POVV01000629.1_pt1 | contig 20602 bp, 15 predicted proteins | sample 1560271 | NCBI WGS metagenome assembly POVV01 (sample SAMN08337232, study PRJNA429181) | Bioreactor metagenome, whole genome shotgun sequencing project. | biome: cows' rumen and soil; feature: anaerobic; isolation source: anaerobic chemostat enrichment culture, galacturonate as sole carbon... | reverse complement strand
ATAGTCAATTGAGCCAAAAAGATTTGATAAACAGGCCTGAAGTAATGAGCTATACCGGAAGGTTTGAAACTAAGCCATCCGGAACGGATGATGATAACAGCTTTAAATTTGTAGGAGATGGAAATTGGAATGGAGGTTTTTGGGCTCCTAAAGCAGTTGCTAATCCATTTAATACGAGTGAGCAATCCTTGGTTACAAACAATAAAGCTGGAGATAATAAATGGCGATTGCCTTCAGGTACAGAGTCCGGTAATTATACTCTGGAGGTGAATCTCCACACTATGAAAATTAATTTAGTGAAACAATAGTTATTTTATCTGTAGTACATTTGATTAGTCATGATGTACTACAGAGTTTTTAATCAAAAACCGGATTATCGTTCATAAAGATTGTTGTAAATAGAAATTACTTTGGTTATTAAGTCCGGTAAAGAATGAGAGGAGATGCTTTTAGTGTCTCCTTTTATTCTTTATTATCTGTTATTGTTGTTTGAGAATTTATTTTGGAAAACTTTTATTGTTTTTGTAAAATTTAATATACATTAAATAAGTGTGTTATATTTTATTTTGGAAAACTTTATTGTTATTGTTGAAAACTATTTTGGCAAATTATATTATTCTCTCAAAGAATAATATACCTTTGTTTATATATACGGTTCCAGCTTAGAATGGATGAAAAGGGAATCAGGTGTAAGTCCTGAACTATCCCCGTAGCTGTAAAATTTCATGATATTAGCTAGACTCTCACGCCACTGTCGAGATATAGACGGGAAGGCATTTAGCTAAGAAATAAGTCAGAAGACCTGCCGCATATGCATTCGTAGCTTTCGGGTGAAAAGCAATAGAAAATACGATCCTACCATAATCAGAGTAAGTTAGTATCATCGTGTATTTCTGGAGTTTCCGTTTGCTATATTTTTTTGGTTAAAATATAAAAGGAGGAAATTTGTTATGATTCAGACAGTTGTAAAAAGAGATGGGCGCATAGTTGGCTTCAATGAAGAAAAAATTATGGCAGCCGTTCGTAGAGCCATGTTGCAAACAGAGTTAGGTGAAGACTCATCATTAATCAGACGTATAACTGACTACGTTTCTTGTAGAGGTGAAGAACAGATGACTGTAGAGCAGATCCAAGACATGGTTGAAGTGGAACTGATGAAGAGTAGCCGAAAAGAGGTAGCTAAGAAATATATTGCATATCGAGATCAACGGAGTATTGCCCGTAAAGCAAAGACTCGGGATATGTTCCTTGAAATCATCGAAACCAAGTCGACAGATATTACGCGAGAAAATGCAAATATGAATGCTGATACTCCGGCAGGTATGATGATGAAGTTTGCAAGTGAGACTACTAAGCCCTTTGTGGATGACTATCTGTTGCTTCCTGAGGTAAAAGAAGCTGTTCGTCTGAATTATCTTCATATACACGATAAAGATTATTATCCGACTAAGAGTTTGACCTGTGTGCAGCATCCACTGGACAAGATATTGCAGTACGGATTTAATGCAGGACATGGAGAATCGCGTCCGGCAAAACGAATAGAGACAGCTAGTATGTTAGCTTGTATTTCACTGGAGACAGCTCAAAATGAGATGCACGGAGGACAAGCTATTCCTGCGTTTGACTTTTATTTAGCTCCATTTGTCCGAAAAAGTTTTATTGAAGAAATAAAGGTTTTGGAGCAAATAAACGGATTAGATTATAAACATCTTTATGATATCGAAATAAAAGATTATTTGCCTAAGAATCTCGAAGACCTGAAAGGAGAGGAGCGTGCTGTACAGCATGCTATCAACCGTACGGTAAGCCGGGTACATCAATCGATGGAAGCCTTTATCCACAATATGAATACGATTCACTCTCGTGGAGGTAATCAGGTTGTATTTAGTTCTATCAACTATGGTACAGATGTCACAGCAGAAGGCCGTTGTGTTATAAGAGAATTATTAAATAGTACAGATCAAGGTGTCGGGAGTGGCGTTACTGCTATTTTCCCCATACAAATATGGAAAAAGAAGCGAGGTGTAAGTTATCTGCCTACAGATAAGAACTATGATTTATATCAACTGGCATGTAAGGTTAGTGCCCGCCGTTTCTTCCCTAATTTCTTAAATCTGGATGCTACCTTTAATCGGCATGAAGAATGGAACGAAAATGATCCACAACGATTCAATTATGAGGTAGCGACAATGGGATGTCGTACACGTGTATTTGAGAATCGTTTTGGTAAGAAAACTTCTATTGGTCGGGGTAATTTGTCTTTCTCTACATTGAATCTTGTTCGTACAGCTTTGGAATGTCGAAATATTGAGGATACTAAAGAACGTATCGACTGTTTTTATCGAAAACTTGATCAATTGTTGGAATTAGCAGCTCTACAGTTGCATCGCCGATACGAATTTCAAAAGACAGCAGCAATAAAGCAATTTCCATTACTAATGTCGGTTCTTTGGGAAGGATGCGAACAATTGAAGACGGACGATTCGATAGAAAAAGTTATAAATCAAGGAACACTAGGTATCGGATTCATAGGCTTAGCCGAAGCTTTGGTCGCCCTTGTTGGTAAACATCATGGGGAAGACGAACAGTCGCAAAAACTTGGTTTGGAGATTGTGACATATATGAGAGATCGTGTAACCGAATTCTCCGAAAAATATCAACATAATTACAGCGTGCTTGCTACTCCGGCCGAAGGACTAGCTGGACGTTTTACTCGTCGCGATAGAAAAGATTTCGGGCTGATTGAAGGCATTACAGATCGTGACTATTATACAAACTCGAATCACGTACCAGTATATTATTCATGTTCAGCTCATAAAAAAGCAAAAGTAGAGGCTCCTTATCATGACTTGACACGAGGAGGACACATATTTTATGTTGAGATTGACGGTGATGCAACCCATAATCCGGAAGCGATAATGTCTGTTGTGGATATGATGGACAAATATAATATGGGTTATGCTTCTGTGAATCATAATCGTAATCGCTGCTTGAAATGTGGATATGAAAATGCAACATCTCAGTTGGAAGAGTGTCCGAAATGCGGAAGCCATGAAATAGATCGATTGCAACGTATAACAGGATATTTAGTGGGGACAACTGATCGATGGAATAAAGCCAAACTAGCCGAACTTAACGATCGTATAGTTCATGACTAAATTATCGATACTTGATATTGTACATGATACAACCGTAGATGGTTCGGGTTTTAGGACATCTATTTATGCGGCTGGCTGTATACATGAGTGTCCGGGTTGTCATAATCCTCACTCGTGGAATATAGCTCATGGTACATCTCATTCTGTGGATGAACTCTTGATGATTATAAAAGAAGATGAATTTTCTAATGTGACATTTACGGGAGGCGATCCATTTATGCAAGTAGATGGTTTTACAAAACTGGCAAGAAAAATAAAAGAAGAAACCTCAAAAAGTATTTGGTGCTATACGGGTTTCTCTTTCGAACAGATATTAGGATCGAGCAAGCTGTCTCAAATATTACCTTTTATCGATGTATTGGTGGATGGAAAATATATCGATAGCCTAAGAAATACAGACCTTCAATTCAGGGGAAGTAGTAATCAACGCATAGTTGATGTACAAAAGTCTTTATCCGGAAATAAAGTTGTATTGTGGGGCGAAGATATCTCTTTTATACAGCAATCACAATTCAGTAACCAGCAATTACAGGTAAGTATTTGTTGAGCCTTTATTCTTTAAATTAGGATATAAAGCCTTCATCATGAGAAAAGTGAATGAAGGCTTTTTCTTGTATTCTGGTTCTATCAAATTTTTTATTTTGAAATACTACTTTATTCTTCTGTTAATTTGAGTTAAATATAAATGGTGCTATTAAACGAAAAACATATCTGAAAGTCATATTTTCTCGGGAAATTAAATGCTTATTGAATCTTTATATTATGAGTAAGAAAGTCAGAATCTTGTTGGTCGTTATTATCTTATTGTTTATTGCCGGAATGGCGTTATATCCTTTTATTAAAAACAAATTATCAGAAGAAAAAGAGGAAGCTCCGGTATTTAAACTCTCAGATAAAAAAGTGTTAAATACGAATGCTGTTATTATAAAAAATAATACCCTTAATAATATTTTTAGAACAACAGGAATTCTTATTCCAGACGAAGAGGTCGATTTGACTTTCGAAACTTCAGGAAAGATAACAAATATACATTTTAAAGAAGGGACTCAAGTGAGAAAAGGAGAGCTTCTTGCTAAAGTTAACGACAAGCCGCTACAGGCTGAGTTGCAAAAGTTAGAGGCACAGCTACCTTTGGCTCAAGACAGATTATTCCGTCAAAAATCCTTATTGGATAGAGATGCGGTAAGCCAGGAATCATATGAGTCAGTAAATACAGAGCTGGAGAAGTTAAAGGCGGACATAGAGTTGGTCAAATCACGTATTGCTCAGACTGAATTGAGAGCACCTTTTGATGGTGTCCTCGGCTTGCGGCTTGTAAGTGAAGGGAGCTATGCTTCTCCAACAACAATTGTTTCGCGACTAACTAAAATAATGCCTTTAAAACTTGAGTTTTCGGTAAATGAAGCTCAGGCCAATGATGTGAAAGCAGGAACTCGGGTTGAGTTTAAGATGGTTAACGATCTGAGTATTTATTATGCCACAGTCTATGCTGTTGAGTCTAAGTTGGATGAGTCTACATTGTCGCTTAAGGCCAGAGCTATTTTCCCTAATCCGGGTGGAAAATTGAAACCGGGTCATTCGGCTAGTGTTGAAATAAAATTACAGGAAATACAGAATACGATAGTTATTCCGTCAATATCTACTATTGCCGAGATGGGACGCGATATCGCTTATCTTTACAAGGGTGGCAAAGCTCAGCAGATCGTTATCAAAAAAGGTATTCGTACAGCATCTTCCGTGCAAGTTTTAGACGGTATAAACGTTGGCGACACTCTTATAACTACAGGTGTGATGCAATTGAGGGATGGCTTGCCTGTGATCATAGAAAACTATGTTGTAAATGAATAGTATCAATTTCGAATCAGGTAAATAAATATGACTATATCCGAATTAAGTATACGGCGTCCTGTGTTATCTACTGTATTTGTACTGATAATATTTCTGTTAGGTATTATCGGCTATTTTTATCTGGGAGTACGGGAATATCCGAATATAGACAATCCTATAATAACTGTAAACGTAACCTATCCCGGAGCAAATGCGGAAATTATAGAAAGCCAAATAACAGAACCACTTGAACAAAATATCAATGGTATACCGGGCATACGTTCCTTGACAAGTAGTAGTAGTCAGGGATCGAGTCGTATTACTGTTGAATTTGAATTGAATGTGGATTTGGAAACTGCGGCAAATGACGTTCGCGACAAGGTGTCGAGAGCCCAAAGTTATTTGCCTCGCGACTGTGATCCGCCTACTGTGGCTAAGGCTGATGCCGATGCCAACCCTATTATGCAAATTACGGTTGAAAGTAGTAAACGTTCACTGTTACAACTTAGCGAAATAGCAGACCTTACTCTTAAAGAGCAATTGCAAACAGTACCAAATGTTAGTGCTGTGGAAATATGGGGCGAGAATCGATATTCGATGCGCTTGTGGCTTAATCCTATAAAAATGGCAGCTTATAAGATAACACCGATGGATGTAAAAAGTGCTATTGATCGGGAGAATGTCGAATTGCCATCGGGAAGTATTGAGGGGGATAATATGGAGTTGAGTATCCGAACTCTGGGTTTGATGGAAACCCCGGAGGAATTCAATAATCTGATAATAAAAGAAGATCAACAAAGCGTAATTCGTTTCAGAGATATTGGTACTGCGGAATTAGATGCCGAAAACAGGAAGAACATCATGCGACGTAATGGAGTACCTATGGTCAGTGTTGTAATCATACCTCAACCGGGAGCTAATCAGATAGACATATCCGACGAGGTAACGAAAAGACTTGAACTAATTAAAAAAGACTTGCCTGAAGATGTTAGTTTGGATGTAGCCTTTGATGATACAAAGTTTATCCGTTCATCAATCCATGAGGTAAAAGAAACAATATATATAGCTTTTATACTTGTTGTTCTTATTATATTTTTCTTTCTACGCGATTGGCGTGTGACACTAGTGCCTTGTATCGTTATTCCGATATCACTTATTGGGGCATTTTTTGTCATGTATCTTGCCGGATTTTCTATTAATGTATTGTCCATGTTGGCTATAGTCTTAGCAGTCGGCTTAGTCGTAGATGATGCGATTATTGTAACAGAAAATATATATCTGAAAATTGAAGGAGGGATGGAGCCGTTAAAAGCAGGAATAGAAGGCTCCAAGGAGATATTCTTTGCTATCATTTCTACAACAATTACCTTAGTTGCGGTCTTTTTTCCGATTGTTTTCTTAGAAGGTATGACGGGTAGGTTGTTCCGTGAGTTTAGTATAGTTGTTGCAGGATCAATTCTTATCTCAGCTTTTGTCGCACTAACATTTTCTCCTATGTTAGCGACCAAGTTACTAAAGAAGAATGATAATCCGAACTGGCTTTATCGTAAAACAGAACCATTTTTTCAGGGAGTTAATTCTGTTTATGGCAAAGCTTTAAATTGGTTTCTTGGACATAAAATACTCGTCTTTCCTATATTAATAATAACTGTTCTGATTATTGGCTATTTTATGAGCCAAATATCTTCGGAAATGGCACCGCTAGAGGACCGGTCGTCTATTAATATCCGTACTACATCACCCGAAGGAGCAACTTTTGAGTTTAACCGAGATTATGCACAAAAGATATCTCATATAGCAGACTCCACGGTTCCTGAACGCAGATTTAATGTCGAGAGAATATTCTCTTCGGGTGGAATGGTACGCCTTATTCTGCCAGACATCAAGGATAGAGACCGTAGTCAGATGGAAATAGCAGATGCCCTCACCTCGGCGGTTCGTAAAGCTACAGAAGCCAGAGCTTTTGTACAACAGCAGTCTACATTTGGTGGACGACGCTCTAGTATGCCAATACAGTATGTGTTGCAAGCTCAAAATATTAGTAAGCTGGAAGAGTTTATTCCTTTGTTTATGCAGAAAGTTAATGAAAGTCCACTATTTATTATGGCTGACGTTAATTTGAAGTTTACCAAACCCGAAACTCAAGTGTTAATAAATAGGGACAAGGCTGCATTGCTGGGTGTAAGTACCCGGGATATTGGGCAGACGTTACAATACGCACTAAGTGGACAGCGTATGGGTTATTTTTATATGAATGGTAAACAATATCAGATATTAGGTGAGATAAATCGTCAACAGCGTAATACACCTCTTGATTTGAGGAGTATATATTTGAAGAATACAGAAGGTCGAATGATACAGATGGACAATTTGATCGATCTGAGAGAAACAGTTGCCCCGCCTCAATTGTATCGTTACAATCGTTTTAATTCTGCTACTGTATCTTCCGGCTTGGCACCTGGTGTAACCATTGGGCAAGGACTGGCAGAAATGGATCGTATCGCTAAAGAAACGTTGGACGATACTTTCCGTACAGCGCTGTCTGGTGATTCGAAAAGCTTTCAGGAAAGTTCCGATAGCTTGTTTTTTGCTTTCGGCTTGGCTATCATTCTTATTATACTGATTTTGGCTGCCCAGTTCGAGAGTTTCAAAGATCCGTTAATTATAATGTTTACAGTTCCGTTGGCTATTGCCGGCGCATTGATATTCATGTATATTGGAAATATCACTATGAACATATATAGCCAGATTGGTATTATAATGCTCATCGGATTGGTTGCTAAGAATGGCATACTCATTGTAGAGTTTGCCAACCAGCGACAAGAAAAAGGCATACATAAATTGGACGCGATAAAGGAAGCATCCGTACAAAGGTTGCGTCCTATACTTATGACTAGTTTTGCGACTATTCTTGGATTGCTGCCATTGGCATTTGCCAGTGCCGAAGGAGCAAACGGGCGTATAGCTATGGGGGTAGCTGTTATTGGCGGTATGTTGGTATCCACTATATTGACAATGTTTGTTGTGCCTGCTATGTATATGTATATTTCTACCAACAGGCAAAAGAGAAATCACGATAATAATGAAATTCAAAAACCCGATGATGAATAGGTTATTTTATATTACGATACTCATTCTTTTCTCCTATACTGTCTATGGACAAGATGTTTATGACCTGAAACGGTGCATAGAGATTGGACTACAACAAAATTATGATATCCGTATCATTCGTAACGAGCAATTAATATCCGATAATAATACAACGTTGGCTAATGCAGGTTATCTTCCGTCGGTCGATTTAAGTGCCGGCTATTCGGGTACGTTGAATAATGTAGAACAAAAGCTGACTTCGGGAGATACGAATAAAAATAATAGTGTCAATAATCAAAATTTGAATGCCGGTGTTAATCTTAGTTGGACTGTATTTGACGGTTTTAAGATTCAGACAAACTATAGTCGTTTGAAAGAACTTCAGCAAATAGGTGAAACAAATACGAGAATCACTATTGAGAATTTTATAGCAGGCTTATCCACTGAATATTATAATTACATTCAACAAAATATTCGCTTGAATAATTTGAAGAATGCTGTGAAATTATCGAAAGAACGATTGAGGATAGTTGAAGCCAGATATTTGATTGGCTCGTCGTCTCGTCTCGATTATCAGCAAGCGAAAGTGGATTTTAATGCAGACAGTTCGAAGTTGATACAGCAGTATGAGGTTTTATTTACATCACGTGTGCAATTAAATAAATTGATGTCCGTGCCTAATGTAGAGCAACAAGTTACTTTGGTAGATACTGTAATCAATTATAATTCGCTTCTTAACAGGGAAGATATTTGGATGAAAACGAAATCATCAAACTCTTTACTGAAACTGACACAGCATTCTCGGCAATTGAGTGAGTTGGATCTCAAAGATGTATTAAGCCAAAATTATCCTTACCTGAAGCTAAATGCCGGATATGGTTATACAAAGAATATATACAATACCGGAAACTATGATTGGCAGCAGACTATGGGTCTCAATTATGGCGTTACGATAGGGATGAACTTATTTAACGGGAATAGAAAGAGGCAGAAACAGAATGCTAAATTGGAAATTGAGAACCGTCGATTAGAGTCTGAGCAATTAGAGCTGTCTATAAAAACCAGTCTGGCGAATATGTGGATGGCATATCAGAATAATATGCAATTGGTAAATCTTGAAAAGGAAAATGTGGAAACTGCGTACGAAAATTATGATATTGCAATAGACCGTTACAAGCTTGGTGATTTATCGGGAATAGAACTCCGGGAAGCACAAAATAGCCTTTTTGCAGCCGACGAGAGACTTGTACAGGCAATGTATAATACCAAGTTGTGTGAGATATCACTCAATCAATTGAGTGGACAGATTATATCCTATACGGGTTACTAGAGAATTATCCTTTATTAAAAAGTATTTCGAATTTAGTACATCCATTCTTAGAACTAAGGTCAAACTTGCAGTTATGATTTAGCAAGACTTCGCGGACAAACATTAGTCCGATACCCTGACCTTGGTTTTTGGTGGTAAAGAATGGTGTGAAGAGTTTTTGTTTTACTTCTTCCGTTATATCCGGACCATTATTTGTTATTGTGATTGATAGCGGTTGCGTACTTGTCTTAATGTGTATTTCTCCTTCCGTACCAATCGCTTCGTAAGCATTTTTCACGATGTTGACTAATACTTGTTCAAATTGAATGCTATCAATATATGCAGTGTCAATATCTGTTGTCAGACTTAAAGTTAATTGAATATTCCTTCGTTGGCATTCTATTCGGGTCAGTGCGTCCACAGACTTTGCAAGTTCATTGATGCTGACTTTAGATAATGTTGGAAGTGGAATTTTTACTACTTCAGCAAAATTACTGATAAATTCACCCAAGTGCCTGCATCTGTCAAAGGACGCTTCTACAGCAGGTAATACGTCAGCGAGTTCATTATTTTCGTCTTGACGTAAGGTGTCTGATATAACGTTCAATGTAGAACTGACAGCTCCTACCGAGTTGTTTACTTCGTGAGCCATCATACGGATGATATTTTCGTATGATTTTTTTTCTGTTTCAAGTAATTCGTGAGTTAATTCTTCTATGAGAATGAAAGGATGAGCAAACCCTCTGTCTATGAACGAAGAACGTGAACATCGGTGCATTGTAATACCCGATCCGCGAATAACAACGTCCTCATTCGGTTTTAAATCAGCCAATTGTTTTCCTATATTTATACTGCTTTCTGATAATTTCTTGCCTTTTACTTCATTTATATTTGAAATGCTTAACAATCGTAGTCCGGCTGAATTTATTTCGGATATTTTTTCATCAAAATCAAGAATAACAACCCCTTGTGGTGATGCTTGTATGAGTAAATCAAGGAAGTGGTTTTTCTCCCTTACTTGTAAGCGTTCATCCTTTAGCTGATCCATCATTTTATTAAATACTTCTATTACCTGATTGGCTTCGCTACTGGCAATAGGACGTAGGCGAGTAGAAAAATCCTGCTCTTTGAGTAGTTCCATTCCGCTAGATATGATCTGATAAGGTTTTATGAGTCTGTGATATAGTATAGAGAAAAGAATAATTGCAAGTATTCCTATCCCTTCTATAATCAAGAATTTATGTATGTCTGTTTTGAAGAATAAAAAGCCGATTCCCAAAATTGATCCGAAAACTAATATAGCTAAAATAAAAAAGAGAATCTTTGATTTCATAGTTTACTCATCTGTGCTTATACCATATTTTTCAAGCCTTCTGTATAATGCTTGGCGAGTTAATCCTAATGCCATAGCCACTTTAGAATGGTTACCTCCATATAGCTCTATTGCTTTGATAATCATGTTTTTTTCTAATTCATCCAAAGGATAAACAGAATCCGGTAAATTTGTATTTATACTGGGTATCTCAGTATATTGCTCCTTAAAGTCAGAGTCTGTTATGATATTCTTTCCTGAAACCAGAATGACCCTGTCTACCAGGTTTTTTAATTCACGGATATTACCCGGATAAGGTAACTTTTTCAGATAGTTTATCGCCTCTGCAGATACTTCTATATTTGATAATCTGTTTTGTTCTACTTGCTTTCTTACAAAATGATTTACCAGAAGAGGAATGTCGTCGATTCTTTCACGCAAAGCTGGTACACGTATCGTAATCAGGTTGATGCGATAAAATAGATCTTCGCGGAATGTTCCTTTTGCTACCATTTCTGCCAGATTGCGATTGGTCGCACTAATAATCCGTACATCCACTTGTTTTTGTTTACTGTCTCCTAAGGATTCAAAAGTCTTGTCCTGTAATACTCTAAGTAATTTGACCTGACAGGCAGCATCCAGTTCCCCTATTTCGTCAAGAAATATGCTTCCTCTATTTGCTAACTCGAAGCGTCCTATTCTGTCGTAATGAGCATCTGTAAAAGCTCCTTTTTTGTGACCGAACATTTCGCTTTCGAATAAGGATTGGGATATACCTCCCAAATTTACTTTTACGAATGGATTTTTACTTCGGTCACTATTTTCATGTATTGCTTCGGCAATAAGCTCTTTTCCTGTTCCACTTTCTCCCGTTACCAATACCGAAGCATTGGTTTTAGAAATTCGGGATATTGTATTGAATACATTGAGTAATAGGGGAGACTTTCCAATTATTTTATCATTGATAAATTTATTGGAAGTATCTGAATCATTTATATTTTCTTTTGCTTCATCTTTTAGTTGTAAAGCCGTTTGAATAGTATTTAATAAAGCCATATTATTCCATGGCTTGGTAACGAAATCAAAAGCTCCGGCTTGTATTCCTTTTACTGCCAGATTAATAGAGCCCCATGCTGTGATGAGTATTATAGGAATTTCCGGACAAAATATTTTAACTTGTTTGAGTAAAGTAAGTCCTTCTTCCCCGCTTGTTCCTTTGGTATAATTCATATCCATAAGGATGAGGTCTGGAGATGTTGCTTTGACAAACTCTATTGCTTCTTGCGGATTACATACAGATGCCGTTTCGTAACCCGCTCGTTTGAGAACAAGAGTCAGAGAAGAGCGGATTGCACTATCATCGTCGCAAATTAGTATCATAAGAATTTATTTATAAATATAAAAGTAAGCATTTTTGCTATAAATACCGGTTAGTTTAGTAAGTTTTCATAATCGACAGATAACTCTTTCTTTTTTATGAAATCATAGAGAGTGAGGCTCCGTATTTGGTAATAATATGACCATAACAAGAACATTTGCTCTATATAATTCCTCCTAGCTTGGTCTTTCGATGATTGTGAATCATTCAGATTTAATACATCAATCTTACCCAGTACAAAGGCTTCAATAGACGTGTTGTAGCGTTGTTGAGCTATTTCATCTGTAGCTTTGGCCAGCTCCAATTGTTTGGACTGATTGTTGAAATTCTGTACACGCAGGAAAATATCCTGATTAAAATCAATTTGTTCTTTTTCTATTTTTGAATTTTCTACTTCGCGATTGGCTTCGGCTATTTTTACTTTACCTTTGCCTTTACCCCAATCGAGAATTGGAATTTTTACGCCGACATTAACTATTTGGTTGCTACGCCAATTATTCGAACTAAAAGCTTGATTAAAGCTGTCTTCTTGACCCGACATTCCAAAAGAAACAAATAGTTTTGCATTCCATCTGTCTGCTTTTGCCTGGCTAACGTCGCGTGATGCCTCCAGCATCCTTCTTTGTACATTTTGGGTGAATGAATTATTTTGTCGTGCCATGGACAATACGTCCGAGTATGTCAATACAGGAACTTCTGTTGACAATGATTCGGGTATAGAAGGCTTTAAGACTATATCTTCTCCATATCCCAGATAAGACCGCAGGCGAAACATTCTAAGATTGAGGGACGATTGCGCATCGGTTAGATATGATTCGGCATTCAATAGTGATACTTTTAGTTGAAGAAGATCATTTTCTGATATTTGTCCAATCTTCCTTTTAGCTTCCGCAATTGTATATAATTTCTCAGAGTTTTTTAAATTTTGTTGGGCTATTTCCATATTTATTTGCCCCAATAAAAGATCGAAGTAATAGGTAACACCTGTATTGGCAACTTCTTCCATGTTTGCTACCAGTTTTTGTTTAGCCTCTTTATATTTTACGGGCTCTATTCGTTGTAACCATTTTACCCGGTTGAATCCCAATATAGGTTGTTCCAGCGTGATGGATGCAGGTATTCCCATATATCGGGTAGACTCTCCGTCACCATATTGCTGTAAGCGTTGAAAACTGCTTTCTACGGATATAGTACCTCCTGTCAACGGTATGTTTTGGGTTATAGATAGCCCTCCATCGATGCGGCTGTAGTCGTTGCTCACATAGGTATAAGTCCCGTCCGAATTCTGAAATGCATTGTATGATTTTGAATAATAGGGCAGGGTAGTACTTATACTTACTTCCGGTAACAATTCTGCTCTATAAGTTCTATATCCCCAATAGCTGGACTTGAATTGGTTGCGAGCTACAACAGCATCTACTGAATTAGAGAGGCTCCTGTAGATTGCATCATTAAGGCTGATCGTGATTGTGTCTTGCGCCGCCATACTTACCGATAACCAGCAAAATATTATAATTGAAAGAATCTTTTTCATATATGTCTGTTTATTTTATTTATTCATCATGCAAAGCTATTGCCGGTTGTATATTCGAGGCTCTACGGGCAGGATACCACACTGCAAAAACCGCAATTGCCAGAAGAGCAATAAATGTAATGGTATAGTTAATAAAATACATACTTATCCCGGTTTTTACTGTTTCTCTGTCGATAACAGGAATACCAATATCTTTTAGAATATCTACCAGAGAGATATTTATACAGATTATAGTTGCAATGACGCTCGCAATAAATAACAGAATTATTGTTTCTGTAGCGAACATCGATTTAACACCTCTCTTAGATGCTCCCATTGCCATGCGTAGTCCAATTTCACTTCTTCGCGATTGCATTCGAAACCAAAATGAGCCGATAACACCTAAAAAAATATTTACGATTAAGAAAATAGATATAGCATAAATGCTTTTGAAATTATTCTCATATCCGGCTCTCTCGAGGGCTCTTACCCTGTCTTTCTCAATCGGAATAACATCTGCGAGATAGTATGGGCCGATTTCAAGCTGAGTTTGCATATCTTGTTTGAATCGCTCAGCAAAATCCTTGTCGGCATCAGGTTTTACTCTGAAGCATAGTTCGCTCCATGATAGGAAATCGCTGTTTCTTTGTAAAGGAACATAGGCTATGTGGACGTATTCTTCATATTCATTTTTCTTCGACTTTTCTGCAATGCCTATTACTTTGTTCTTTGTTTTTCCTAAATCTATATACTTCACTTCAGACGGTGTTTTCTGAGCGAACATATTGTCAGCCCCCGCACTTATTACAGCGTAATTGCCCGATATAACTTCATTCCAGTTGAAGACTCTGCCAGAGAGTATTTTAATGTCGAATATTTCGAAGAATTCAGGCGTAACCATCTTGTCATAGACTTTTTGTTCTACGGAATCTACCAGATAATTGTTTCCTGTAAATATTCCATATGGACGCGCAAAAGCAGAAAACCCGACCTGTTCTATACCATGATATGATTTTACTCTGTCGTGAATAGTCCACAAGTGATCATTTACACTTTCTCCTTCCGCTTTTTCCCAATCATCCCTTGTCCCTAGCGAAATGCGATATGTATGTTCTATATTAAACCCCTTTGGCTCAAAATAACGATTAACCATAAAATATAAATAATCGGTACAGAACCACAGAATACAGAATACGATGATCAATTCTGCTAATAACCATATATTAGTTTTGCGTTCGCTCCATATTATTTTAAAAATATGTTTTACCATAGTTATTCGCTTTTTCGGTTAAGAGATTCTACAATATTCATCCTTGATGCTTTGTAAGCAGGTATGCCTGCCGAGAGTAGATTCAATATCAGACAAGCAATAAATACGCCTGCAAATATGTTTAGAGAAATAAGTGTCTCTAACGGGATTATACTTCCTGCCTCGACTCCCAATAACCACTTTTTTAACTCAAGAACCGCATAATACGATAGAGCTAGCCCAATGATACCACCAATAAGTGTGGTGATGAGGTTTTCATATAATACTTGTATGAGTATAGTATATTTCTTTGCGCCGAAAGATTTTCTTATCCCAATTTCTTCTGTTCTTTTCTTGATACGCGATATACTGAAACTTGAGAGATTAATAGCCGGAATGAGAAATAATACGATTAGTATAAAAACCATTTTACGGTTATTCTTCTCTATGTCAGGTATGTCAGCACTTTTATTCATTTGTTGAGCTTTATGATCATAAGGACCAGATAAGCTAAGCGTCCATTCGTTGTCAGTAGCATTATATTTTCGTTCAGTGAGCCTTATCTCTTGATTTATAGTTGAGAAATCTGTTTTGTTTTTTGCTAAAAGTAGGACTGTATATCCGTTATAGGCATAATCTTTTACAGTTGTAAACGGCATATATATATCGGCATAAGCATATTCAAATATGGGAGAAACATCTTTTATAATACCTGATACGACGAATGGTTTAAAATTAACCTGAATTGTTTTTCCAACAACATTTTCCGTACTTCGAAATAGCTGTCTGGCCGTACTTTCGGTGATAACTGCTTTTTTTAGTTCCGAATCGAAATCTTCCTTTGTAAAAGGCTTTCCGTCAATAAAACTAAATGACATGAATTTCCAGTATGCAGCATCTACTAATTTATTGCTTAAAGATAGACGTATAGGATGCGTTTCAGTACTTGCAATGCAATCGTCCTTTGTAGTGCATATTGCCGTTACCAGTTCGGGTGTTGTCAAATTTAACAGATACTCTTTATAGGTATCGTATTCTACATAACTATTTCTAAATTTCGACTTATCAGTTATTCCTTCTTTCTTTTGCCATTTAATGTATAGAGTCTTGTCCCTGTTATTTTCAGGAGAAATATTTGTGTTTTTTATCGATTGCGAAACAATGATTACCATTATCATCATAATAGCAATAGCAGTCCCACTTATAGTAATAATACTGGTGAACTTGTTTTGCTTTAGCATCGCAATGGCTTGTTTGAAATAGACTTTATACATAGTGTAAGCTTTAGTTTTTATTCATCCTTCAGTGCTTCCGCCGGTTGTGTTTTGGCTCCTTTGCTTGCCGGATACCATACGGCAATAAAAGTTATCGCAGCAAGAAATATGAATGTAATTCCATAATTGATGAAGTGTTGAATAATATCAATCTTCTCTTTTCCTCTATCGGGAACAGGTAGATTGATATCTTTCAAAATATCTCCTATCGATATATTCACACATATAATAGCTGCCACAAGGCTGGCAAGAAATAATAATGAAAATGTTTCGTAAATAAACATTCGTTTTACACCTCCTTTGGTAGAGCCCATAGCGATGCGAAGTCCTATTTCGCTGCGACGTGATTGTATTCTAAACCAAAAAGTTCCGACAATTCCGAGAAAAATATTAATGATGAGGAATGAGGATATAGAATAAATACTTTTAAAATTATCGCTGTATCCGGTCCATCCCATATAGCTTTCGCGGTCTTTATCTATAGATGTTACTGATGATAGATAATAGTGCCCTAACTCCAATTGGTTGCGCATATCTTTAGTAAATTGTTCCGAAAAGTTTTTATCTGCTTCGGGTTTGACACGTACGCATATCTCTCGGTGTCTTGCTGTAAATTGATTGTCCTTTTTCAGAGGATAATAAGTAATAGCATTATATTCTTCAAATTCACTTCGTTTACTTTTATTGGCAACACCTATTACATTATCATTATTTTCTTTGTTATCCTTATCTCTGTTTATGAATTTCACATTTTCAGGATTTTGTTTTCCAAACAGATCGTTTTTATCGGCACTGATGATAACAGGTCTTCCGGATATTGAGTTTTCCCATGTAAAGGGTATTCCCGATATAATGTTTATTTTGAATACCTTGAAGAACTCTGGAGTAATTCTTTTTATTTGTACATTAACCTCTACTGAGTCTTGCATGATGTTGGAACTGGACCAAGATCCGGAATAGGGATATGCCGCACTTGAATAACTTACATATTCTATAGCTGGATATTGTTTTATTCTGTCGTAAATGGTCCATATGTCTTCCAGCATTTTATTTTTATCTTCGTCACTACCTGAGCTAAGAATTTCCCGACCTTCATCTTTAGCGCTAATATTAATATTATAGGTGTGTTCTATATCAAATCCTTGAGGCTGAAAATATCGTTTAGCTGTAAAAAATAGATAATCAGTGCAGAACCATAGTATGCAAAAGACTAGTATTAATTCCAGCAATATCCAAGCGTTTGTTTTACGCTCAATCCATATTATTTTGAATATTTGCTTTATCATGATTCTTGATTTTTACTGAGTGAGTCTACTATTTTAATTCTGGATGCTCTATATGCAGGAATGCCGGCTGAAAGAAGGTTGAGTAACATGCATACAACAAACACAGCAACAAATACCGGGATCGATACGAATGTTTCAATAGGTAGACTACCCCCCGATTCGATGCCCAATAGCCATTGTTTCAGCCAGATGACTACTGCATATGATAATATTAGCCCAATAACGCCGCCAATAAGGGATGTTATGAAATTTTCGTATAATACTTGTACTAAGATTACGTGTTTTTTTGCTCCGAAAGCCTTCCTTACTCCTATTTCTTCTGTCCGTTTTTTTATGCGGGATAAACTGAAGCTAGAGAGATTTATAGCAGGGATAAGCAATAGTAGCGATAGCACAAAAATCATTTTACGATTATTGCCTTTTACGTCCGGCTCATTATTGCTCGTATTCAGAATCTGAGTCGAATGATCGTAAGGGCCCAATAATGTGAGATTCCACTGGGTATCTGTCGCATTGAATTTTCGTTCGGCATCTCTTATCTCTTCATATATAGCATCGAAATCGGATTTGTTTTTTGCCAAAAGAAGGACATGGAATCCATCTTCTTCGTAACCACCTCGCGATGTATACGGTATATAGATGTCTGAATGAGCAAAGTTGAAAGTGGGAGAAACATTTTTTACAATACCGCATATGGTATAGGGTTTGAAATCTATGTTAATAGTTTTGCCTAATACACTTGCGTTACCATATAATTTTTTAGCTGTTTCTTCTGTTATTACTGCTTTTTTTAAGCCTGATTTGAAATCCGCCTCGCTAAACGAACTGCCCTCAGTGAACGTAAGATCCATTATTTTCCAAAAATTAGCGTCAGTAACCTTCATGTTTAGCGCCATCCTATCCATCTCATTTTCGGCAGTTGTAACCACAGCCTTATTCCATGAGTCTTGTTGTAGACTTACTAGTTCCGGCTTTTTTAAATCAGCTAAGTATCCTTTACATACTTGGTAACTGATTACACCATTGATATTCGTTCCATTTCCATCTTTTGCTTTCTTTATTTCATATCTCATATACATTGTTCTGTCCCTGTTTATTTCAGGAGGAATGCTTGTCTTTTTTATCGAATCGGTAACAATAATTACCATAATCATCATGATGGCCAAAGCTGTACCGATAACAGTAATAATGCTGATGAATTTGTTTTGTTTCAGCATCTCTATAGCTTGTTTGAAATAGGTTTTATACATGAATATTTAATTTATAATAATATTCTATATTAAACAAAGTGTGTGCCGTAGAGTCATTCGTTTGATTATTAGTGTTTTGTAAAAAAAAAGGTGTCCAATATTGGACACCTATGTACATTTATATGAATATTTAGATTGTTATTTGTTTAAATTAATTTCATAATAAAATTCTAAAAAAGGTTCTAAGTTGTCTTTTATTTCAATGCATGTATCTATCTTGATATTACTATATTCTTGTACTATACGAGAATGGGGGCATCCACCATTGCATATAGGTAAGTAGAAACAGGATATACATTCTTCATTGTTAAACGGATCGGCGGCTACCATATAGCGGGTTATCAAAGAATCATTTGTCTTTTTGTTCCTTAATATGGAACCAATTATCTGATTTGGATTCCCTACATCGAACCAACATTTGTATATTTCACCTTCTGGGCCTATTACAAAACTGTTTGAGATACGGGCTGTGCATTCAGAGCGATTGTTCGGTAGATGAAATTCATAAGGGATATAATTATATTTTTTATATTGTTCTATTAGAAATTGGACTTTCTGATTTCTATCGAACATGCAATCCGAAATCTTACAGCCACCTACATCGCACACAAAGCCGGGATATATAAAAATATCACTGTTATAACGATTTTTAATAAAGTCATATACTTTTATAAATTCTTCTTGATTCGTTAGATCAACATTGACTCTGATGACTAAGTTAGAGTTTCTGTCTTTTTTTTTAAAGATATCTAAGTTTTTTATAATTTTATGAAAGGTGCCTTTCCCTGACTTTAAACATCTACGCTTATCATGAAAATCTGAAAGACCATCTAATGTAATCTGAATATGCTTAATTTCTAAATTATCCAAAGAGTTAATTACTTTTTCGGTAAATAAGTAACCATTAGTTATGAGTGATGCTGAATATATTATGTCTAATTCCTTAATTTTTTTTGTTATGCTTTTTATTCTATTGTATTCTAAAAGCGGTTCACCTCCAAACCAGGTTATATGTACTTTCTTTAACTGTTTATTTTTAATGAAATTTATAATTGCATCTTCTACCTCATCATTCATAGATTTTATTGCTTTGTTTTCTTCAAAACAATAACTGCATGAAAAATTACACTTTAAAGTTGGATTTATTGTCAAGTTTAATGATGAATTTTGATAACGACTTATGTATGTTTCATGTTGTAATTTATAAAACATATCTTTATCATTATTAACCAAAGCCTTCATCTCTATTAAATAATTAATGAATTTAGACTTCCTAAACTTGAAACTTCCTGTTCTTTCAATTTCTTTCAAATATAAAAATGCTTCTTCATTTAATTCCGCAAAACTGTTTGATAAGGAATTATATAAGAGAAATCCAAATTTAGAAGATTTGAATAGATAATTATATTTAGACCAAACCATGTTCGGATAATGTTATTATGTAATTTAATTAAAGGATAAAATATTTCCTTATATGCAACGGAGATATTTTATCCTTTAATTAAAGATATAATTTGTGAATTTAAAGGACAACTTGACTGCATGTATAACGTCCTCCACATGCACCAGAACTCGGTATATATCGTTCACAATCTACAGACTGACATGTATCTATATAGCTGCCACCAATGATATGACGCATCTCATTTTCTAATAAAAAATCTTTGACAGAGTGCTTTATCAAATGTTTCTCATCTTTTGGAACTTTAATAAGTTTTAATTTTTTCATAGCTTTAATATTAAAATTATATATATATATATCAAATATAGTTAAATGATGATGTTTATTCTGGTTTGCTGATTGTTTTTATGCATTTTTAACTATATTGTTTGAGGGCTATAGCCGGTTGTGTTTTAGATGCTGTATATGCCGGATACCAAACACTGATTATAGCAAATAGAAACATTAATATTATAGTTGTCAGAATGGCTACAACAAATGTTCTAATGGCAACC
>POVV01000627.1_pt1 | contig 20657 bp, 10 predicted proteins | sample 1560271 | NCBI WGS metagenome assembly POVV01 (sample SAMN08337232, study PRJNA429181) | Bioreactor metagenome, whole genome shotgun sequencing project. | biome: cows' rumen and soil; feature: anaerobic; isolation source: anaerobic chemostat enrichment culture, galacturonate as sole carbon... | reverse complement strand
TACTAGAAAAATTAGGATAGAATACATCTCCTATTTTTGTATAGATTCCCTTATGAGGTTCAGTAGCATTATCTCTGGAATCATAGATTAAAGTCATTCCGGCACCTATAGCTGTGATTTTTCTTTTCTCTCCATTCAGCACACTCATATCATCAAAATATTTGCCCCTTATATCTCGAGCATTTGTCATCAAACCTATCGCAGTATGGTTATCTATTTTCTTGAATAAATTGACTTTTACCTGCATATCCTGTATATTATAATCAGTGTAATCTGAATTTCTTCCTGCATTATAACCAACACCCCAATATTGGGAAGGTGTATCGGAAAAAGAAATATCTGAATCTATCCAATATCTCTTTTTAGGGAAATAAATACGACTGCGTATTCCAAGAGCATAAGCCCCCGAGGAGGTGGCATTGATATATAAAGAAATATTAGATGGATCATTATCTTTTTCACAACCATTTAGACGAAATAGCCCCGAGCCTATAAGGCCCATACCGACCTTAGTTTCATTCGTATAATAAGGGCCTCCGATTACAGAATAGTTAAAAGATTTGTCTGATGGCGTTTGATCGGATTTTTGTAAATATTGAAAAACTGTATTTTCGATATAACTAATCGCTGGTTTTATAAAACATTTATTTTCAACGATAATTGTGTCTTTCTCGTTATTTGTTTGTGCACTCACTGTTGTTACTACTCCTACAAGTAGAAAAAGTATTGCTTTGTATCGCATATAATTTATTAGGGATTTATTTATTGGTTTTTTCACGATACAAAAATAGAGTCTCCAGCCTGTTTACTCTTCTTGTTTTCAATTAGAAAGTTATTAAAATAAGATATTCCATTCTAATGATTTTCTATCTTTTATTAAAATGATATTTAAGGAGTTTTTGCTTGTCTAAGGACGGATAATCGTTTTATGAGAGCTTTTCAAATGCTTTTCCCCAAAAAAGAAAGCCCCGAATTCTTATATAAGATTCGGGGCTTTTCCAAAATAAGTTATACTTGAAGAATAATTACATTTCTTTAATATCCGTAATTCTGTCCATTTGGATCCATTGGACTTACTCGGTCTAGATGTTTTTGAGGTATAGGTCTGAATCGGTGAAATGGTTTAACATTCGGTGCAGCAAAAGAATTACGTTCTTTGAGCATTTTGACAAAGAAATCGGCTCCATTTCTTACTAAATATTCAAAACGATGCAATTCTCCTTCTGTCTCTTTACCGTTTTCGTCAAGGAAGAATACTAATCTGGCATCATCGGTCATAGCACTGATAAATCCTGCAGTAACTTTCATTTCATCTACTGTCGATTTATTTCTGTCAGCGTAGTTACCTCCATCATATTTCCAATAATGTGAATATTTGCTTTCACCTTCTTTCCATGCAGCGCGCTCGCGGACAATATTTAGAGCTGCAGCCGAATTTGCATAATCCCCTTTCATAGCCAAAGCTTCAGCTAACAAGATATATGTTTCTCCCAAGCGGTAGCAGAAATAATCCCTAAATCCGGCCTGATCGTTGGTTGATGCTCGACGACTATCCAAATATTTTATTAGAGTAGGGAAAGTATTTGTTATTCCGTCTCTGATACCTCTATTTCCAATCTCGGTTTTTGTAATAGATTGCATTGGTATATACCAGTAAGGTTCCATAGAACGTGCTAAAGCAAGCTTCTCAGAACGAGTTCCACTTTGGAAACGTTTATCCAGATTCTCTACAGAGAATACAATGGCTGTATCGCCTGCCACATAACGAGGAGATCCTTCAGTCTTACCTATCGATGTCGGATCAAAGGTTCCTGCGGCATTCGTGAAAGATTTCCAACTCACATCAGCCGAAGGTGTCTGGTTGGCATAATATACCCATACATGAGACTTATAAAGACGAGAGTCTATCAGTTTACCTTGTTTAGAACTTGCATAATATTGTGGTCCGTATAGTCCGTTATCAGCATACAAGAAAGGTGTTGGAGAAGTCCGTCTCCATCCGCGACCAGTAATTAAATCACGACCTATTCCCATACTGGTACCTCTACTTACACTTTCTGTACCTTTTCCATTTTCTGTAACCATAGGCATACCGTCAGCTTGTGTAGTAAACATCATATGCAGCCAGTTACCGCCATCATTGACTTTGTCCGGAGTCTGGTTGTTATAAAAGTGGTTGGTTGAGAACTGTATGCTAAAAAGAATTTCAGGGCCTGCATAATCACCCGGAGTCGGGCCTCCTGTCTTAGGATTAAATCTCCATAAGTCAGCATAGTCGGGACTAAGGGTATGATTGCTGCCACTTCCTGCACCAGTACCAAAATTACAAACAGCACTTGCATATTTTATAGCCAAATCTAAATCGTCTGTAGTTGCTCCACGATCTTCATTCATTTTAGGGTCAGACTGACTTTGTGTATATTTCTGACAATAACGGAACATATGCGATTTAGTTAGTAAATGCCCTGCAGCACCTTTACCTACACGACCATAATCACCAGTTACTTTACCTTGCGCATCAGCCCACGGAAGTAAATTCCATGCTTCTGTAGCATCGTTTATGATTTGTGCCCAAATTTCTTTTTGTGGCGAACGTACAAAGTTGAGCTTTGGTGCATCAACAGGCTCTAGTACCAACGGGCAATCACCGTAGTGTATAGCCAGCACGTAGTAATAATAGGCTCTCAGGAACAATAGCTCACCTTTTCTTATATTCTTGATGTCAGCAGCCATAGTTGTATTCGACTCTATGTATTTTAACCCTAGATTAGCTCTAGCTACGCCATTGTAACAATCTGTCCAAAAGGCAGAGAATGTCTCATTCGAAGGATTCATTGCTGATGTATATAAAGCAAAATCAGTACCTCCGTCTCCCCCTATTGTGTACATATCTGTACCGATCTCCTGAAAGATTATTCCTGATGGAGTATTCGATGTTGAAAACATTCCCCTTCCGTTTTGGTAAGCTGATACAACCAACGCATTAAGCCCTTCGTTGGAATTGTAGTAGGTATAATTCGTGTTATATCCTTTTTCTTCCAAAAAATCTGAGCAGGATGCCATAATACATCCAAATATTCCAATTGTAATTATATATTTTAAGGATTTCATGTTTCTTATTATTTAATTGTTAAAATGTTAAATTTACGCCAAACATATAATTTCTCAGGGTTGTAGGTTCACTATAGGATTCGTGTTTGCGAGCATAGTCTCTTGTCGCCTTAACCGAACCTTCAGGGTCGTTGTTTGGATAACTCGTAAATGTGAACGGATTCTGTAATTGTGCGTAAAATCTAGCTTTTTCGACACCAACAATCCTTGTAAGACTGGCTGGTAAAGTGTATCCTAATGTAATATCAGATATTCGAACGAAGTCACCCTTGTTATACCAATAAGCTTCTCTATGCGGTTGGTCAGCATCTCCTTTTGTCGGTTTTCTGAAACTGCTCTGAGTATTTTCAGGTGTCCAGTAGTTTACGACCCGTGTGTTCATACGTCCATCGTGTCCTACTCCTGGATCGCTATAAATTGTATGTCCAAACATTCCATACATAAATATATAAAGGTCGAAATTCTTATAATAGAAATTATTTCCCATACCAAGATTCCATTTTGGCATTTTTTGTCCGCGGAAATCACGGTCTTTTTCATCAATTTTGTAGTTTCCATCCAGATCAACAAAACGTAAATCACCAGGTTTGTAAGAATGGCCGTTTGCATTAAATTTTGCCATTTCTTCCATGTCCTCTTTTGAGTATCCCCAAACATTTTTAGTATTTACATAATCGTAATATGTATCAACCGGATGTCCAACAAACCACATATTTGCGACATCTTTTTCTAGACCGGATGCTAATTTTACAATTTTTTCCTTATTCATCGAAAACTGTAATGAGGTATTCCATTTGAAGTCTTTTGTTTCAAAGTTTACAGTGGAGATGGCTACTTCAATCCCTTGATTTTCTGTTTCTCCGATGTTTGAAAGAATTTGACCAAATCCAGATACTTCAGGTAACGCACGGAACATTAACAAGTCCTTTGTATTTTGCTTGTAAACATCAACGGAACCTGAGATGCGTCCTCTTAATATTCCAAAATCAACTCCGAGGTTGTATTGTCCTGTAGTTTCCCATGTTAAGAGTGGATTAGATAGCGAATTAGGAGCATAACCTATTGCACCGATCTCTCCCCATGTGTAGCGACTACTAGAGATTTGTCCTATAGTTTGATATGGATTAACAGCAGAGTTTCCTGTCTTTCCATAACCTAAACGAAGCTTCAAATTAGAAACTACTGGTATATTATTTTTTATAAACGCTTCATCGGAAATACGCCATGCAAAAGATGCAGATGGGAATGCAACCCATTTATGACCTTCAGCCAGACGAGAAGAACCATCACTACGGATAGATGCTGTTAACATATAGCGATTGTCTTTGAACCCATAGATAGCACGACCCATCCATGACATCATCGACCATTGCGTGTAACCACTTGTAGCAGATTGTGTACTTGCTGTTCCTAGATTGTAATACCATTGAGACTCAATTGGTAGGCCCACACCGCTTGCAGTAACAGGCTCATCGATTGATTTCTCAACAGACTGTACTCCTGTTAAATTAAGGCTATGTTGTCCAAACGTTTTGTTATAGCTAAGTATGTTCTCAAAGGTCCAACTTCTTTTAAACTCCAGGTTTTGATTGGCTCTGGCATGACCAAAACCTTGTTGTGTAGAGGCAGAAGCATAAAAGGCCTGCTCTTGTCCACTATAATAATTTGTTCCGAAATTAGCTCGGTATGATAATCCATTGTCTAATGTTATTTGAGCATATAGGGTTGCATCAATCTGGTTTCTTTTGGTTTTTCCTTGATTTCCGGTAAAGTCATAGAAAGGGTTCCATAACATACCTTCTCCTGTTGGATGTGGAACTAAACCTAAAGCAGGATCACCATTTTTTGTAACATCACCTCCATTACCGTAATCACCACTACCGCCCGGAGTATAGTAAGGAGTACCTAATGGGTTCCAGTTTCCTCCAACTCCGGTACCATTAAAATATTCCCAATAAGCAAAGTTTGTAGTAGCTCCCATATTTATATGTTTACCAAGTTTTTGGTCTACGTTCATACGTAAGGTATATCTTGTTCGAAAAGATCGTGGGGTAATTCCTTGATTATCCATAAACGATCCGGATAGGAAGATTTTGGTATCCTTACTTCCTCCACGTATACTTATGTTATGATTTTGAGATATTGCCTCATCCCTGTATCCTGCCATTTGCCAGTTGAATCCGCGAAGCATAGATGGGTTATATGTCCCACTTTCCCATGCTTTGCGTACAGACTCAAGTACATATCCAGATTGATCGCGGGTGATATATTCCATTTTTTGATCATATTCCCAATTCGGAGTCATGGATGGGTATGCCGAAGTCGGATCTAAGGTATATCCTCCTTGTCCGTCATATATATATTTGCGATCGGCTTCTCGTAAATATTCTATATATTCCGCCGCATTTCGCACTTTCCTCATATTATCTATTTTACCAATAGTGACATAACCATTATATTCTACATTCACTTTTCCTTCTTCTCCTTTTTTGGTTGTCACAAGTATAACTCCATTTGCTCCACGAGAGCCATATATTGCTGTTGCAGATGCATCTTTTAAAACTTCAATTGAGGCAACATCCGATGGGTTGATTACACTTACACCACTGGCTGAAGGTATTCCATCAATGACAAATAAGGGATCATTGGTTGCTTCAATAGAGCGATTCCCTCGTATACGAATCATGGGGTCGGTATTAAGATCTGCTCCCGCAACCATCATCCCTGCCACTTTTCCACGCAGTGCTTCTTGGATCGTTGTTGGTGCTGTAGCAATCAAGTCTTCGGCTTTCACTTGAGATATAGAGCCTGTAAGGTCTCGTTTCTTTTGCACACCATAACCAATAACCACAACTTCGTCTAATCTCTTGTTATTTTCTTTTAAGATAATTTGGATATTGTTTTTGTTCGAAACATCAATTTGTTGTGTTTCCATTCCGATGTATGAGACTATGAGGACTTGCTCTCCCGAGATAAGTTCAATGTTAAATTCCCCATCTGTATTTGTTACAGTTGCATTCTTTGTATTCTTTTGTACAACAGAAACTCCAATGAGTGCTTCCTGTGTCTCATCTAAAACTTTACCATTTATTGTTCTACCTTTTTGCTGTGCTAAAGTCGGTAAACTATATAAAATACCTAATAGTAATATGACTAAAAACGACTTACTCTTGGTTAGAGAAGTAGGTTTATATAAAAATGTATTTTTCATTATAACAATTTTAAGTATTAAAAATTTAATTGTTTTATTAGCAATATCTTCTTTATAAGAAGCTTGATGTTATTTCTTTTTTGTTACATGTTATTTCATAAATATATCATTTAATGTTTTGTATTTTTCATCACTTGTTGTTTTATTCTACAGAAGATTTCAGAATTTGATAGGAATTCTACATAGACTTAGGCTAATCAGTAAAAAAGAAATTTTTATAAAACACTATCGATTTAGATTCTCAAAATAACAGCTTTCAGCCATTATCTTTTTAGGTTAAATTTTCCAAAGTTCAGTTGTAATAGATTTGATTTTTAGCAGCTTTTTCATAATATAAAATATTTTATAACAAAAAGAATCACTCAGCGATAGTTATAAAAACTATACACCAATCGTTATATCCTTCTGAACACAGTTCAGATTCCACTATAATATTTATGCAATATATACCGGCGCTTATGCAAAAATACGTTAAACAAATCTAGAAACTAGCATGGATTATTGTTTAATGAAACTATCTTCTATTTGTTTAAAATTGTTGTACCGAAATGAATTTTGTCGCATATTATTTAGTTTTTGTCGCACCTAGAGATATTTAATGTTTTTTTAGATAAAAAATGCAATAGGTTATGTGTTAATGTCCTCTAAATTAGTATTTTATTGTTTAATAGTGTTCTTTGACTTTATACTTATTAATGTGTTAATAAGGTATCGTATTATCCATAATAGATAAGGAAATTTCTTCTAAAAATAGTATCTTTGTTATAATCTAAATTTAAACCATGAAATACTTATATCTTTTATTTATATTGTCATTGTTCTACCTAAGTAAAGTCTCAGCACAGAATACACATCCTTATAATATGAAAGATTATCGGATGACAGAATTATCTTCAAATCTTATCAATAAAATAATTCAAGATTCTAGCGGTTATATATGGGTCGCTACCGATTATGGACTAAATAAGTTTGATGGGATTAAATTTACTCAATATTTGCATATTGAAGGAGATAGTACATCTTTGTTAAGCAATAATGTTAAAACATTAATGATTGATAAGAATGGTATACTATGGATCGGCACTAACAAGGGAATTCAATGTTATAATTCTTTAGAAAATTCATTTAAAACAATTATTTTTCCCGAGAATCTATATCTCCACGTTTCAAATATAATTGAGTTACGTGATGGTCAGATGTGGGTGACGACAGCAGGAACTGGAGTTTTTTCTATTGATAAGGATAACCTGAGAGCAAAACCACTTGACGAAATTACACGGTTGACAGATGATTTTATTGCATATATGTATCAAGATAAACAAAACTATATTTGGTTTGGAATTAATGACAAGGGACTTATCCAAATGAACCCTATTACAAAGAAAACAAAACAATTTACAATCCCTGATATTCCTTCTAACTCTATTATTTGTATGCTCGAAGACGATAATGATAGATTATTAATGAGTACCTCAATATCTGTGAGTTATTTTGATAGAAATAGTCAAAAGTTTATTCCCATAGAATGGGAAGGGCAACCTGGGTATGGCATTACGGATATGACTTTAAGCCATAATGGGAATGTGTTTGTTAGTACTACGACTAAAGGTCAGGGAGTTAAATATATCGATAAGAAAAGTGGGAAATTGCTAACGTATACAAATTCGAGAAACAGCTTGGCTATTAATACAGGAAAGATTCATGCCTTATTAGAGGATCGTGATAAAAATCTTTGGTTGGGTTGTTTTATGAAAGGTTTATTAGTAATACCTAATAAGTCGACCCAATTTAATTTTTGGAATATTGTAAATAATCAAAATCAGCTAGGGAATTTAATTACATCGATATATAAGGATCATGAAGGTTATATTTGGTGCACTGTAGATAGAGTTGGTATTCTTAAATTGAATGATAAAGGGGAAATAATAAAGCAATATACAGAGATCGATGATGCAATATCGATAGTGGAAGATTCAAAAAATAATCTTTGGATTGGTTCTTATAGTAAGGGGCTTGCTAAGTTGGATCGTAAAACAGGTAAATGTAATTTCTTGAATATCCCTTATTATGGCTATATGAAGACAATAAGGGAAGGTAGGGATAATTTACTCTATATATCAACTTTTGGTGCCGGATTTATTCAATATAATCCTCAAACAGGTATTCACAAACAATATAATATGAGGCAGGAGGACCCGCAAAAGGGTAGGCTTGGCAATGATTGGATTACTTCTATCCTATGTGATTCCAAAGGGTTAATATGGTTTGCCCATTATAAAGGGGTGAGTTGTTTTGACCCATCTCAAAACCGTTTTATTCCTATCAAGCATGATAGTATTTTATCAAATCAGATATGTTTGTCTATTATGGAGAGTAGCGATGGCAATATATGGTTAGGAACATATAATGGACTTTTCTCTATAGATAGAGCTACTCAGGATATAAACAATTATACAGTAAAAGATGGGCTGTCGAGTGACGTTATTTGTGGCTTGGCTCAAGATAAAGAGAGGAATATTTGGTGTAGTACCTTTCAGGGTATTAATCAAATAAAAATAAAAGATAATAAAATAATAAACTATTATATAGGAAATGGATTATTTGATAAGATTTATAATAGAGGTGTTTATTTTCAGGGTGCTGATGGGATTATTTATTGGGGAGGGAATAATGGAATAACTTCTTTTTATCCTGAAAATATTATTACACCCAGTTATGAACATGAGATATTGACTACTAATCTGTATGTTCATAATCAGTCTGTGAATATTAATACATTATCAGGAGGGAAGCATATAATCGATTCGGAGATACTATCAGCGAAAGAATTTAAATTTTCATATGAAGATAACACTTTCACATTCGAATTCTCGACTATGGATTTCATTGACCCGGAGAATATATACTACGAATATAGATTAAAAGAATTAAGTAGCGAGTGGAGTTCAACACTACCGGGAATTAATCAGGTAACATATAATCATCTGAATCCCGGAAAATACACATTAGAGGTTAAGGCTGGTAAATTTGGTGCTTTCTCTCAGCCGAAGCAGTTTTCTATTATTATATCACCTCCCTGGTAAAGAGTACATGGGCATATGCATTTTACTTATTTCTCATTCTTATTTTTGGAGTATTGATCGTGAATCTTATTCGGAAGAAGAGAAATGAACAGATAAATGAATCGAAGCTTCAGTTTTTTATTAACATCTCCCATGAGATAAGATCTCCTCTTACTCTGATAATAAGTCCTATGGAAAAACTTCTGAAAAGTAATTTCGATACAGAAACCATGCAAACTTTGCAAAATATGTATCGTAATGCAAACCGAATATTGGGGCTTGTGAATCAATTGCTCGATATAAGAAAGCTGGATAAAGGACAAATGAAGTTGAGGTTTAGTAAGACTGATATGGTTGGTTTCATAAAAGAGTTGTTTGATGTTTTTGAATACCAATCAGTGAGGAGAAATATTCAGTTTACCTTTCAACACTAAGATGACAACTTAGAAGTGTGGATTGACCGGAATAACTTCGACAAAATATTGATGAATATATTATCAAATGCGTTCAAGTATACTCCTGATGGTGGAGAAATAAATGTATCATTAGCCACAGGAGTCGATAATAGCGTTTGGGGACCACTTCAGAAATACATGGAGATATCAATTGTTGATTCAGGTATAGGCTTAGAAGAAGGGAAGATAGAAAAAATATTTGATAGGTTCTATCAAGGACAAAATCAGGAGACGTTCACTACTGTAGGGTCGGGGATAGGATTAAACCTTGCTCGGACATTGGTGCTATTACATTATGGTGCTATTACAGCTAAGAACAGAGAGGGTACTACAGGAAGTTGTTTTACAATTCGCATACCCTTAGGGAATCAGCATTTGAGAAAGGATGAGATCGCAGATCAGGCATCAGACAGTCGTCCGTTGTTGAACCAAAGGAACTTTATGGAAAATGTTGCAAATGAAAAATCCGAACCGTATAGGCGAAGAACAAATTATAAAATTCTAATAATCGATGATGAAGAAGAAATAAGAGATTTTCTTTCTCAAGAATTGGGTGAGTTATTTAAAGTAATTACGGCTGTTGATGGTGTTGATGGGTTACAAGTTGCTATAGATCGACTGCCCGATTTAATTATTTCTGATGTAATGATGCCCAATATGGATGGTTTGAATTTGGTGAAAAGACTTAAAAATAATAATAATGTAAGCCATATACCTATTATTCTTCTAACATCAAAAGCTGAATACCAAGACCGTATACAGGGCTTAGATAGGGGAGCAGATGCCTATTTGTCCAAACCATTTAATATAGAAGAACTAATTGTCACTATAAATAATCTGATTTTAAACCGCAGGCTACTTAAAGGAAAATTTTCGGGAGCTCAGGATCAAGAAGATAAAATAAAGCCGATCGACTTCAAATCAGGCGATGATATCTTAATGGAACGTGTTGTTACGGTCATAAATGAGAACATAAGTAATACCGAACTCAATGTAAATATGCTGGCATCTCAAGTTGGACTTAGTCGGTCGCAGCTACATCGACGGATGAAAGATATGACCGGTATATCGCCTGTAGACTTTATTAAGAATATTCGGCTCAAGCAAGCTGCGAATCTTCTTAGAGAAAAGAAAATGGATGTGTCCTTAGTTGCATATTCCGTAGGATTTACGAATCAATCGTATTTCTCCACAATGTTTAAAAAGCTATATGGTATTTCTCCTACTGAGTATATAATGAAAGCTCAGGATGAAGATGATGCAAAAAAATAGAATTAATATGAACCTCAAGAATTATCTTGAGGTTTATTTTTGATATCGAAAAAGAGTTCTGCAGGCCTTTTGAAATTTAGTTTGCTAATTTCTTTAACTGTAAGTAGATATGCTAAAAAAGTGACAAAGGTGACAAAAGTAACAGGTTATTGTATATATTTCCTTGTTACTTTCTCATTCGACCAATTCATATATAGATAAATAATCCTGCCAAGAATAACACTGGCAGGATTAAATCTCAAGTTCATTTATATATAGAGAGAATCTGATTAAAACAACAAGAATTTATGTCATAGCAAAATTATCTATTCTCCAAACATCCAATAGTCGAAATTAAATAAAGAGTGAGGTTCTCTCCCTTTAAACACAAAGTATACATCATGAACATCTTTTGTGTTTTTAACAGCTATTTCCTCTAAGCTCCAATTATCCCATTCTCCGGTATATGGCGCGTGCAGAGTACCGACCAGTTGTCCGTCAATATTATCAAGTCGTATTTCAATAGTTCCACCATGATATCTACTTGATACTGATGCGGAAAATCGTGAAGCTCCTTTATTTCCGAAATCAACGTCCCGTACTTTAATATAATCTCCATTATGTATGGAGGTAACATAAACACCGATTTTCTCATTCTCTTCTATCGATATACCTTCACTCCAAGCCATCGTTTCTGCTTCAGTTCTTTTAAAAGGATTCAATTTGTTAACACCCTTCATGATACCCTCTTTGGTCATTTTCATCTCAGGGATAGATCCATCCTCATTATAGGAGAATTGCTCTACACATACAGAACGGCAATAGCTATGGCCTCCGGGCAGGGCATCATTGTGATAAAAGAAGTATGAATTTCCCTTATAATCAATGATTCCGGGATGATTGGTATTACTGCCCCCTTCCAAAGGCATTACACAACCTTTATATTTCCACGGACCTGTCGGATTTTTACTTACTGTATAATGGAGTGACTCAGGGAAACCTGATGCATAGATCATATAATACAAACCTTGACGTTTATAGACCCATGGTGCTTCGGTAAAGCCTGGTCCAAAGATAGACTTGTCTTTAGCATCGAGAGCGGTAATCTCACCATCAATCGAAATCATATCATTATTAAGTTTAGCCCAATAACATACGCCATTACCCCAATACAAATAAGCTTGTCCATCATCATCTATAAAGACAGAAGGATCCAGATCATCCCATGCATGTTTAGCATGGCGAGTCATATCATTAGTCACTAACGCCTTCCCCAAAGTGTCTTTAAATGGCCCATAAGGGCTATCCGAAGAGGCTACTCCTACAGCAACTCCGGGAAAGAACTTGTTCATTGATGAGATATACCAATAAAACTTACCATTCCTATAAATACATTGTGCCGCACTTGCATCACCTACCGACCAAATAAAATCGCTTGTTCTCAAGGGTGTTTTATGTGCTGTCCAGTTTACCATATCTATGGTTGAAAATAATTGGTAATCCCTCATTAAATAACCATTTAGCGGAGCATCCTTTTCGTCATGGCCCACATATAAAAACAATGTATCATTATAGACTATCGGTGCCGGGTCTGCGGTATACATTGTTTGTATAATAGGATTTTGAGCCTTTAAATTAAATAAAGGCAAGTTGATCAAGATCAATAATAAGCAGAGACGTATAATTCTTTTTTTATTCATATTATTCTGTCATATAAATATTTAAACTCCACTGTAAGTACTAAACCCACCATCGACAGGAAGCACTACTCCGGTTATAAAACTAGCTGCATTACTGCATAGAAACTGTACAACTCCGTTTAGTTCTGTAATATCACCGAAACGTCCCATTGGGGTTTTAGCCAATACCTTTTTACTTCTCTCTGTTAAAGAACCGTCAGGATTGATAAGTACAGCTCGGTTTTGATCTCCGATAAAAAATCCCGGAGCAATCGCATTTACCCTGATCTTATCTCCATATTTCAGAGCCATTTCGGTAGCCATCCACTGTGTGAAGTTACTTATTGCTGCTTTTGCTGCCGAATAGCCGGGAACACGACTTATTGCAGAATATGCAGCCATGGAAGAGACATTTATAATATTTCCACTTCCTTGTTCAGCCATAACTTTTGAAAATATCAGACTTGGAAAAACTGTACCGTCCATATTGAGCTTTATAACTTTTTCCCAATCCGTTGTTTTCATTGTATAAAAATCCTGATCAGGAGCTAATGTTGCTCCCGGAACATTACCACCTGCTGCATTAACGAGAATATCTAATTTGCCATATATGCTGAGTATCTTTTCTCGGCTTTCTGTCAATTGATTTTCATCCATCACATCGCATTTGATGAATAAAGATTTACCTCCATTTTCATTAATTTCCTTAACAAGAGCATTTCCTTTATCTTCGTTACGTCCCAGTATTACAACATCTGCTCCTTGTTCTGCAAGGTGTCTGGAGATACTGCCGCCTAATACTCCGTATCCTCCTGTTACAATCACAACTTTACCTTCTATACAAAAGAGATTCTGTTTTGTTTTTGTATTAATATCTGTCATCTGTTCAATTCGTTTTTTATGGTTTCTATTACTCCATCCATCTGTGCTAGAGCATACATGCGTCCGTAGAATGAGTAACCCGGATTATAGCCTTTATCAGCATCATCGAGCATTAGTCTGCCATGATCTACTCTCATGGGCAGTAACGGATTTTCCTTTTCAAAAATACGGGCTAATTCTATTAGATGTCCCCGTCCTTCCAGATGTGGTGCTTCGATAAAATTACCATCCGAAAGGATATTTGTACTTCTTAAATGTACGAAGCGTGTACGCGATGCAAACTGTCGAGCCAATTCCGGAACATTATTGTGTATTCCTGAACTTAGCGATCCTGCACAAAATGTGATTCCATTATATGGGTTGTTAACAGCATTTAATATCCATTCAATATCTTCTCTGTTAGAAACAATACGAGGTAAACCCAATACCGGATATGGCGGATCGTCAGGATGAATACACATATTAATACCGTATTCGTCACAGACAGGCATTATTCGTTCTAAAAAGTATTTTAAGTTTTCTCTTAATACTTTGTGATCTATACCATTGTACAAAGCTAGAAATGTTTTAAAAATAGCAACAGGATTTTTATCCCCGTCCTTTATATTACCATTGATAAAACCCTGTGTCTTTACAATGATAGTGTCTATCAACTGTTCTTTTTCATGTTCTGTTATAATCTTATCCAGTTGGTAGACCTTATCCATTTCTTCTTTTGAGTAATCCTCTTTTGCTCCTTCCCGTTTAAGGATCATGCAATCAAAGTAAGCGAAGCGTGTCTTATCAAAATAAAGAGAGAAAGTACCGTCAGACCATGGGTACATGAGATCTGTACGAATCCAGTCTATAACGGGCATAAAGTTGTAGCAAACAGTCTTAATGCCCCCTTCTCCAAGGTTTCTGAGGCTTGTAATATAATTATCTATCAGTGAGTCTCTATTATCTCCTCCATATTTAATGACCTCGCTAACAGGTAAACTTTCTACAACAGACCAGTACAGCCCTGCTTCTTTTATATAGTTATTCATATCGTTGATTGCTTCTGACGACCACACTTCACCGTTCGGTATATCATGCAATGCGGTAACAATCCCTTCTACTCCGATTTGCCTCAACATAGGCAGCGTAATCTTATCTTTTTTCCCGAACCACCTCCATGTCTTTTTCATTTTCCAGTTAATTATGGTGTTTCATATCTAGTTTTATTTTCTTCAAGTCATCGAGCTCATATATAGGACGTTCAAGATCATAGGGGATAGGCTTTTTTGAGAATGTCTGGAAGTACAACAAACAAGCATCTTTCCACCATACGGCATCTCGTGCCTGAATTTTTAATTTGGATTGAACCTCCTCGAAACGTCTGGAGTCTACATATTGCTCCATTCTATCCCAAACTTTCTGATACTCTCTTACCTGCTGTACACCCAAATCATACTTATAACAAAGAGCATCCCACATCGTTTTACCGTCATTCATCTTATAGTTCCATGGAACATGATGAAACCACAAGAGTAAATTCTCAGGACAGGTTGATATGTCATTATAAATATTATTCAAAGGAGGAAAATAATGGGACACGGCATCACTCCCCATTCTTGTACGATTAAAACCGAGCCCTATAGTATCCGCTTTGTGATAGTATACAGAAGTCCAGTCTTCTCTAGCGGCTTGAGACAACCAAGGTTCAGGTCCGTAATGGTGGTCTTCGGCAAAAATATGGTGAAGTCCTAGCGGCATCATATAGTCAACAATGGTTTCTCTAGAGCTCAACATCATATTTTTTACCGGTTCTACAAATTCGTTATTATCCGAAAATGTCATTCTTATCCATTCATCAGCTATTTGGTTTGAAGAAAGTTGATGATTCCAAGCTAAGCGTCCGAATGCATACCAGTTAGCCTGTGCAAAATGATGTCCACACCAGTTTGTATCTTCACCTATATTAGCTACAGCCGATATGGCCGTCGTTTTAGCCGGACGTAATGTCCCGTCTGTTATTTTGGCTACCGTAGAACCTTTTCCATCTGAATACGTATCGCTATCAAGAGTTTCCTTGAACATAGTAGCCAGATATGCAAGATGGTTAGAAAAACCGAGATACTCTTGTGTTATCTGAAATTCTACCATTGCCGGAGTCTTACGCAGTGCACCAAACAAAGGATTGAATGGTTCACGTGGTTGAAAATCGATAGGGCCATTCTTTATCTGAATAATGACGTTATCCCGAAATTGTCCATCCAATGGTACAAACTCCTGATATGCCTGTTTTGCCCGGTCTTCCATACTCGGATTATATACAAATGCTCGCCACATAACTATACCCTTGTATGGCTTCAGTACATCGGCTAACATATTTGCTCCATCGGCATGGGTTCGTCCGTAGTCTTGAGGTCCGGGTTGCCCTTCAGAATTAGCTTTTACCAAGAAACCTCCAAAGTCGGGGATTAGTGAATAGATTTCTTTGGCTTTGGCTTTCCACCACTTCTGCACCTCCGGGTTTAATGGATCCGAATCGGATAGACCTTCCAATACCTTAGGAGAAGAGAAATTTACAGAGAGATAAACTTTAAGTCCATAGGGACGGAAGATGTCAGCTAAAGCTTTTACTTTTTCCAAATAATCTTTCTTTAGAATATTGGGTGAAGCATTAACATTATTCAGTACAGTTCCGTTAATTCCTATCGAAGCATTCGCCCGAGCATATTCTTTATATCGTGGAGAAAGTGTATTGGGCAGTTCGTCCCATTTCCATAACGAATAACCCGCATATCCTCGTTCGATAGTTCCGTCCAGATTATCCCAGTGATTGAGGATACGTATATCGTAAGAGGGCAGTTCTTCTATATCTAAAGTAGTTAAGTCTGCTCCTGTTTGTTGCAATCGTAATAAACAATATGATCCATATAGTAGCCCGACATCAGAACCTGCTGAAATAATAATTTTCTGATTATTGGATTTAATACTATATCCATCTTTAAGATGCTTGAGTTTTTTATTTAACTGTAACTCTACGGTCTGTCCTTGCCAATGATTTGATAATTCATCCAAAGCAATATTGATAGTAGGGCTACTATGTGATGATAGTATCGATTTCTCTTTTTGCTTTATTTCAGGGTAGCGTAGCCATAAGCGGCTCCCGTCTTCAGCCCATGATAAGAGAGATGATAAAATAAAAATAATAAAGAGCGAAATGTATCTGATTGTCATATTAATCCTTTTAATATTAAATACAAGGGCGAATATTCATTCGCCCTTGCCAGAAAACTAAGAGTCCAAAAAATTAACCTAAAACCTTTAAACCTAAAATAAACTAATAGCTTTCTAACCCTTCTATTGTTTTAATTGTTCCGTCATTGTTATATTCCAATTCGATAACTTTCATACTTCTAAGCCATGTTTTTCCGCCCGAGGGTACAGAGTCATGATGGAAAAGATACCATTTGCCTCTGTATTCGACAATGCTGTGATGTGTTGTCCAGCCGACTACAGGAGTGAGTATAACACCACTATAAGTGAAAGGCCCGTATGGATTGTCACCTATAGCATAGCATAGAAGGTGCGTGTCTCCTGTGGAATACGAGAAGTAATATTTGCCGTTATATTTATGCATCCATGATGCTTCAAAGAATCGTCGATTGGTGTCACCTTGTGTCAATGGATTGCCATGTTCATCAAGAATAATTACATCTCGAGGCTCTTCGTCAAATTCGAGCATGTCATTTCTTAGGCGTGCAACTTTTCCACACAAAGCGGGTTCATTTTCAGCCGGAAAAGCAGCGCACTCCAATGCTTTATTTTTGCGATAGCGTTGTAGCTGACCGCCCCAGATACCTCCAAAATAGATATAGTATTGTCCGTTTTCTTCAAATACACAAGGGTCTATACTATAACTTCCTTTTATTGGGTTATCCTGTGGTATAAATGGTCCGTAAGGTTTATCGCTAACAGCTACTCCTAAACGGAAAATATCATTTTTGTCTTTCATCGAGAAATACAAGTAATACTTACCGTCCTTAAAAGCCGTATCGCTATCCCATAGCTGACGACCAGACCAGGGAATATCTTCTACTGAAAGAACAACCCCATGATCGGTTACCTCTCCGTTTTCCACATCTTCTAAAGAGAAGACATGATAATCTTTCATATTAAAATGATCTCCGTTGTCATTTTCTGCAATGCCGCTTTCCCAATCGTGGGAAGGATAAATATAGATCTTACCTTCGAATACATGTGCAGATGGGTCAGCCATATAATCCTTCGGAAATAAATATCGTGCTTGTTTCATTTTTTTATTAGATAATGATGCTTATTATTTTTGCTTATCTTTTCTCTTCAGGAAGACCGGCCATCTTGATAATTTCCTGAACAACAGGCTTAGCCTTGTATTGCCTGTCAAACAATAAAGGATAGTCGGTGCGGCCTTTCATTGGAAAATCGTTTTTCCATGAATCTACATCGCTTACACCCCATAAGGTGACACGGGTTATTTTTTCCTTATTATCTATAAAGAGTTTAAAGAAACTTCCCATACGCTCTGTCCATGCTACTGAAACAGAATCAGGTAGTCCGGTTGTATATGGATTCATTTTCTGATTATATGCTTCTATATCAGAGATGTTTGCTCCTGTGTTGCGACGAGGGGAGGGTAGGGCACTAAGATCCAACTCTGTAACCATAACCTTTACACCTGTTGAAGTATAATCATCAATAGTTGCCTGATATTCTTCCAGACTTGGTCCATCCATGCCAAAATGTCCTTGCATACCTACAGCGTCGATTCGTATATTTTTTTCCTTAAACGATTTTATCAAATTGATAATAGCTTCACGTTTGCCTTTATGCCATTCGTTATAGTCGTTATAATACAGTTCAGCATCAGGGTCAGCCTCATGAGCATATTGGAAAGCTAAAGGAATAAACTCTTCTCCCAAAATTGTGTAAAACTTACTTTTACGATATGATCCATCTTCCATAATCGCTTCGTTCACCACATCCCAACCTTTTATACGTCCTTTGTAGCGAGATACTACTGTCGTGATATGTGCTTTCATGCGTTGTTTAAGAACTTCAGCTGATACGTCTTTTCCATCATTATCTACGAAGAACCACGATGGAGCTTGTGAATGCCAAATTAGACAATGTCCTGTGATATAAAGATTGTTTTGTTCTCCAAATTCTACAAACTTATCAGCATCTTCAAAGAAAAATTCACCTTCTTTGGGTTGCAGGAACATGCTTTTCATACAGTTTTCTGCTACTATGGCATCGAATTCGTTTTTCACAATATTTATTGATGCGGTATCTTTTCCATGTATCTGGGTTACATTAAGAGCTGTCCCTATATAAAATTTTCCTTTTAGGGCTCCTTTTAGTGACGGTTCATTTTTTATTTCTTTATTACTTTTTGCGCTACAGGCAAATGCTGTCATCAGCAATAAAGAAAAGAGAAAATAATAGATGTTTTTTTTCATACTAAAATGTTTTATAGCGTTATTTTTATTTCAAATGTCTCTCTTCAATCTCCATGTTTATTTTGTCGATTACATTATCTTCCAGCTCATATCGAGATATAATGAACATAGCTAAAAGAAGAAGTATTGCAGGTATGACAGCAACAAGCCATAAAATACCTTGTTCGGCAAGGGCCGATTGTGTAACTTCGTTGTCTTTGTCGAATCCGACAAATGCCAATACAAGTCCCGGAACAACACCACCTAAGGCCATTCCTGCCTTATAGAAGATACCTGTCAGAGCATTGACTATTCCTGAAATTCTTTTACCTGTTGTATGTTCTCCATACGAGATTACTTCCGGAACCAGAGCCCACATATAACCAGTAGCAACAATTATTCCTGTCGATTTGATGAATTGGGCAATAAAGACCAGCCAGACTTGAGTCTTAAGCGCAGGTATTACCGAAATGGCATATAACAACCCCATACCGATAATGGCAACCGTTAGAAATACATAGAACATTTGCTTTTTGCCGATTGCTCTTTTGATGGCAGGTACCATCGGCATAAAGATAAAGGCAGGGATAGATCCCAAAGCCATAAAGTATGGAAGCATATCGGGAGCCTGCACGTTGTAAATCATATAATACGACCCGGCTGAATTGCCGATTGCCATCATCGCAAAAGCTGTAATGAAGAAAAAAGCCAATATTCTCAGAGGACGATTATGTTTAAATTCTATCCACAAGTCGGAAACTTTTACATTTTCTGTTTCTTTTTCTGCCATTACTACCCGTTCTTTGGTCTGTGTAAAGCAGAAAATTAATAAGGTTAATCCGGCTATGGCATAAATAGTCATTGTGATAAACCATGCGTTGGCAGATTCCGGCGAATTAATTTTCCCGTCAGATGAGAAGAGCTTTACAAGAATAGGTATTCCATAGCCTACCGCCAGTCCTCCTAGATTTGCCATAAACATACGTACCGAAGTTAGTTTGGTGATTTCGTCTGTATCGCGTGTAAGTGAGGCATTCAACGCTCCATAAGGAACATTTATAAGGGTATAAAGCATCGATAAACCAACATACGTTATGTAGGCATAGAGCAATGATCCCGAAAACCCATTCCAGAAACAAAGGATGGCAAAGCCGGTAAGCGGTATGCCTCCAAGCACCAGATAAGAACGGTATTTACCTAATTTCGGATTGTGTTTGTCTACAAATGCTCCCACTATAGGATCCCAGATTACGTCAACAATACGTACTATAAGAAACATGATCCCTGCTGCGGCAGCAGAAATGCCGAATACATTTGTGTAGAAAATGAGAAGGTACATCGATACCGTCTGATAGATAAGGTTTTGGGCTAAATCGCCCGAGCCGAATCCAATGCGTTGTATTCCCGATAATTTGTAAAAACCTTTTGATTCGGCTTTACCTTGTGATGTTGATTCCATTGTATGTTTTATTTATTTTTTATTAATTCAACTTGGAATGAAGATGCGGGAAGACCTTCCTTATTCTTCAGGTTGGCTCCTTCGGGATTGTCAGCCC
>POVV01000626.1_pt1 | contig 20678 bp, 11 predicted proteins | sample 1560271 | NCBI WGS metagenome assembly POVV01 (sample SAMN08337232, study PRJNA429181) | Bioreactor metagenome, whole genome shotgun sequencing project. | biome: cows' rumen and soil; feature: anaerobic; isolation source: anaerobic chemostat enrichment culture, galacturonate as sole carbon... | reverse complement strand
CCCATATCGGCGGGGATTATGTAGGGACCTTTCCCGCAGACGGAATCATCATAAGCACAGCTACCGGCAGCACCGGCTACTCCATATCAGCCGGAGGTGCAATTATTCCGCCTGATCTTGGAATCAACGTAATTACTCCTATCTGTTCTCACTTACTTAACGTAAGATCGATGATAGCTTGTGACAGCAAAGAAATTAAAATCGCAGTCGAATCATATCATAAGGGACTTCTGCTTTCAGCAGACGGGCAAGTGGATATTGAACTGGAAAATGATGATTGTATTATCATTAATAAAGCGTCTACTGTGACTAATTTGATTCGGCTCAGCAATGAAACCTTCTATCAACTTCTTTCGCGAAAAATGAAATGGGAATAAGGATAAAGAACTGGAGGGAGTTATTATGAGCATCTTCAATAACAAACGACTGCCTGAAGAATTATTTCTGATTGATGCGGAACGTATCCGCCAGGGTTGGTATTCTGATAAATATTTTTGTAACAACGTAGAATTGCTCGAGAAACTGGCTGCTGAAAAATATCATTTTCAGGGAGAAAGTGACCTTAAAGATATAGATTGTTCGGTAATTTGTACTGGGAACATTGAAGTTGAAATGCAATTTTTTACTCGCCGCCGCCCCTTTAGTGTTGTTGCCGGGGTTGATGAAGCACTGGCAATCCTGAAACAATGTGCCGGATATTACGCCGAAAATGGCCAATTTGTAAATACATATGCTGAACTTGAGGTTGAAGCAGTACAAGATGGTACATTTGTGACCTATGACGGAGATCCCAAGCAGGTAGTTCCTGTGATTAAAGTACGGGGAAACCATCGCTACTTCGCAAAATTAGAAACCGTGATGCTGGGAGCTATGGCCGAACCTACAAGAATTGCCACCAATGTATTTAATACTTTAGTAGCCGCCCGTAACAAAGAAGTCTTGTTTTTCCCGGCCCGGTTCACCCCATATAAAATCCAGGCGCTGCATGGCTATGCTTATTCGCTGGGGATTGATGCTTATAATAAAAAATACGGCAGGAAAAATGGTGCTTTTGTATCTACCGACAGTGGTGCAGCTTATTGGTCGGGTAGTGGCGTCGGAACTATTTCACACTCTACTATTGCATGCTTTTGCGGAGATACCGCAGAGGCGATGTATCAATTTGCCAGGCTCTTAAATCCTGCGATAAACCGCATTGCGTTAATAGACTTTCATAATGACTGTGTTGGTGAAGCTAAAAAAGTAATGAAAAGGTTGTGGGATAAATACCTGGAACTATACCAAAAGGGGAACCTGGAAGAAGCCAAGCAATATAAATTATTCGGAGTGCGTCCAGATACCTCCGCAAACATGAGAGACAAGTCGATTGTTCCGACAGGAAATAAATTGCTTGATATGGGGGTATCGCCTAAATTGGTCTGGAACATCAGAGAAGGACTCGATAACTCTTATCTGGAATGGAATGTTCCGGTAGAGTACCTTGAGCTTGCTAAAGCATACTGCAAAGAGGTTAAAATTTTCGTTACCGGGGGTTTCAACGTAAAGAAAATCAGAGAGTTTGAGGAGCAGGATGTACCTGTAGACTTCTATGGTGTGGGGTCCAGTTTAATTGAAAATTCGCCTGAAACTAACAATGATTTTACGGCCGACATCGTAAGAATTAAGATTGGTAACGATTGGCACAATCTAGCTAAAATTGGCCGTTGTGCATGCACTAACCCGGAATTGGAACTTATCGGATGATATAATCAAAAAAGGGGTTGATTATAATGAAAAGGCCAAGCTTTTATTCGCCTGATCTTGCCGGAAATTTATACTTGCCCAGATATAATCTCATTCAAAAAGAGGCACGGGAACTTCATAAAGAATTCAAACCAGTCGAAGATAGTGAAATGACAGCTCTCTTTTTGATTGACCCGCAGGTGGGATTTTGCACCCCTGGTGCAAGTCTATACGTTGAAGGGGCGGAAAAAGATATAGAACGAATTTGTGATTTTATCTACCATAATCTTGAACGGATTGACGAAATTCTGGTATCTCTTGATACTCATACAGTATTTCAAATACATACACCGGGATTTTGGGTTAACGATCAAAATGAAAGCCCTGATCCGTTTACGATTATTACATTAGAAAATGTTAAAGAGAAAAAGTGGAGACCATATGCGGAGTGGATTCCGATTGAGCTCATTGAAAGCTATCTTGAACAGCTTGAGAAAAGTAAAAAATACATTCTAATTACCTGGGAATATCACACTCAGAAAGGTTCTATTGATAATGCGGTGGTCCCAATGCTGTATGAAACGCTATTTTTCTACTCTTTAATGAGCGGTAAGGAAATAAAATGGGTTATCAAAGGGGAAAGCCCCTGGACGGAAAATTACAGTGTATTATCACCCGAAATCCCAAATCTTTACTTTAAAGACGGTTCACTGAAGATTGTGGGAAACTTTGACGAGAATCTGATGACAGCTCTGATGGGTTTTGACCGTATATACGTTGCGGGAGAAGCCTCAAGCCATTGTGTAAAAGCGACACTTGAAGATATGCTTAAATCCATTCAACATGAGCAAAAGCGTGTCCCTAATACTTCCTTTGGGTATAAAGAAAGTAAAATCTATATCCTTGAAGATTGTATGTCTCCTGTCAAGCCAACGCCCGGCAGTCCTGATTTTCCCGCCATTGCTGAGGAAGCTTTGGTTAATTTCAAATTAGCAGGTATGAAGGTTGTAAAATCAACTGATGATTTTGAACGACAAAGATAATATGAAGCAACGAAGAGGAAGCGTAGGGACGCTCATTTTGCTTCTTTAATTAAATTGTAATAACGAAATTCTGTTTTCTATTTTGCCTATGGTATTGATACATAAGTCCTGTAATAATAGAGAAACTGTAAAGTTCGGTGTGGTTTTCCGGTTGAAATATTGATATAATGTTAAATAACATCAATAAAACTGATTAAATTTATCACTGCACAAACCTAATTCGGTGTGATATCATTCAATTAGTAATTAAGTATAAAAAGTACATAAATTCGTTTGAAAAGCTATGAGAAGGAACAGTAGCCGCAACGTGATTTCAGAAAGCTGTTGGTTGATGCGAAACAGTATGAGCAATGCGGTGAACTCACCTGGGAGCTTCCGGCTGAAAACTGAGTAGGCTGTGACGGTATCCACCGTTACCGGGATAGGCATGAAATGTGCCGATAAGAGTATGTTACGCATGAAGTAGAGTGGTACCGCGGAAGCTGTGAGCTTTCGTCTCTATAATCGTTAAGATTAAGAGACGAAAGCTCTTTTTGCGTACGCCGCATGAGAATGGAGGATATATAATGGAAAATTTTCAAAAATATGAGCGGGCTTATTTTATGCCGCCGGTAGTATCCTATGACTGGGTAAAAAAAGATTATATCGATAAACCGCCAATCTGGTGCAGTGTCGACTTGCGGGACGGGAACCAGGCGCTGATTGAACCAATGAGCCTGGAAGAAAAAGTAGAGTTTTTTGCCATGCTGGTTAAGATTGGCTTTAAGGAAATAGAAGTGGGTTTCCCGGCAGCATCAGAGACCGAATACAACTTCATCAGGACCTTGATTGAGAAAAATATGATTCCCGCTGATGTTACCATCCAGGTGCTGACCCAGGCGCGGGAGCATATTATCAGAAAAACCTTCGAAGCGGTTAAGGGTGCGCCGCACGCGGTAATTCACCTGTATAACTCCACTTCTGTCGCCCAGCGGGAGCAGGTATTCGGCAAAAGCAAGGAGGAAATCAAACAGATTGCGATTGACGGCGCAAAATTGTTAAAGCAACTGGCTGATGAAACAGACGGCAATTTTTCCTTTCAGTACAGTCCGGAGAGCTTTCCTGGGACAGAAGTGGACTACGCTCTCGAAATATGTAATGCCGTATTGGATGTGTGGCAGCCAACACCTGCCAGAAAGGCTATCATCAATCTGCCCACAACGGTGGAGAATGCCATGCCGCACGTATTTGCCGGACAGGTGGAATTCGTGAACAAGCACCTTAAATACCGGGATGCCGTTATTTTGTGTCTGCATCCTCACAATGACAGGGGCTGCGGCGTCTGCGACGCTGAATTCGGCATACTTGCGGGCGCTGAAAGAATCGAGGGAACCCTGTTTGGCAACGGCGAGAGAACAGGCAATGTGGATATTATCACCCTGGCGATGAATCTCTTTTCCCATGGTGTTGACCCTGGGCTGGACTTCAGCAATATGCCGGAGATATGCCAGAAATATGAGCTATTGACCAGAATGCAGGTACCTGCTCGCCAGCCGTATGCCGGTGAACTGGTATTCACTGCTTTTTCCGGCTCGCACCAGGATGCTATTGCCAAAGGCATGCAGCATCGCGAAGAAAAAAGCAGTGCTGCCTGGTCGGTTCCTTATCTCCCCATTGATCCGAAGGATGTGGGGCGGCAGTATGATTCGGATGTCATCCGGATTAACAGCCAGTCAGGCAAAGGTGGCGTCGGCTACATACTCAAGCAGCATTACGGCATGACCATTCCCGCGCAGATGAAGGAAGAAGTCGGCTATGCCGTCAAGGATGTTTCCGACCGTGAGCACAAGGAATTATCACCGCAGTGGGTATATCAGATATTTGAGGATAAATACATAAATAATACCCCCTGGTTTTCTGTTGACAAATGCTACTTCAAACAACTTGACGGTATTTCGGCCCAGATCAGTATTCGCCATAACGGCCAGGTCAGAACCATTGCCGGTCATGGCAACGGGCGTTTGGATGCCGTCAGTAATGCACTTAAACAACACTTTGACCTTCATTATGAATTGACCGTTTACGAAGAACATGCTCTTTCCCGCGGTTCCTCCTCGAAAGCAGTGTCCTATGTTGGCGTTAGCTATCATAACAAGCTATATTGGGGTGTCGGCATTGACGATGACATCATCAAATCCTCGATTAACGCCCTGGTGGTGGCTGTCAATCGCCTGAAGGAAATACAGGATGAAGGCAAGTCACGGGATGAGAGAATTGATGAAATTATGAATTATGTCCAGACCAATTACTTAACAGTCACTCTGGAGGAGCTTTCCCGCCACATGCACCTGACCCCTCCTTATCTGTCTAAATATATCAAAGAGAAATCTGGGGACACTTTTGGTGAAATTGTAAGAAATGTCCGGATGAAAAAGGCCTGTACCCTGCTCAAAAACGGCAACATGACGGTTGAGACTATTGCTGACAGCGTAGGTTATCCTAATGTGGAGCATTTCAACAGACTCTTCAAGGAGAAATTCGGTATGACGCCCGTTCAGTTCCGCAATAAAAAACAGGCACAGTGATGAATGGTTCAAAAAACGGCAAGAGCTCCGGGATATCCCGGAGCTCTTGCCGTTTTTTAATATTCCCAGAACATTCTTTGAATGTCTTGCGGGTTATTGGTCTTGGTTAGCGCCAGCATTAAGAGGATGCGGGCTTTCTGCGGGTTCAGGTTGTCGCCGGCGACAAAATTGTATTTGTCATCATTGGCTTCACCGTTACGGGCAACAATACCGTTGCCGACACGGGCGCTTCTAACGATGACTACACCTTTCTTCTGGGCGGCTTCAATGGCCGGATACTCGGCTTTGCCAATACTGCCGTTACCGGTACCGGCATGGACAATACCTTTTACGCCAGCCTGAGTAAGAGCTTCTATCACAACGCCGGTATTGTTGGCATAGTGGTAAACAATGTCAACCCGTGGCAGATTATTTAGTCTGCTGATATCAAATTCGGTATCAGTAGTGTGCTTGCGTAACGGGGCCCGGTAAAATTCCGGCTTATCCCCGGTGAAGAAGCCGAGAGGACCGATTTCCGGAGCTCTAAAGGTATCGACACGGTCAGTAATTGTTTTGGTTACATCCCGTCCGGCATGAATGGTATCGTTCAGCATAACCAGGACACCTTTGCCAACCGCTTCTTTGCTGCCTGCAAGAATGGTAGCACGGTAGAGGTTGAGCATGCCGTCGGCGCTCATAGCTGTGGGCGGACGCATGGAACCTACAACAACCACCGGCTTGTTGCTCTTTACGACTAAGTTAAGGAAATAGGCCGTTTCTTCTAATGTATCGGTACCGTGAGTAATGACAATACCGTCTACATCATCTTGCGCAAGTAACTGATTAACACGTTTAGCAAGGGTAAGCCAAACTTCATTGGTCATGTTTTCGCTGGCAATCTGAGCGACTTGTTCGCCGCTGACATTAGCAATCTTTTTTAACTCAGGTACATTGTTGATCAAAGCATCAACAGGCGCTACCGCAGCAGTGTACCCTACCGTCGTGGTGCTTGTTGAGCCAGAGCCGGCAATGGTGCCGCCGGTGGCAAGAATCTTAACGTTTGGGAGCTTGGCAGGTGCTTCTGCGAAGCATACGGCTTGGAGACTAAATACCAGCAGGCAGATGATCGTGAGTAAGCAATAAGTTTTCCGGTTCAATCAGAACCCCTCCTTACTATAATGAACTCCAAATCAATTATAATTAATTTGGTAAAAAAATCCAAGAGGCATATAAGGTAATATTTGTAATTTATGTTTCGTTCTCGAAGTTTGTCCACTGCTGCCGCGATATTTTGAAATATTCTGGATTTAAGGAGAGAGAACACCCGCGCAACCTGATCTTCCCTTTGTAAAAAAAAATTGTAAGAGTTTGGTAAGAGAGGCTATATATAATGAAAATAATAAAGATGAGTTTGAAAGGGTGGGGTAGTTTGTTTAAATTGTCAGAACACGCGATCGGTATGTTGGTTTCCAAATACCGGGCGGTTTTAAAACGCATGCTCAGCAGGAATACAGCCGCGTTTGCGGCCTGTTGTGTGTTTTTTGGTGCACCGGCGGCTGGCGGTGCTGCTGGTATCACGTACACCGGCGACGGGGCGGCTTTACAGACTGCGCCCATCGGCGGCGCGAGCTTGCCAAGTCTGATTCTGTCCGGTGTGTCCGGCAACACTGTTACTGTAGACTATACAACCGGTACAGACCCGTGGCGGGTTTTCGGCGGTCTTTCGAACAGCGCGGCAGTAATTGGCAATACGGTATATCTTTTCAACGGTACTGTGAACAACAATTTTTATGGCGGCTATGACGCCGCTGGTACCGGCGGTTTTGGAGCCGGCAATAACACTGTAATTATTTCCGGCGGCACGGTGATAAGTAACGCGGTTGCCGGCTTAAGCCTGCAGGGGGATGTTTCCGGCAATCGAATGACAATGTCCGGCGGCACTGTTGGCCGGAATTTGTACGGTGGCTCCGCTAACGGTTCCGGCTCTGCCGTCGGCAACAGCGTGCTTGTCACCGGGGGACAGGTTGGCGATGGCTTGGGTGATGTCGGTAATGGCTGGGTTATAGGCGGCTTCAGCCAGGACGGACTGGCTGAAAACAACCGTGTGACACTAACCGCAGGCACGGTGAATTCTATTGAAGGCGGCGAAAGCGGCACAGGCGTTGCCGCTAACAATCAGGTTATCATCACCGGCGGTACGGTGGCGGGGGTTGTGGTCAGAGGCGGCTTCAGCAATACCGGCTCGGTAATAAATAACCGCGTTGACATTTCCGGGGGTTCCATGGACATGGATGTCATGGCCGGACAAACCAATGGTGGCGATGCGATCAACAATCAGGTCACGGTTACCGGTGGTACGATCGGGCAATTTATTTTTGGCGGCATCAGTGATGCCGGCGAGGCATCCGGCAACAGAGTCATTATGAGCGACGGCACAGTAACCGGATATATCCGGGGGGGAGACAGTATACAGGGGGAACGCGTTAAACAATGGAGTGATTTTCAGCGGCGGCCGGGTCAGCGGGATTGAGGGCGGTTACAGCCGTGACGGTAATGCTTCAGGCAATACGGTGGATATACGTGGTGGAGAAGTTGTATACGCCGTGTTCGGCGGTTTTAGCAACAACGGTGATGCTGCCGGCAACACCGTCATCCTGTCAGGCGCCCCTCAGCTTAGCAATGCCCTGCTATACGGCGGCTTCTGCCCCAATGGAGCCAGTTCCGGCACACCCTGCAAGTCAATGGGTTCACTGGTTCGGTAAAAGAGGTGGCGGCTTTCCAAAACTACAATTTTTTCCTTTCCTCTGCTGCGAGCAGCGGCAGCCCTGTTCTTAACATTACCGGCGCAATCCCGGTTGATCTTGCCGGCACCACGGTCAGTATCACTGGTCTGGAAAGCGGTGTCAGGCTGGCTGCAGGCGATGAAATTACCCTGATCAGCTCTGCGGCGAACGCACCGGCAGCTACCTATGCGGCAAACGTACTGTCAGGTATATCGCTGCTCTATGATCTTGATATCCGTACTCAGAACGCAAAGCTGATTGCGAGCGTGAGCTCTGCAGGCATTAACCCGCAGACCAAGGCATTGGCTGAAGGACGCGCTTCCGGTATGGCGTTTTTGAATCAGGGGGCTGACCTTGCGGCCGGTTCAGGCATCACGGACGCTGCGCAGCAGGCGAAAGCGGCGGGCGGCCAGTCCACCTTCGGCGCGGTTTCCTACGGCTCGTCCTGTCATAACACCGGTTCGCATGCCGATGTGGACGGCACCTCTCTCTTAGCAGGGTGGGCCTCCCGGCATGAGGGAAAGAATGGCTTGCTGACCAGAGGCGTGTTTCTGGAGGGTGGCTGGGGCAGCTATGATACGTACAACAGTTTTGCCGGCTTGCCGGATGTTAAGGGCGGTGGCGACACCAGTTACTACGGGCTGGGAGTCCTGTTCCGGCAGGATAGGCCTGATGGCAGCTACCTGGAAGGTTCGCTGCGCGGCGGGAAAAGCAAGACAGACTTTGCGAGCGGCGACCTGAAGAGCTCTGTGGGAGAGGCCGCGTCCTACAGCACCGACTCCGCCTATTACGGCCTGCATGCCGGGATAGGCAGAATCAAGTGCGAGGGAGACAGGACGCTCGATTATTACGCTAAATATTTCTATACACACCAGGGTGGCAATGACGTAACGGTGGCCGGCGACAGGTTCAGCTTTGACGCCGCCGATTCCAGCCGACTGCGGGGCGGGGTGCGGTTAACCACGGAAAAGCCGGGCGGCAAAATAGCCAATTATGTGGGCTTGGCATATGAATATGAGTTCAGCGGTAAAGCCAGGGGCAGTGTTCACGGTTTAAGCCTGGATGCACCGAGCCTCAGGGGCGGTACCGGGATATTGGAGCTTGGGCTAAGTGTAAAGAGCCGCCCGGACAGCAGCAATACCTTGCATTTCGGCCTCCAGGGCTTTGCGGGGAAACGGGAAGGCGTCACTGGTACGGCGCAGTTCAAGCGGATGTTCTAAAATAAAATCATAATATTAAAATAATTTCAAAAGGGCCTCTTGCGCTAATTGACAGAAAATACACATTGTGTTATAATCTTCACATAATAGAATAAACGAAATTGCACGACTGACGGATTAGTGGAGTTCACCACATGAAGTGCAATTTTTGCAAGAAGTCGACCGTCTGGACAACATTAGCGTATGTTCAGATGGTTTTCTTTATAATTATTTAAAAGAATATTACGCTCCGAGTTGACAGGTCTAAACCCCGCTGGGCAAGATCGTCAACCGATGGGTGTACCGGGAAACTGTTACGCCTCCCTTTTGGAAAGGAGCATTCATTAGTGCGGGATACTCTGGCCAGTTCTGCTGATTTGTAATGCAGCGCATTAGCAATCAGCGAAGGTTGGTTATTTTTCCTTATGACCGAATATTCGGACACAAGGAAATTATCCCGGCTAATTGCAATGCTTATGGCCAGGCGCCTCTTTGCTAAAGGGAAGCCTGGCTTTTGTTTTATGCCATACCCATGGATCTACTATAGAAAGGAGGTGGTTTCCGGATAGTGCTGTAATTTACGGATGATTGAACACTACCATTAGAAAGGAGTTGCTGCTAGCGCAAAAAGTATTCCTTACTTACAAAACTAACTCTGAAAATAGAAGTGCTTCACCGGTATTGGTCGTACCTGTGAAGCATAGACACATTCGCAATAACCCAAATGGCGCAGGGTTTATTTTGGTATGCCTAAACTTACTATAACATTGTTTTATCCATTCTTCAATCATAGGTGTTTCTCTTACATTACGTATAAGCGAAAGAGAACCTCCATGGAAAAGGAGACAAGAATTATGAGAACAGAATTGCAACACGTCCCAAACCGTTGGTTGATAGCTATTATGGGGACCCTACTGCAACTTGCATTAGGAACCGTCTATGCCTGGAGTTTTTTTCAGCAACCGATTATGGCGGCTAACAACTGGACTAATTCGGAAGCCGCCTGGGCATTCAGTCTGGCTATCTTCTTTCTCGGACTGGCAGCGGCCTGGGGCGGCATCAATCTTCCCAAATTCGGACCGCGAAAGCTTGCCATGAGCGGGGGCGTCCTGTTTAGCCTCGGTTATTTTCTTGCTGCGTATGCCCTTTATATTAAAAGTCTCGCGCTTCTTTATGTGGGATATGGTGTTATCGGCGGCCTGGGACTGGGCCTTGGTTATGTAACGCCTGTGGCAACTGCCGCCAAATGGTTTCCGGATAGAAAAGGATTTATCACAGGAATGGTTGTTATGGGCTTTGGGTTCGGCGCCCTTATTATGGCTAAGGTCCTGGCTCCTATCTTCATGTCGGTAACCGGCGGCAACCTTGTGCTGGTATTTTCTTATATCGGCGCAGTTATGCTCCTCATCACCCTGCCGGCAGGTTATTGTCTTGTTAATCCGCCTCCTAATTATGTGCCGGAGGGTTATATTCCTCCTGCCGTTTCGCCTGGAATGCAGGCTTCCCAGGATACTATTACCGCTAAGCAATGCATTCTCTCCGGCAAATTTCTGATGATGTGGACAGTATTCTTTTTCAATATTATTGCCGGTATCATGTTCATTGGCTTTCAATCCCCCCTGCTGCAGGATCTTTTGAAGAAAACTATGGATCCGGCGACACTGACTACCCCGCAAGTGGTGGCTGGACTGGCTGCAGCCGGTGCTACCCTGATTGCCATTAGTTCTATCTTCAATGGCGTAGGCCGCTTTTTCTGGGGCGGGCTGTCTGACAAAATCGGCCGGGTACAGGCTTTCCGCCTTATCTTGGGTACTCAGCTTATCGTTTTTATTGGCCTGTTGTTTGTCAATAACCCCATGATCTTTGGCGTGTTTGTTTGTTATATACTGCTGTGCTACGGCGGCGGCTTCGGCTCCATGCCTTCGTTTGTACTTGATGTTTTTGGGCAGAAGCTGATGCCGGTTGTTTACGGTGCCATCCTTACTGCATGGGGATTTGGCGGAATTGTAGGACCTCAGATAGTAGCTTTTTTAAAAGATAATTTTCCAAATCAGGCTGCTCAGTATACCTTTATATCGGCTTCAGTACTCCTGTTCTTGGGACTGCTCATTACCTTTGCCTTAAGCAATAAGAAATTCACTCCCATCGAAGATGGTTCGAAAACCCGCTGCGGGAGCTGCAGCGATTGAGTAAAGGCAGGAAAAAAGGGAGTAAGCTTTTCCATTACTAGGTGTATTTAGTCACCAGCTAAAAAAATAAGAGGAGATGTTGTATTATGGCTTGGGATCCCAGAGAACTGAAAGATTGGCAGATTGCAGAACTGGCAGAAGGAAACATACCTACCACCGAACAATACCAGGAGATGATGGGACTTCAAAAGGATGAGATAATTCCTTATGGCAAAACTCCGAAAATTGACTTCCTGAAAGTAATCGATCGTCTGAAAGATAAGCCGGACGGCAAGTATATTGAGGTAACCGCCATTACTCCCACTCCGCTTGGTGAAGGGAAATCAACCACCTCCATCGGTATTATGGAAGGTCTGGGCAAGCGTGGTGTGAACGTCGGCGGCGCCTTGCGGCAGCCTTCAGGCGGACCGACCATGAATGTTAAAGGTACTGCAGCCGGCGGCGGCAATGCCCTTTTAATTCCGATGACGGAGTTTTCGCTCGGCTTGACCGGGGATATCAACGACATCATGAACGCTCATAACCTGGCTATGGTTGCCTTGAATGCCAGGATGCAGCATGAGGCCAATTATACCGATGCCGAGCTGGCTGCGAGAGGCCTGAAGAGACTGGACATCGATCCTAAAAACATCGAGATGGGCTGGATTATTGATTTTGCTGCGCAAGGGCTGCGTAACATCATTATGGGCCTTGGCGGCAAGAAAGACGGCTTCATGATGCATTCCAAGTTCGGTATTGCCGTTGGCTCCGAGTTAATGGCAATCCTGGCAGTAGCTAAAGACCTGGCAGATATGCGCGAGCGCTTCAAGCATATTGTGGTTGGTTATGACAAACAAGGTAATGCTGTTACTACCGGCGACCTTGAGGTTGACGGCGCTATGACCGCTTGGATGCGCAATACTATTAATCCGACGCTTTGTTCGACAGTTGAAGGCCAGCCCTGCTTCGTCCATGCCGGTCCGTTTGCTAACATTGCAATCGGCCAATCCTCCATCATTTCTGACCGCATCGGCCTAAAATGCTTTGATTATCATGTAACCGAGTCCGGTTTTGCTGCCGATATCGGTTTTGAAAAGTTCTGGAACGTAAAATGCCGTTTGAGCGGTCTGAAGCCGAATGTGTCTATTCTGGTAGCTACTGTCCGCGCCTTGAAGATGCATGGTGGTGGACCTACCGTTGTTCCGGGCCGCCCGCTGCCTGATGAGTACACCAAAGAAAATCTGGGGCTGCTGGAGAAGGGCTGCGAGAATATGGTGCACTTGATCAACATGATCAAGAAGTCTGGCATCAAACCGGTTGTTTGCATCAATGCGTTCTACACCGATACCAAGGCTGAGCACGCTCTGGTCAAGAGAATTGCCGAGCAGGCAGGCGCCCGCGCGGCTGTATCCGAGCATTGGCTGAAGGGCGGCGATGGTGCTCTGGATTTGGCCGATGCCGTTATGGATGCTTGCAAAGAAGAAGTCAATTTCCAGTACCTCTATCCGCTTGAAATGCCGCTGCGGCAGCGGGTTGAGAGGATTGCCACAGAAGTCTACGGCGCCGACGGTGTCGATTGGGCTCCGCTTGCTGAAGAAAAAGCTAAGCGGTTTGAGGCTGATCCTAAGTATGCCGATTATTGCACCATGATGGTTAAGTCCCACCTGTCGTTGTCACATGAACCGACCTGGAAGGGTGTACCTAAAGGCTGGAGATTGCCCATCAGAGACATCCTGGTTTATGGCGGCGCCAAGTTTCTTTGCCCGATGGCCGGCGCTATCAGCTTGATGCCTGGCACCAGCTCTGATCCTGCCTATCGCAGAATTGATGTGGATGTCAACACAGGCAAGGTTAGCGGTTTGTTCTAAACACACTCACATAGTAATCGTTATTCGTGCTTTCCCAAAGTACTTTAAGGTAAGTTAGTTTTGGCTTATTCCTCAACTAACTTACCTTCCTTTTGCAAAAGATAGGAGGGTCAGCGGCTTCAGGGGATATAATTGTTATCAGTTCAACCTTTAAGGGAGCGCAGGCTTAGCAATCAGTTTGCTTGACAAATCAATCAAGGTTTGCATTATTTATTTTTTTACAATATAATGTTACTAAACAGAACATAACAAAACTTATTTGACACAACTTGTTTGTTTTAGTTTGTTTTTGTTATATAAAATTTATTAAGACTCCTTAGCCGATTAACCTAAACCTTTACTGGCATGGTGTTCGGCCGATCGGTATAGTGGGAAACCGCTATGCTTCCCGCTTTTCTTTTGGAAAGGAGTGCAATATACTCGGCGGCGCAATTACCTGCGTCTATTTTGTGTTTAACAAATCGCCCTGTATAAAATAATTGCCAAGCCCTTTTTCAAAAGGGCTTGGCAATTATTTTAATTATATTTTATAAGGTATGGTGATGTAGCATGAGGATTTCAGATTTTACTTTAGTAATCGATAATATCACAGTGGATACGCTGCCACTTTTTATTCAGCTAGCTGCTGACACCACATCGGCATACAAGGAGATCGATTCGCTCTATGAATCTGATAAAACACGCTACCAGACCGCTGCCGCTCATTCACCATATACTGATCATCCTTTGTTTACCACCGGCGGCATCGACAGGCAAATTTACGCCTCAAAATATTTAGGGATAGTGCTTGCAGCTCTGGAAGACGGTCGTGATTCTTCCTTATTCCAACAGGCATTAACCATTATGGGCAAACGTTGGAATGAACTATATTGCTACATCCGAAAATGTGAAATAATTGATTTAGCGGAAGCTGCTAAACCGGAGTATTATACCGAATCCTTAAAAAACATGTATTCCCCCAAATTGCTTACAGGCGCCGCAATTCAATATATCCAGTATTTTATCCAATTATATCCCACCATTGATTTACCACCGCATTCCTCTTTAAAGTTCGCAATGTTTATGACATGTGCTTTCGAGCGAAAAGCAATTGTATCATCTTCCGAAATTCTGTCTATTATTCAAATACTTGGTGGCAAGTTCGAAGACACTGACCAATTTCAACAATTTAAAGGCAGGCTGAATAAATCAGTAGTAAAAAAACTCGCTCGTCATCTTAAAAATATAGTATATCAAAAGGTCTTTCAGAATTATCTTGATCCCTGGAACGGTGATCGCTTCTGGGAAGGATTGGCCCACTGCACCGCTTATCTATCAGCAACAGTGGGAACCTCCTTACTTTCTCCCAAACTTCTGACCCAAATCAAGGAACGGGATATCGAACTTCTTTGTCGCCTCTATATTGTTAAAATGACTGCAGAGTCTTTTCGTGCTGGCGAACTCAAAAAAGACAAGGAAGCTATGGAATTAGATTGTGTCGAATTTGTAATGTTTGGCTTAAATTTACTTGACTTAATCAGGGAGTATAAAAAACTCAAGAAACTATATTTTGAACACAATGCAACTCATCTACACAGTGAAATAAGTAATCTTACAAGACAACTTCGAGCCTGCGAGACAGAACTCCGAAAAACTAGCACAGATTTGTCAGCCAAAAGCAATTTATTGGCTGCAAAAGAAGACGAAATAAACAGTCTGGTTCTCAAACAAAAATTTGTTCTTAATGCACTGATTAAAGAAAATGAGCAACTTAAAGCCATAATTGCAGAAACCGATAAGAACAAAGATACAACTATAGACAACCAAAAAATACAACGCAACTACAGTGCGCCAATACCTAACAAGCCGCTTGATCCGGAGACTTCTATGGAAATATTATCTAAAGTTCATGCCGTAATTATTGGCGGCGCTGAAAGCTGGCAAACCAGATTGAAAAGCAAACTTCCGCATTTTGAGTATCTCAATGGTGATGCAGGCAGCTTTGACCAAGCATTGATTATTCATGCGGATATTGTCTTCGCCAATGTCCGCTGTAGGTTTAGTCATGACTGCTTCCATAAGGTAATCAAACTGGTTCGTCAGCACGAAAAACGTCTAGTATACTTGCCTAAAACCAATATTGCCCTTACTATCCGCATGATGGCCAGTGCTGTGAATTCCGCTTGCATACCGGCAGAAAACTCTATGGAAACTAGTAATATTGAAAGATACAGCAGGATATAGAGGGCTGGTTGTTGATTTAGGGTGGTCATGCCGGGCTTTTTTAGTAACCGACCGCCGTTCCGTCGCTGCGCGGGTCGGCGCCGCCGTATTTGATGTTGGTATTGGAGTTGATGAGGATAGCGCCGGCATGCCCCATTATGTCACTATAACTGTCTACTACTTTGACAGGATGGCCGCGGTTTGAAAGTTCATCTATCACATGTTGCGGGACTCTGCTTTCGATTTTTAGATCATTGGAAACAGCGCCCCAGGTACGTCCATGCAGCCAGCGAGGTGCTTCAATAGCCGCCTGGACGCTAAAATTAAAATCAACAATCCGGGTTACAAGGGCAGCCTGAGTCTGGGGTTGGCCTTCGCCGCCCATGGTGCCGTAAATGAGGTAAGGCTGGTTGTTTTTGAACAGCATGGCCGGGTTTAAAGTATGGAAGGTGCGTTTTCGGGGTTCAAGACGGTTAATATGGTTCGGGTCCAGCGAGAAGAAACTGCCTCTGTTTTGCAGCAATACACCGGTATCTTTTGCAACAATCCCGGAACCGTAGTCATGGTAGATACTTTGAATTAGCGAGACGGCGTTGCCGGTCTTATCGACAACTCCGATCCAGATGGTATCACCTTTCGGATCAAGTGGATTTTTCTCTAGGGCAGCTTTTTGCAGATCGATTCTGGCGGCCAGTTCGGTCCCGCGTTCCTTGGCAAGCAGGGACGCAACCGGTATGCTGACAAAGTCCGGATCGGTTACCCATTTATCGCGGTCGGTAAAAGCTTGTTTCGTGGCTTCGATTATTAAATGATAATAATCGGCGCTGCCTTCTGTCATTGAGGCCAGATCAAAGTTGTTCAGGATGTTCAGGATGGATAAAGACGCTATGCCCTGAGTGTTAGGCGGCAAGTTGTAGGCTGTATAGCCGCGGTAATCTGTCGAAATGGCTTCCACCCAGTCGGCCCTATGACAGGCAAAATCCTCTAACGTCAAAATTCCCCCGTTTGCTGTAAGATCGGCAACGATTTTTTCGGCGATTTCACCTTTATAAAAGCCGTCTGCTCCATTACGGGCAATGATCTTTAAGGTGTTGGCCAGATCTTTTTGTTTAAAAAGCTCACCTGCATGATAAATGTTGCCATCAGGTTTCAGAAATGTTTTCCTAAAGCCGTCAAAACGTCCAAGATCGCGAATTTCATTGTTCGTTTTATCAATATTAACTTTTGTATAATACTCTTGGTTGGGTGTAACCGAGAAACCATTCTCGGCATAACTAATAGATTTCTCTAAAAGATTTGCCCAGGACATCGAGGCGTTCATATTCTTTTGTGAATAGTTATAAACCTCCCACCAGCCGGAAACTACGCCAGGAATCGTATTCGCTGCCAGATACCCTCTGGTGGGGATTTTACCCAGGCCCAAGGCTTTATACAGCTCGATAGTCGCCTTTTCGCCGGACCGGCCACTGGCGTTTAAAGCTTTTAGCCGCTGGTTTTTGGCATCATAAAGAAGCCAGAAATTATCTCCGCCGATTGTATTCATGTGAGGATAGACGACATTCACTACCGCAGCGGCGGCAATGGCCGCTTCTGCAGCATTTCCGCCATTTTCGAGGATTTGAAGGGCTGCTTGTGAGGCAAGATAGTGCGGCGTCACTACCATGGCGTTAGGCGCCATGGTGGTTGGCCGGCCGGCTGCATGTAAAGGCAAGGTGGATAAAGAAGCCATAGTAACCATTCCTTTCGCATTTTATCAAGCGCAAAATGGAATCAATCCGTTGCCTGTGGGCAGTTTATAATTATGAGTCCATTATAAATTGGATGAAATTGGAATGAAATTTAAAGTAAATAAAGTAAATATTCTAAATAATTATTAGGGACAAGGGGACAGGTTCCTTGTCCCTGAAATGGAAGAATGGTATACTAGGTCTAAGATGATAAATGCCAAGAGCAGTCAGAGAGAAAAATAAACCAGAGCTTATATCATACGATTACAATAGCTAACTAAAAGGCAGTATAATGAAGTAATATGGCAGAGGAAAGTAAAAGAAAGCATATAATAGGGCAATTAGCTGGCATAACTGGGATAGAGAAAAGCGTAATAGCTGGAGAAAAAGTGGGACAAGGGACCTGTCCCCTTGTCCCAAGGTGGTAAGAGATGAAACATACATGGACGATTGGTGAAATGGCAAAACTGTTCGATGTGTCAACCGATACGCTGCGCTATTATGAGAAGGCGGGGTTATTTTCGTCGGTAAGGCATGGTGATAATGGTTACCGGTATTATTCCTATGATGATCTGGTGCGTCTTATGGATATTTTGCTTTTCCGCAGCATGGAGGTAGCGGTAAAAGATATCCGGCCGATGATCACCACGATGGACCTTGGTGATATCAAACAACTGCTGCTGCAAAACGACAGGCTGGTTGCGGAGCGAATCGAAGTGTTGGCCAGGCAGCGGGTATTGCTGGCACAAATGATTGCTCAGTATGAACTCTGTGAACAACAGCTGGGCAAATTTTCGCTTGTGCCGGCACCGGGGTTTAAATGCAAATTCTGGGGGACACAAGAGGAGGATTTGCTTCAGATTATTCGTCAGTATAAAAAGCCGGACCGGAGTTGGCTGCATAATGTTCGCTACACTTTATTGCTGCCGCAGGACGAGCTGCTAACCAAACGGAGTTTTGCTTCGATACAGATTGGAATCAGTTTTGAGGAAGAGATTCTCAGCAGGCTGGAGCTTGCCGAGCAGCAGCAATTTGCTGCGTTACCGGCAGGGGAATGCTTGTATACGGTGCTGGGCACAGATTATTCCGGTCAGGAAAATGCGGTACTGGTTAAAGCACTGGCTTGGCTGCAAGCACAGGGCAGGCAAGTGGAGGGGCCCTTGCTCGGACGATATCTGGCAAGCGTTCATAAAGACAGTCTGGATTACTACGAAATTTGGATATTTTTACATTCTGCTTGACCTTGGAGTTACTCCAAGGTTTATTATTTTCCTAACAGAAAGTATAACTTTCTTAAAGGCAGGATAAGGGCAACATCGGCTTCCGTTGTCGCCAGAGGCTCGACGCAAGCCGTGTTTTCTTTATCTGTGGGGTGAGAACTATGAGAGAAAATATTTTGGGCACAGAAAGTATTAGCAAGTTGTTTTTACAATACAGTATTCCGACAATTGCAGCCATGCTGTTTTTAGGCCTGAATACGATTGTGGACGGATTATTTGTAGGACGCTATATCGGGGCTGACGCTTTGGCTGCCGTTAATATCGCGCTGCCTTTCAGCAGTTTTTTGTTTGCCCTTAGTGTGGTTATTGGCATTGGTGCCCAAAGTATGATTGGCAGAAAATTGGGGGCGGGCAATGCTAAGGAAGCCAATACCGCTTTTACGACAGCGGTGGTGCTTGCCGGCACCGTTTCACTCTTATTTGCGGCGGTTGCTGTGGCTTTTCCTCAACCGATTGCGTATGCCTTAGGTGCGAATGAGCATTTAATGCCGCAGGTAGCCGCCTATATTCGTTGCTTAGGTTTTTTTCTGCCCTTTTTGGCAATGATGATGGTATTTGATTATGCCCTAAAAACGATGGCTATGCCGGTGTATGCCATGCTGGCTCTGGTAGTGGCCATCAGCAGCCACATGCTGCTGAACTGGCTGTTTCTGGCTAAACTGTCATTAGGCATTACCGGAGCGGCGCTGGCTGCCGGTATTAGTTATACTATTGCCTGTTGTATGGCGGCTTTGCCCTTTTTCGCTAAAAAAGCCAGGCTGAAACCGTTTGCCGGTGTCTTTGATCAACAGGCAGCCGGACATATTCTTTATAGCGGTTCATCAGAAGGGCTGAGCGAGCTGGGCACAGGGATTACCACCTTTTTATTTAATATTACGCTGATGCGTTATGTGGGGGAAATGGGGGTAGCTGCCTTTACTGTTGTTAGCTACCTGGCGTTTATTGGCAATAATGTACTGATTGGGCTATCTGACGGTGTGGGAGCGATTATCAGCTATAATTACGGCAGCCGCCAGCTGGGGCGGGTAAAAAAGGCATTACAACTGGTTATCGCTGCCGCTATTGTGATTGGAGCGGGATTTTTCCTTGCGATTTTTGTTTTTAGCAAAGAAGTCATTGCGTTATTTTTTAATGAAGGCAATGAAGAACTGCTGGCCTTCGCCGTGTATGGTGCAAAACTGTATGCATTTGCCTTTCTGGTTAATGGTTTAAATATCGTTACTGCCGGTTATTTTACCGCCATTGGCAGTCCGAAAAAGGCGGTGCTCATTGCTTTGAACAAAGGGATTATCTGGATAGCTGTCGGCATTGTTGTTTTGCCGCTGCTGTTTGGGATTCACGGCATCTGGCTGACGGTGCCTATTGCCGAGATTGTTACGGTTGTATTGTCCGGATTCTTACTGCATAGCCAATTTAAACATAAATTTGTTTAAGTAAAAGCATACAAGGGAACGCAAAGGGACGGTTATTGTGAAAATAACCGTCCCTTTGCGTTTTCTGTAAATTTTCATTGAATTAAAAAAGCATTATCTTTAGAGGATAATATTTGGTGATTTATCGGGGAAATGTTTTCCTATGCAATATATTGTAATATTTTTCAGACAAACCTATAATTAAGTTAATATCGCAGAAATCAACTTACATAAGAATTATTCTCACGGGAACATGGGTATTAAAAACATCAGTATGATAAAGTGAGGTATTTTAATGGAAACGGTATATGTAGCGCGTCAGCCAATCTTTAACAGAACCCAAAAGGTTTTTGCTTACGAGTTATTATTCCGTAGTGATTTCAGCAATGTTTACGCGGCTTTAGACGGCGACCAGGCGACGACTAAAGTAATAAACAACAGCTTTTTAATTTTTGGAATTGAGACTTTAACTGCCGGCAAAAGGGCGTTTATAAATTTTACAGCAAATTCACTGCTAAATGATATACCTTCACTCTTGCCACAGGAATTGGTTGCTGTGGAGATATTAGAGGATGTTTTTCCTGACGAGGATATTGTGAGTGCCTGCAAAAAGCTTAAAAGCAAAGGGTATTTAATAGTTTTGGATGATTTTATCTTTAAACCGGTTTACGAGCCATTCATTAAATTGGCAGACATTATTAAAGTGGATTTTTTGAGCACCTCGCACCAGG
>POVV01000625.1_pt1 | contig 20703 bp, 17 predicted proteins | sample 1560271 | NCBI WGS metagenome assembly POVV01 (sample SAMN08337232, study PRJNA429181) | Bioreactor metagenome, whole genome shotgun sequencing project. | biome: cows' rumen and soil; feature: anaerobic; isolation source: anaerobic chemostat enrichment culture, galacturonate as sole carbon... | reverse complement strand
CGGCCAGGTATTTTCCGAAGCTGACAGCTCTATTGCTGAGCTGATTCAGACTATTGAAGCGATGCCGGATGAGAAGCTCATGTTTTTGGCGGAGTGCATCAGCATGAATAAACAAGCCGCAGCCGCCGGACTTCGCGGCAGGCTGGGGATGGCGGTCGGGGCGCACCTGCAGGATTTAGTGGATGAGCAGATCCTTTCAGACGACTTGATTGGTTATGCGAAAATACTCACCGCAGCAGGCGCTGACGCCCGTATGTCAGGTGAGAATATTCCGGTGATGAGCGTCGCCGGCAGCGGTAATCATGGGTTGACAGCGATCCTGCCGGTAGTTGCTGTGGCTGAACGGCTGCACATCCCACAGGAGCGGGTGGTGCGCGCTTTGGCGATCAGCGCCATTACGACCTTATATATCAAAAATTATACCGGCGGCCTGTCCGCTTTATGCGGCTGTGCCGTAGCGGCGGCAACCGGGGCAAGCGCCGCAATTGTCTGGATGCTGGGTGGCAGCATGGAGCAGATTCATGGCGCGATCAAAAATATGATTGCCAACCTGACCGGCATGATTTGCGATGGCGGCAAGGTGGGCTGCGCTCTGAAGCTGGCGACCGCGGCCGGCGTTTGTGTAGAAACGGCCATGCTGACACTAAGAAATGTCGTTGTTCCCAACAGCAACGGAATTATCTTTTCCTCCGCCGACGAGACGATTCGCAATCTGGGCAAGGTCAGCAATCCGGGCATGCTGTTTACCGATAAGATTATTCTGGATATTATGCTCCAGAAAGGCAAGCTGGCGGCAGAGCCTATGGCATAGATTAGAAAATATGGAGGTTGTCAATACTATATAGCAAGCTGAGTTCCGGCTTACTACATCCTAAGGAGGCATAAACTTGTCTATCACAGCAGTGAAAGAGCTGCTTAGCGCGCCTCTGAGCACTCCGGCAGGGTGTATTCTGCTCTTAGTCGGCGGTTACTCACTGTATTTCAACGTCAATGACGCCAAACGAAAAAACCACCGGAAGGCTGAACAGGTCGCCCGTATCGGTGGCTGGTTCTATATTTTCAGCGGTGTCGCCATTATCATCGCCAATATGCTTTAGTGTAGTGGCACGCTGACATTTGGCAAAATAACTTGTCTGAATTTCCATCTGCTGTGTTGCCGTCAATCGGCGTAGGCACCACTACGCCTCATTCCTCCGCCTTGCAGGCTGAAAATTCATCCTGCGTTCTTTAACTGAAATGTCATCGTGTCACTACACTAGTGTCTTGACACTGGTTCATACAGCCTGTTGAAAAAGCCCCGGATGCCAGGCCGCTTGAGGAAGCGCGCTGCGGAGGATTTTCAACAGGCTGTTTTAGTTGGTCATTGCGGTATGGCGAATGCTTACCTTTACCCTGACATCTTTTAATGGCACTGCTGGAAAGGTTTCCTCATCCCAATGCTCCTTGACCGTCTTCCAATACTTAGGGTACTTTTTATGGACGAGAAAGCCCAACTCAATAACATCGGTTTTTGTTGTTTGCAGCTTTTTGTATGTCGTGCGGATTTGGCGGGTAATTTCCTGAGCCAGTTTCTCTTCAAGCGCTGCCAGGAAGTTAGCGTCTAATGCCTTCAGATCAGCCTGATTTTCCGCTAAACTGCCGAAAAATTCGGCATCCAGTTGAAACCAGAGCTCACCGTGCGCTAAATGGGGTTCGACTTTAATTTTTTCTTCAAATAGCTCAAAGGTAGCTATCTTGTCTGGGTCAACAGGATTGGGTATGACGACAATGCCTTGATTTAACTTTCGGCGCAAAATCTTGGCGCCAACAGTTTCTGTTTCGTCGAGAGTGTCCACCATTTTGTACTGCCGGTTGAACAATGCCGCTCCGGTCGCTTTCATGCTTTCGGAATCGCTGATCAGGAGCGGGACCGCAAGACATTGCTTGTTTTCTATTTTTTCACTCAGCAGGCCGATTTCAATCGTTGTGGCAAAGGTGGGCGCTTTTTTTACATTGCGTGAAATGCGGGCAATATACGTACTGCTTAGCTCACCTGATTTGGTTTTAAGTTCGAACAGCTTCTCAGCCCGTCCTGGTGTGACAAATATTTTGGCTCGCCGTCTGAATTCCGGATCCCGTTCCAAAAAGTCGGTAATCTCCCGGATGCCATTGCGAGCTACCGCCTCGCTAAACAGGAGTAATTGATTATGCTCAAAAAACAGTCCGCTGGGAAACTGGGTATTGACTGCCCGGACAGCCGACAGCAGCGATTCTCCTTCGGCGGCATAAACCAGGCTTTCCTGCTCGCCGGTTCCAGGCTTTGCTCCGCTGCTTTGGCTGCGGAATTTTCTCATTTCGAAACTGACTTTATATTTTCTGGGGCTGGTGGGTGGGCTTGGCTGCAAAATTTCTTTTTCAATTTCCGTATCCGCCTGCTCCGCCATATCGATCGCAATGCCTAAAACGTAACCCCGGGTTTCAATTTCCTTGCGGTCCCAGCAGCCTGTGGTCAGGAGACAGCAAAGAACAAGCAGACAGGACCGAGCAAAGGCTTTTCGCCAGTCAAGATCAACTGACATGCTGCTTTCCTTTGCGCTTGTACCAGGCAAGCAGCAATAGAGTTGGCATGAGTCCCAGGCTGAAGGTCATGCAAATAATATTGAAAAATTCGTTAGCAGCAAAGTGGTCTTCTAAAGTAGGGGCTAATTGGGAGAAATAATACAGTAGCGGGAGCAGCAGCACAATCAAACTGCGGCTGTATTCCAGCCGGAATAGCCTGCTGGTGGCAAATGCGGAGAAGAATAGCAGATTAGCCAATGAATTGAAGTAGATGCAAATCCAGATAATCATCAGGTATCCATCCAGGCGCTCAATGAAGGTATCGGGAATTTCTACATTGCGAAACGCGATAACGGTAGGGAACAGGACATGCGCGGCTCCGGCCGCCGTCAGGCTGCCTTGGACAATAATGACAGTCAGCAGGTAGATCACAGTGATAAGTGCGATGCTGGCTGCGCCTGCTGAGACGGCATTCAGGGGAATCGACAGGAAGGGGAATAGCAGTCCGGTAATTAGCTCCGGGCCTGAATAGGCAAACCAGCTTGGCACGGCTCCTTTTACTATGGGACTGATTCCTTCGGACAGTATCGGCAGGAACGGTTCCATGTTAATATCCAGTAACCCTAATAATAGCAGGCTGATAAAAATCGCATAGGAAAATAAAAAGGATACCTGCTGCATGCGCAGCAACGGCGCATAGCCATATTGGGCGGCATATCCGGCTACCAGGAGGATGCTGGCGATAAAGACCGGCTGTGGAGTAACGTCAAATAAAAAAAGATTAATTGCAAAAGCGAAGGTTCGTACTGCCAGGGAGGCAAGGCCGAGCAGTAAGCAAATCTGAACGATGTTGACAACGTGCCCCAGCGCCGATCCTAATAGCAATGGATGGTATTCCATACTGGTATGTTCGGGGAAAAAGCGGGAAAGCCGGAGAGCGGTCCAAAGCGCCATAAACATCAGCAGGCCGCCGCTAATCGTTGACAGCCACATATCCTGTTTAGCTATCTCGGCTACCGAGCGCGGCAAGGTCAGGATACCGGCGCCGATCGCTGTATTGATATAGATAATAAATAGTTGGAGCGGGGAGATACAGGCTTTTTTGTTCATAGTACTCCTTATTTTTTCTGCTGCCTTCTTTTGTCTATATCTTCTAGGTAATTAGGCCGCTCTCCGGAGAAGGACTCCGGAACAACGACCAGCGTTTCCTTCAGATCGCTAAGACGGTACCAGCCTTTCGGAGCGAATGGAGCCAGGTAGGGCTTTCCGAAACTTTCCAACAGGCTGAGATGAACCAGTAGGGCGATCAGTCCTAAGGTAAAACCGAATATTCCCAGCGTAGCGCTTAACAGCATGAGCGGGACCCGGAGCATCCGGATGGTCAGGCTGAGGCGATAGTTGGCGATAATAAATGAGGCTACTGCGGTGAAGGCGGTGATAATGACCATCGAAGAACTGACCAGGCCGGCGTTAACGGCAGCTTCGCCGATAACCAGGCCGCCAACAATGCTTACTGCCTGACCGACAGATTTGGGCAGTCTGACACCTGCTTCCTGCATGATTTCGAGCATAGTCTCCATAATGAGCGCTTCAAGAAAAGCGGGAAGCGGTACTCCCATGCGGGAGCCGGCAATGGTTAACGTGAGCGGCGTCGGGATTAATCCCGGATGAAAGGTCGTGATCGCCACATAAAGAGCTGGCAGTGTCATTGCAAAGAAGGAAGCGATGTAGCGAGTAGCACGAATGATCGTTGCAGGCAGCCATTTTTCATAAAAGTCATCACCTGCCTGGAAAAAATCGGCTAGAGTAGTTGGCGCCACTAGCGCAAAGGGAGAACCATCCACTAGTATGGCGACTTTTCCATCCATAATAGCTGCAAGCAATTTATCGGGACGTTCAGTCGCCAGCACGGTGGGAAAAGGCGAAAGCGGATGATCTTCAATAAACCCCTGGATTTCATTGCCGCCGATGGGCATGTCGACTTGTATGCGTTCAATCCGCTTTTGCACTTCTTGCACTAACTGGTAGTTGACAATGCCGCGAAAGTAAACCATCGCGACATCTGTATGGCTGCGCTTGCCCACCACGAGCCGCTGTGCGACCAGATCAGGGCTTAACAGTCGCCGTCGCAGCAGTGTAAGATTGGTTCGCAGTTCTTCAGTAAAGCCATCACGGGGGCCGCGAATATTCATTTCTGACAAGGGGTCTGATATACTGCGCGATTCCAGCTTGCGGGTGTGAACAATAAGCGCCGTTGGACTTCCGTCGATCCAAAGGGCAGTTTCACCGGACAAAATTTGTGTAACAATCTGCTGCATACTGCTTACCTCAGTGAAAGCCGCGGCAGTAAGCAGCGTATCTTTTAGATAGCTTAGATCGTATGCAGTATTTTTGCACGGCTCAGTATAGGGAGCCAGTGTCAGCTTTTCAAGGATATGGTTGGTAATGACTTCCGTGTCAGCCATACTCTCGGTAAAAACGATAGCAGCGCGGCACTGTAAAGCAGTGATGACAAACTGGCGGATAATGATATCATCACTGCCGGAAAATAATTCCCGCATCTGTGCCAGGTTGACATCAAGAGTAGTATTGTTTTGATAGACACCCGGATCGGGCGGGATGCGCAAGGTATCGACAATGGCCTCTGTTGTCTGCTTGATTTCCTGTGCGTGAGCGATCAGTGACCGCAGGTCGCGCAGTTGAGAACTGATTTTTTCATTTTCGCATTTATCCACAATACACGATCCTCTTTGACTTAGTAGGATTAGTATGTGCTGGGCAAGCCAAGCTATGCAGCAGGCCGCCAATAAAGGCCTGAATTTCAGGTTTCTCAACAGGCTGAGGCGATGAGCTTCCGGTTGCTTTACAGGATAACAGGGCTTTTTGTTGAATAATAATCTCATAAAGATATTATGGTTGTTGGAGGATGCCATGAAGCCTGAAGAACTCGCCGGACAAATTATTGAGCTAACCGGCGGACTGAATAATATTGCCACAGTCGCGCACTGTATGACACGACTGCGGCTTACTCTGGCTGACAGGGATAAAGCGGCTGTCGATCAGCTCAAACAGACTGCGGGCATTCTCGGAGTAGTCGAAGCGCCAGGACAACTGCAGTTGATACTCGGTCCCGGTGTAGTGAATAAGGTGGCGGCTTGTGTTGCCGAAGCCATGGCTGATAGTGGCCGCAATAATGCAGTCGGTGTTGTGAGGCAGTCTGCAGGGAAGGACGATAACCGGGAGACAGGGCTGGGCGCGGCAAAGCAACTGAAAGCCGCGCGTGACGAACAGAACCGTACACCGTTCAAGCTGCTTTTGCGCAAATTGGCTAATATTTTTGTGCCGCTAATACCGGCGATTGTCGCTTCAGGCATGCTGGCCGGCTTAACCAATGTAGCGATCCGGTCAGGTGCTGATGCGCAGGGAACGCTGGTGCAGATCCTTAACGTGCTGGGCTGGGGAATTTTTTCTTATCTTGGCGTTTTTGTCGGCATCAATGCGGCAAAGGAATTTGGCGGCACGCCGGCTATGGGCGGACTGGCCGGTGTGCTGATGATTAATCCGGCTATTGCCGCGATCAGCATCGGGGATACGGCGCTGGTTCCCGGGCGCGGCGGTTTAATCGGTGTGCTGCTGGTGGCATGGTTTATGTGCATGGTGGAAAAACGGCTGCGGCGGTTTGTGCCTGGTATGATCGATATTATTGTGACGCCTGCGCTCAGCCTGCTCATCACCGGTTTTGCCGCGTATTTTGCGTTGATGCCGCTGGGCGGGTGGCTGTCTGACGGGATTGTTCAATTTTTTCGCGGCATGCTTGCTATGGGTGGCGTCCTTGCCGGATTTACGCTGGCCGGTACATTTCTGCCGGTAGTCATGACCGGCTTGCACCAAGGGCTGGTGCCTGTTCATATGGAGTTTCTCCAGACATTGCAAGAAAATCCCCTGTTGCCTATTCTGGCGATGGCTGGCGGCGGACAGATCGGCGCTGCCTGCGCCGTATATATCAAGACAAAAAATCAGCGGCTGAAAAACCTGATCAAGGGAGCGCTGCCGGTCGGATTGCTGGGGATCGGCGAACCGTTGATTTTTGGTGTGACGCTGCCGCTGGGGCGTCCGTTTATTACCGCCTGTATTGGTGCCGGCTTCGGCGGCGCTTGGCAAGCGGTCACTCAAACCGCGACGATTGCTATTGGCATATCCGGATTGCCGCTGGCTTTCCTGATCAAGCCGGGCGGGGTGGCCAATTACCTGACCGGACTGTTTATCGCGTATCTGGCCGGTTTTATCGTGACTTGGCTGGTGGGCTTTGATGATCCGGAAGACGCGGCATAGAGCCGCAAGGGAGTGACAAGAATGCTGGAAAAAGGGATTTCTCTCTATCCCGGAATGGGTTATCCGCTGGTGGCTTCGCTTGATTATCTGTATCTTGCGCGCCAGGCCGGATTCAGCCGTTTATTTACCTCACTGCATATCCCGGAGGCGGATAGCGATAATTTGCTGGCAGAGTTTCAGAGGCTGGTTACATCAGCCGTATCGCTGGGGTTTCGGATCACTGCCGATATCTCCCCCCGCAGCTTCCGGCTGCTCAACGCCGGGTTAGGCCAGTTGGAACCGTTGCGTCAGTTGGGGCTTGATGCCTTGCGGCTGGATTATGGCTTTTCAGCGGCTGAGATTGCCTGCTGGACGCGGCAGAGCGGTTTTTGTATCGAGCTTAATGCCAGCACGCTGGATGCGCCTGCGTTGGATGCTGTTTTGTCTGCAGGCGCTGATCCTGCCCGTCTCCAGGCTTGCCATAATTATTATCCGCGGCCTGAGACCGGCCTTTCCTGGGAACTGTTCAGTGAACGTTCTCAACTATTCCGCAAACACGGTATTCCGGTGGCGGCATTTATTCCATCCGTCAGGCACCCGCGCGGCCCGTTGGGTGAAGGACTGCCTACCCTGGAACAACACCGCCGTCTCGATCCGGTCACTGCCGCCAAGCAGCTGGCATACTCGGGACTGGTGGACCGGATTCTATTTGGTGATCCGCTGGCCGCTGCCTCTGAGATTCAGGCTGTCGGCCGGATACAGCCGGATTGTATTGAAATGTCTATCCGTATTGATGAAAAGCTCAGTCCGGCTGAGAAAACGATTCTGTTTGCCGGGCATGTCAATCGGCTGGACCCGGGTGAATGGGTTGTCCGTTCGGCTCCGTCACGCACTCTGCAGGCAGGCTTGGTGACGCCCCGTATCCCGCGCCGCCGCCCACGCGGCAGTGTAACCATTGACAACGCAAACTATCTGCGCTATATGGGCGAGCTGCAAATCACCCGCAAACCGCTGGATGCGGATGAGCGGGTTAATGTTGTAGCTGAAGTGGCGGCTGAGGAACTGTTTCTGATCGATATGATTAGTCCGGGAATGCGGTTCCGGTTTGTGGAAAGCTAAATAAGACATGCGGTTAACAGGCCGCCATAACCAGGAGGCAAAGCATGCAATTTGAAAAACTGCTGACCGAATCGCGTAATCCGGACACACTAGAGATTGACCGTTGGTCAGCTATTGATATTGTTACGAAAATTAATGCGCAGGACCAACAGGTTCCCCTTGCTGTTGCCCAAGTCCTGCCAGCCATCGCTCAGGCTGTCGACTGGACTGCTGACGCGATGGACAAGGGCGGCCGGTTGTTCTATGTGGGCGCCGGGACGAGCGGACGGCTGGGGATATTGGATGCCTCCGAATGCCCGCCCACCTTCGGCACACCGCCTGAACTGGTGCAAGGCTTGATTGCCGGCGGTGAATCGGCTGTGTTTCGTGCCGTCGAAGGCGCCGAAGACTCGGCTGAGCTTGCCGTCCGGGACTTAGCTGCCCGGAAGCTGTCGGCAAACGATATTGTTGTCGGCATTGCCGCCAGTGGACGGACGCCGTATGTTGTCGGCGCACTGGAGTTTGCCCGCCAAAGCGGCTGCCGTACCGTTGCTCTTGTCTGCTCCCCGGATTCCGAAATGTCTGCCATTGCCCAGTTGACTATCTGTGTGGAAACCGGCCCTGAGGTCATCATGGGTTCAACCCGGCTGAAAGCGGGAACGGCGCAGAAGCTGGTTCTCAATATGCTGACAACGGCTGTCATGATCCGGCGCGGCAAAGTGTATTCCAATCTGATGGTTGATGTACAGGCAACAAATACGAAGCTGGCCGAACGCGCCAGACGGATTGTTATGTTAGCGACCGGCGTTACCCGTGAACAGGCCGCAAAGCTGCTTGCGCAAGCAAACGGTTCGGCAAAGACCGCGATTGTGATGGTGCTGGCCGGTGTAACCGCCACAGAAGCGCAAGAACGACTGGAGCGGGCGAGCGGCTTTGTCGCCGCAGCGATAACAAGTTGACTACGAATCGATTTCCGGGAGAAGATGGCTTCGCTTTGCTCGCAATGACAAAATGATTAGGGGCGCGTACCATGCCAACCCTTGGTGCAGGCGCACAACGTTTGCCCTTAGTGTTCTTTGTGGTACAATCGTTCCTTCAATGTATCTTTTGCGGTAAAACGGACTCGGTGATTGCGATTTACATTAATTTGCGAAGGAGACCGGTGATGTTTAATCAATTATTTACCCGTTCAAGCGGCAGCGAAGCTGCCGCAGCTAATGCCGTCTATGCTCCGATGAGCGGGACGGTGGTTTTGCTTGAGCAAGTTCCTGACCCCGTCTTTTCGGGGAGAATGCTGGGCGATGGGGTGGCGATTCTCCCTGCCGCGGGTGATGTCTTATCGCCATTTGACGGTGAAGTGACTGCCTTGTTTCCCACCGGTCACGCGATTGGCCTTTGCTCCCATACCGGAGTGGAATGTCTCATTCACATTGGCATCGATACTGTCGAACTGAACGGTGTTGGTTTCGCAGCTAAAGTCAAACCTGGCGACAAAGTAAAGCAGGGTCAATTACTGATACAAGCCGACCTGCAGGCAATTCGTTCCGCCGGCAAGGAAATCGTTACTCCGGTTATCATCACTAACTCGTCTGTCTGGCAGCCGGCTCAACTGGTGAGCGGTCAGGTGCGGGCCGGATCGGATATGCTGTTTACTGTGAACAGTAAGTAACCGCAGCCAATACAGGTTTTCGAGGTGAAATATGAACAACGGACGGATTATCCACGCCAAGGTAGTCCTGCCTGATGGCGTGCTGGAAGACGGAACAGTCGAAATCCGAAACGGCAAGATTGCCCGGATCGGCACAAAGGATACCCTTGCCGGCTGTGGCGGCTGGACTGTGGATTGCGCGGGAGACTGGCTGATTCCCGGTCTGATCGACCTGCATGTTCACGGAGCGGGCGGCTTTGATACCATGGACAAAGCAGCAGACAGCCTGGCCGGTATGGCGCGCTGTCTGCTGGCGCAAGGAACCACCGCTTTTCTGCCCACCACGATGTCCGGTCCGCCGGATACGCTGGCGGCGGTACTGGCTGCGATAGCTGATGTCCGCACCCGTCTGCCCGTCGGCGCCGCCGAGATACTGGGCGTGCATATGGAAGGGCCGTTTCTGGCTCCTGCCTACAAAGGCGCGCAGGCGGCTGAAGCCATTTATCCCGCGGCAGCCGGTGATCAAGCCACCGTATTTTCCCGGCTGGCGGCAGCTTATCCCGGTTTAATCCGCATTTTGACCTTGGCGGTAGAGCGGCCCGGAGCGGCTGAGCTTGTTCGTGCTTGTCATGAGCTGGGCGTGATCCCGTCAGTCGGGCATTCCGAAGCCAGTTATGAGGAGATGCGCCAGGCTGTCGATTGGGGAGTGTTACAGGTGACGCATGCCTTTAACGCGATGCCGTCAATCCATCACCGACGCCCCGGCCTGCTGACCGAGGCGTTAAAGAATCCGGCAGTGAGGCTGGAATTGATTGCAGATGGCATCCATATCCATCCGGCCATTCTCGAATGGGTCTTGCAAATCAAAGCCGAAGCCTGTGTCTTCCTCGTCTCAGACGGCACCCGGGCGGTCGGTATGCCTGACGGTGAATATGAGCTGGGCGGGCAGATGACCTGTGTCAGAAATGGTATGGCTGCACTGCCGGACGGCACGATTGCAGGCGGCGCTCACCCGCTGCTGCAGGGAGTAAAGACTGTGGCCAAGCTTTATGACTTGCTTAAGGCTGTCCGGCATGCCAGCTTAATTCCCGCACAGCTCCTGGGTGTTGATCACCGCATCGGCAGTATCGCTACCGGCAAGGAGGCGACACTGGTGCAATTGAATCCTGAACTGCAGCTAAAACAGGTTTGGCAGCAGGGAAATCCTTCCTTTCCGGCGAAGAGTTTATCTGACTAACTCTGCTCTCAGCAGCAAAGTCACTGTTATATAGCAACAATACTGCACAATTAATGCTAAAGGAGCGAATCAGGATGAAAGTGGTTATTCTCGCAGGCGGCGGCGGTACCCGGTTGTTTCCCTTATCCCGCACCTGCTTTCCTAAACAATTTATGAAGATCGGCGGCAGGGAATCGTTGCTGACCCAGACTGTACAGCGCTTTCTGCCTGTGGTCAAAGCCGCTGATGTAGTCATCGTCACCAATAAAGAATACGTACATCATGTCAAAGCCGATCTCGCGGCGGCCGGCGCTTCCGAGGCGCACATCCTGCTGGAGCCGGAAGCGCGCAATACCGCCCCGGCGATTGCTTTGGCTGTACGCTATTGCCAGGATGTTCTGGAGGCGGATGACGCTGAAGTGATGTTCATTTCTCCTGCCGACCATGTTGTGCATCCGATTGAAGACTTTATCCGTTCGGTTCGCCAGGGCATTGAAGCCGCGCACTTACAACAGGTGGTTACCTTTGGCATCAAGCCGGCCGGACCGGAAACCGGCTATGGCTATATCCAGGCCGGCCGGCCGGCTGAATTTGGCTATACGGTCAAATCCTTCCGCGAGAAGCCTGATCTGGTTACCGCTGAGTCGTATGTTTCAGCCGGCAATTATTTTTGGAATTCCGGCATGTTTGCGTTCACCATCGGCTGCTTTTGGGAAGAATTGCAAAATCACCAACCGGAGATTTATGCGCAGACCCAGACGCCGTATCATGAGCTGCTGACCAACTTCGCCGATATGCCGAATATCTCTATCGACTATGCCGTAGCCGAAAAATCCTCCCGGGTGATCACTATACCGCTGGCTTCCTACTGGAATGACATTGGTTCCTGGGACGCGATTTATGATGTGCTGCCTAAAGACAGCGCGGGCAACGCCATTAAAGGCGATTGCCTGCCGCTTGACTGCCGGAACAGTCTGATGATGAGCCAAAACCGCCTGATTGCCGGAATCGGTCTGCAGGATGTGCTGGTAGTCGAAACTGATGATGTGATTATTGTCGCTCAGAAAGGCGAGTCACAGAAGGTAAAGGACCTGGTCAATAAACTCAAAGCGCAAGGCCGCCGCGAAGCGGATGAACACACTACCATGTACCGCCCTTGGGGAAGCTATACCGTGATGGGCGAGGGACCGGGCTATAAGATGAAGAAAATTGTTGTTAATCCTGGCGCCAGCCTCAGTCTGCAAATGCACTATCATCGCAGCGAACACTGGATTGTCATTGCAGGCACCGCCAAAGTCACCATTGCCGATCAGGAGCAAATGGTACATGAAAATGAGAGTGTCTACATTCCGCAGTCAACCAAGCATCGCCTGGAAAACCCGGGGAAGATCCCGCTGGAGATTATTGAAGTCCAGAATGGCAAGTATCTGGGTGAAGACGATATTGTCAGATTTGAGGATATATACGGCAGAGCATAAGAAGGGAGGGGTATGATGATTACATTTGGCACCGACGGCTGGCGCGGCGTGATCAGTGAAGACTACACGTTCAACAATGTTCGCTTAGTTGCCGCAGCCATTGCCGACTATGTCATACAAAACGGCGAACAGGATAAGGGGATTGTCGTTGGCTATGACGCCCGCTTTTTGGGGAAACAGTATGCCGAACAGGTAGCTGCCGTTATTGCTAATAAAGGAATACCGGTTTGGCTGTCTGATGCTATTCTGCCCACACCGGCTCTGACCTGGCAGGTCAAAGACCGTCAGGCTGCCGGCGGGGTGATGGTGACTGCCAGCCACAATCCGGCGGAATATAACGGGATAAAGTTCAAAGCCCCTTACGGCGGATCGGCTTCGCCGGAGATCATGTCAGCGATTGCCGACTGTGTGCGGCCGCTGGAGGTTGCCGGCATGGTATTGGAGAAGGCCGTTTTGCCGTCTGCCGTCGAATTGTTTTCCGCTCAAGCCAGCTATTTGGACCATGTTGGCGATATGCTGGATGAGGACGTATTGGCCTCATTCGGCGCAACCGTTGTCTTTGATGTCATGCATGGCGGAGCCATGGGCTATACGGACGCTTTGGCGCGCCGCTACGGGCTTGATCTGATTGAGATTCGCAACGAGTACAATCCAGCGTTCGGCGGTGTTAATCCGGAACCGATAGAAAAAAATCTGGACGCTCTGCGGCAGGTCATGGCGGATAATCAAGCGGTGATCGGCTTAGCCACCGATGGTGACGGCGACCGTATCGGCGCGATGGATGCTGACGGGCGGTTTATTACCTCGAATCAAATTATGGCCTTATTGATTCAATACCTGGTGGAGAAACGCGGCTGGAGCGGCGGCGTGGTTAAAACGCTGACCGTCTCTGAACTGGTGAAAAAAACGGCTGAACAATATGGACTGCCTGTCTATGAAACACCGGTCGGTTTTAAATATGTTGCCGGCTTGATGCTGAGCGAAGACATTTTGCTTGGCGGCGAAGAATCGGGCGGGATCGGTCTAAAGCATTATATCCCTGAACGCGACGGCGTTATGCTGGGCTTCCTGCTCATTGAAATGGTGGCCGCTTATGGCAAAACGCTGGGACAGCTATTGGATGAGCTGATGGATACAGTCGGCCATTATCACTATCTGCGTGAAGACCTGCACCTTGCGCAGGACGTCAAGCAGCGCTTGATGGATACGCTTCAGGCTAAGCCTGCCGAACTGTTCGGCTATACCGTTTGTGCCGCCGATTGCCGTGATGGCTGTAAATTCAGCTTGGACGACGGCTGGATCATGTTCCGTGCTTCCGGCACTGAACCGATTGTTCGCATCTATGGTGAAGCGGCGACGCCGGAGCGCATTCAGGCAATCATGCGGCAAGCGATACACTACGCGAAGAATTCCTAGTGTTATGCCAACTATAACTGGGAGGAGATGCTTATGATTTATCGTCTGACATTACCCTCAGGGTTTAGCTACGACTACACCAACCTGTTTGGTGAAGGCAAGGTGACTGCTGATGATGTGACCGCTTTGTCTGACCGCCTGGCGGAGGCCCATGCCGCGATTGCCCATATGCGGGCGACCGGCGAGATTAAAGGCCATCTTTCCAAAGATGGCACACCGGAGCGGGTTCTGTTCAGCCAATTGCCCTATGTCCAGGATGGCAACCTCAATAATCCCGCTTCCATCGGCCGCTTAAAAGAATTTGGTCAATCGCTGCGCTATTCCGCCGATGCGGTCATTTCCTTTGGTATTGGCGGCTCGTATCTCGGCAATAAGGTGCTGTTTGATGTTCATGCCGGTGAGTTCTGGAATGGAAAATCGCTGGCCGAGCGGGACGGGTATCCTGAGCTGTACTTTAGCGGCAATAATATTGATCCGCAGCGAACCAGCGATTTGATCGACTGCCTGAAACGCAAGGCGGTCCAGAAGGTCGCTAACGGCGAAACCTATAAGGTTGTTCTGATCGTGATTTCTAAATCCGGCTCTACGCTTGACACCATGTCTTCCTTCATGGTGGTTTACGACGCGCTGCAGCTGGCGAATATTACTGTCAAAGTCGTTGCTGTGACTGATCCGGCTGAAGGCGGTCAGCGCACCCTGCTGAAAAAGCTGGCTGACGATCAGGGCTGGCCCTGCTTCAGCATACCCGACGGAGTGGGCGGCCGTTTCAGTATTTTTTGTGATGTCGGTCTCATCACTGCTGCCTGCATCGGTTTTGATATTGATGCCTTCTTAGCCGGTGCGCGCGATATGGACCAGGCTTGCCTAAACGATGACGTCAACCGTAATCCGGCGCTGCTAAACGCTGTGTTAAAATATCTGGCGGCGGAAAAATACGGCCGTGACATCGAAATCTTCATGCCCTATGGCGATTACCTCAAATCGGTTGCCGAGTGGTATGTTCAACTGTTGGCCGAATCGCTTGGCAAACGTAGCGACCGTGACGGCAATATAGTGTACTATGGTCGCACACCGGTTGTCGCTGTCGGTACTACCGATATGCATGCCCAAACGCAGCAGCACCAGGACGGCAAAAAGAATAAAGTGGTTCAGTTTGTCCAATTGGCTAAATGGCCGATCGATCCGCTGATCCCTAACGCGTTTCCGGCTGTGTCGAAATTAGCGGATATTGCCGGGCTGAGCATGAGCCAGGCCCTGGATGCCGCGCTTGACTCGAATGCGGCGGCGCTGGCTGCCGATGGCCGCTTCAATGCTGCGTTTATTCTGCCGAAGCTGAATGCCTACCATTTGGGCGAGCTGCTGTATCTTCTGGCTCTGTCTGTGGCATATGAAGGCGAACTGGCCAACGTAGACGCTTTCGATCAGCCTGGAGTCGAAGCCTATAAGAAGATCCTGGGGCCGCGGCTTAACACGCTGAAAGAGTAAGTGCGGATGGTACGGAAAATATTGCGGAATGATTGGCTCAGGCGATTGCTTGAAGTTTCCGACACCGTTTGACGACTGTTCTTGTCGTTTGACGCTACGCCTGGACTGCGGTTGTCAGACCGGCGGAGGTTTTCTGCCGAATCTGGCTTGTCCCGCAGAATCAGTCGGGAAAAAATGATTGAACTTTCTCAGGAATTGCGCGAAAATTACAGTATATGGAAATCGGGAGGCGTTTTCGTGAACCATACTACTGTAAATGATCAGCCGACTTTGCACGTGGTCTTTCAAGCTAAGACAACGGCGCGTGTGTGGCAATGCAATTCATGCGGACTCAAGCTGTTTTTAGCCCAAAAGTCGGAGTATCCGGGGATACGGTGCTTATGTGGACGCTCTTACTGGAAATCCTGCCCTGAGGCGGAACGTTAGAATCGGTAGCTTCAATAATAGGTTCAACAAAACAGAGCTCTCCTGGAGAGCTTTGTTTTGTTATTTTCTGCCTTCAATAAACAGCTCTCCGGACCTGAGTCTCGTGCTCTGAGACTTTAGTCGCTTTTAGTTTACTTTTTCCAAAATTTTGACAAGAGCCGGGAGGGCAATACAGGATTTTGTTATTTTATGTAGAAAGATTACAGTCAAAGGCGCTTTGGGCTTTGGATGGCAGGTGAAAGCATGATGGCGGCTTGGCCGCTGAACAAGATAAATTGCGGTAAGGCAGTGTTGCTGGCAGGAATGGTTGTCGCTACAGTCTGGATGACTTATCCGTATTTTGTCGAGTCATCCGTGCCTGCGCGACCGCTAAAGCCGGCTGCGCCTAAATCGGCTGGCGGCGACAATCAGCCTATGCCCAAGGGATTTGGGCAACCGCCGGTTATCTGTGATCCGTTTCGGATGTCGTCAGCGGTTTTGCCGCTCGCGGCGACCGGTTCCAGCCGATCAGCGCCAGTGCCAACCATTCCGTACCGGTTGACCGGTATTGCGATCGGTAATCAGGCAGCAGCCGTTATTCTGGAATCGAAAGAGGGCAGCCGTTCCTACCGGATTGGGGATTATGCCGGTCAGTACCAAATTCGCGAGATTACGCCAGCTTCCGTTCTTATCGTTGGTCCTGACGGATCGCATTTGTTGAACTTGAAAAGAGGAATACAATGAACCGGTATAGTGTGGACTCGCGAGCGGTTGTCTTCATGTCGCTGCTCCTTGTTTTTATTGCCTGGGCCACTCCGGTGGCGGCTGAGGCTCCTTGCGTGACAATCAGTGTAATCAATGCGGAAGTTCGTGATGTTCTGACTACGCTTGCCGAAGTGGGCGGAGTCGGAATTATTCTCGATGATTCTGTCTTTACCGGCAATACAAAAGATGACGGCCGGATAACGCTGCAGCTTACCTCCGTAGCGGTTGAAACAGCGATTGATATGATTACCAAAGTCAAAGGATTAGCGTATTTACGGCAGGGAGATATTTATATCATCGGTACGCAGGAGAGAATTACCAAAGAGTTTGAATCTCTCCGGACTGTTAAGATCCAGTATGCGGCGGCTGCTGATGTGAAGCAAGCGCTTGAACTGATCATTCCGGCTGAACGCATAAAACTGGATGAGGCGAGTAATTCCTTGATTTATACCGGCTCGGCTGCCGAAGCCAGGCGGATCGATCAGGCGCTTGCCGCCATTGATGTTCAGGTTAAGCAGGTGACACTGGAGGCTCAGGTTATGGCAGTCAATAAAGGCGCTGCCAAAGAGCTGGGGCTGGAATGGCAATGGTCTGCCTTGCCTGCCGTTAAGCAGGACTCAACAGCAGGTGGCTCCAACCATGCCGACACACCTGTGCGGGATTACCCGGGAGTTATTCAATTTGGCCATCATCCGGATGGGTTGCGTTATGAGTTCCAATTTCAGTCGGCACTGCATGCGATGCTGAAAGAGGGCGAGGCTCAGGTTCTTTCCCGCCCGAAGGTAACGACACTTGATGGCAGGCAGGCCCGCATCATGGTGGGTGACCGGATTCCCGTTCTGATTGAACGGACAGAGAACAACCGGACTACGACGACTATTGAGTATGTTGATGCCGGGATCAAGCTTTCCTATACGCCACGCATTCATGCCGATGGGCTGATTACTGCCGCTGTTCGGACAGAAGTCAGTACTCCCACGCTGGAGCCGGTAATGAAGGCTTACCGGATTACCACCCGCGAAGCGGAAACCGAGGTGCGGATGAAGGATGGCGAGACGATTGTTATTGGCGGCTTGATTGGCAGTGATGAGTCAAAACAATTTTCCAAGCTTCCCGGTCTGGGTGATTTGCCGATTTTAGGCGCTTTGTTTCGCAGTACCAGCAAAGCAAAAAATGAAACTGAAGTCATTATTATGTTAAAAGCTAAAATTGTAGAATGAAGAATTTGAAATTGAAGATGAAGGAAGTGAACGCAGTGCCCATCACTATCTTGATTGTTGATGACCATGCGCTATTGCGGCAGGGTATCAAGAAGGTGATTGATCTGGAGAGTGATCTCTCGGTCATTGGCGAGGCTGCCGACGGCGAAGAAGCCGTCAAGCTGGCCTTGCAGTTAAAGCCTGATGTTGTACTGCTTGACGTCAATATGCCCAAAAAAAATGGGTTGGAAGTGACAAAAGAGCTAAGGCAATTAGCTCCTGATATCAAGATTGTGCTGCTGACTATTCATGACGACGAAAACTATGTCATTGAGGTTGTCAAAGCGGGAGCCACCGGCTATCTGTTGAAAGATATTGAACCTGGAATGCTGATTAAAGCGCTTCGCAGTGTGTATTGCGGCGAATCCTTCATTTACCCTACTCTGGCAAGGCGATTATTTTATGAAGCCGGTAACACGGAGAGAAAACCGGAAGGCCGTACCCGTGGCCATGCTGCTTTGACGATGCGTGAACTGGAGGTTCTGCAACTGATCGGCCAAGGCCTTAGCAACCAGGAAATGGCACAGAGATTATTTTTGAGCGAAAAAACCGTAAAAAATCATTTGACAAATATTTTCCGTAAAATTGGCGTGTCAGACCGGACGCAGGCGGTAATTTATGCCATTAAGCATAAGATCGTTCAGGTCTAGTGAAGATTTAGTGTGTTGCAGCCCCGAAATTCTGTTGCTTGCGTACATTTCGATACGCAGCATACCGGATCTTCGGGGCTTCCGAATGTTGTTGACTATTTAGGCGCGGTGCGGCATACTTGGGTCTAGAGCGGTACGGCAGTTCTAAAAACTCAGGAGGTAGCTTATGAGAGTACAAGTATTGCGCTTGGTTTTATCGGCATTGATCATATTTTTCTGTTTTGCCCCCGGCGCGCAGGCAGCCCCGGTGGAATCCGCGGTGATTACTCAGCAGAGTATTCGCGAGGGTAACATCAATATCGAGTATCCTGTGGTTAGCGGTCTGGATGATGCGGCTGCCGAAAAAATCAATACACTAATAACAGACCATGTCAAGCGCTTTCATAAAGAAATGGCGGTAGATTCATATGTCAGGGAAGCAATCAGCCGTTATGCCATCCATCAGAATGAGGGCGGTCTTCTCAGTCTGACTATCACCCAATATCATTATTCCGGCGGAGCGCATGGCATGTCGTATATGACAGGCTATACCTTTGATTTGGCGACCGGTTACTTATACCGGTTTACCGATTTGGTTCCTCCCTGGGAACGTGACCGGATCAACCGCGCCATCAGCCAGGCAATTACCGAGCAATCGATACCGTTACTCCAGGATTTTACGGAGATTAAGGCTGAACCGGAGTTTTATCTCCTGCCTGAACGCAAAGCAGTCATTTTTTATCAATTGTATGAATTGGCGCCGTATGCGTGGGGCTTTCTCCGCTTTCCCATCGACTTCTAACGGCAGGCTGCCGATAAAGGCCTGCGACGCGCATGGATGCGCTAGTGCCGAGCGCGCCAGGAGGTATGGCGTTTGGCCGTCATCAAACCCAAGAGATATCTTTGTCAAAACACTAGCATCTCGACCTTTCTCGACAGCCTGAAACATAGGTTTTTCAACAGTTTGCAAAAAGTCCTGGCCACAAATGTGACCAGGACTTTTTTTACCGGCGCAGCGGCGGGCGGCGCCTGAATTTGTTATCATTATTGTTATTATAGTTGTTGCCGCCGCGCTGACGCAGCGGAGCTTCTTCGGTAATCCGAACCGGGGTCATATCCGGCTCTTTGGTCATCAGCTTGAGAGCAGCTGCCACCAGGGCGACTGAGTCGTTTTCGTCCAGCAGCTCAACTGCCCGGCTTTGGTAGCGCTCATAGCTGCCTTCTTCGATGACTGCCAGCAGGCGTTCCACCGTCAGCCGTTGCTGGCCTTCCAACGCATCGCTCATGGTCGGAATGCTCATACGGACAATTTTCCGTCTGGACAGGCGTTCAATTGTCCGCAGATGGTACATTTCACGCGGAATGACAAAGGTGATAGCCGTTCCGGCTTGGCCGGCGCGGCCTGTCCGCCCGATGCGGTGCACATAGCTTTCCGGATCCTGCGGGACATCGAAGTTGTAGACATGGGTAACGCCACTGATATCAAGACCGCGTGCCGCCACATCGGTAGCAACCAGAATATCAGTCGAGCCGTCACGGAATTGGCGGATTACACTGTCGCGTTTAGCCTGGGTTAAGTCACCATGAATTCCATCGGCTGTATAACCGCGCTTTTTCAAGGCTTCAGCCAGTTCGTCCACACGCCGTTTGGTTCTGCCAAATACAATGGCTAACTCAGGCGACTGGATATCCAGTAAACGGCACAGCACATCAAATTTTTGTCTGTCCTGCAGTTCGAGATAATATTGTTCCACCAACGGTACTGTGACTTCTTTGGATTGGATGCTGATCATCGCCGGCTCGCGCAGGAAGCGTTGTGACAGAGACTGAATCGCTTTAGGCATGGTTGCAGAAAACAAGAGAGTTTGGCGGCTGGATGGAGTGGCTTCCAGGATTTCTTCAATATCTTCGATAAAGCCCATATTCAACATTTCGTCCGCTTCATCCAGAACGATCATGCGCAATTCATCCAGACGGATGGTACGGCGCTGCATATGATCCTTTAGCCGTCCGGGAGTGGCGACAATGATTTGCGGCCGATTTCTCAAGCCCCTGATCTGACGTTCAATATCCTGACCGCCATAGATCGGCAGAGTATGGACATCGGTGTATTGTGCGATTTTGTTAAGCTCTTCGGCAACCTGGATTGCCAGCTCGCGTGTCGGAGTCAGGACTAAGCCCTGCACCTTCTCGCGGGCGTTTTCCATTTTTTCAATCAGGGGAATGCCGTAAGCGGCTGTTTTCCCGGTGCCTGTTTGTGCCTGCCCAATCAGGTCCTGACCACGCATAGCCGGAGCAATCGATTTTTCCTGAATGGGGGTAGGCTCCTCAAACCCCATGTTGTTTAGCGATTGGATAATTAAATCACTAATTCCGAGCGCTTTAAATTTCTCCATGTAATTACCTCCGTTATTGTACTGTTCTTAATATGGATGATTATCCCGTTCGTTATAGC
>POVV01000624.1_pt1 | contig 20749 bp, 14 predicted proteins | sample 1560271 | NCBI WGS metagenome assembly POVV01 (sample SAMN08337232, study PRJNA429181) | Bioreactor metagenome, whole genome shotgun sequencing project. | biome: cows' rumen and soil; feature: anaerobic; isolation source: anaerobic chemostat enrichment culture, galacturonate as sole carbon... | reverse complement strand
ACCACCCAAATATCCGGTTACTCCTACGGCAATCGCTCCAAGAAGATAAAAGACAAAGCCAATACGACGCAATGGCAAAGTATGCGTTTTCCAGATATATCTCATCAGATAGAATGAGGTAGCAATGCACAGCATGGTAACTGTTACTCCTGCCATTGTGCTATGAATATTCTTAGCCTGTGCCAGTTCAGCAATTGTAAAATGAGGAGTAAAATAGCTTCCGGCCGTAGCAGCTAAAATAGCCGCTATAGTGGCAAAATAAAGAATTATTTCACCGCAAGCAGAAGAGCACTTTCGATAAAGTGATATCGCTTCCAAAAGGCATCCCAGTAAAGCTAAAGCAATAGGGAAATGCACCAACATCGGATGAATATGAGCTGTATCAAACATAATATAAGGAGTTTTAAATTAAATCTCCATACAAACACTTGATAAAGGCAGATTGTTTAATTTTTCTTGATGGTATAACTAGTTATACCCAACAAGTCATAAGCTTGCAATAAAGCTTCATCGTTATCCGAAATAATCAATAGCTTATCATTTTCTTTTAGTTCTGTATGTCCTTTGGGGATAAAGTAACGCTCTTTTCGCTTTATCATTACGGCGAGTGTATGATCGGGAAGACTTAGCTCCATTAATTTGTTACCATGCACCAATACCTCGGGGGTAATGTCAATCTCGCTGACTGCACTCTTTATCTCGTCAGGCAGTTCAATGGCTATTTCATTTTTCCGCTCCGGCTCATCGATCTGATCGAGCCATTTGGCAACTTGCGTTACAGTGGTTCCTTGAATCAAAAGAGAAAGAATCGTAATGAAGAAAACAACATTAAAAATTATCCCGGCATGGTCAATGGCGGCAATCAAGGGGTAAGTGGCAAAAATAATAGGTACTGCACCTCGTAATCCAACCCACGAAATATAAAGTTTCCCTTTGAAAGTAAAATTTTTAAATGGAAGCAAACAAAGAAATACACTGATAGGACGTGCCACGATAATCATAAAAAAACCAACCAATAATCCAATCGGAGCAATAGGTAACAACTCGTGTGGGTTTACCAATAATCCCAAGGTGATAAACATCACAATTTGCCACAACCAGGCAAATCCATCAAAGAAAGTACTTATGTTTTTCTTATGAACAATATCCGCATTACCAACCAGAAGCCCGGCAATATAAACCGCCAGATATCCATTTCCTTGACACAAGGTAGTGATCGAGAAGGTAAAGAATGCGGTAGTCAGCAGTAAAATGGGGTATAATGAGTCATTTGCTATATTGATGTGGTTGATTAAATAAATTGCCAGCTTTCCCAATAGATACCCTGCCAATGCACCTACAATCAATTGAACAGCTAATGTAAAAATAGCCTCTTTCACATCCATGCCTCCCATTTGAATATAGGCAATGATTAATAATGTAAGCATATACGCCATTGGGTCATTGCTACCGCTTTCCAGTTCAAGGGTAGGGCGTAAGCGTTGTTTTAAGTAAACCCCTTTACTTCGAAGAATAGAAAATACCGAAGCTGAATCGGTCGAAGACATAACAGCTGCCAACAGCATGGATTCGGGGAGATCGAGCACCTCACGATGCATTATAAATAACGACAGATAATAAATAAAACCACCTGTGATAAAAGTAGTAGCTAATACACCGACCGTAGCCAACACTACTCCCTGTACTGCGATTGGCTTCACCTCATTCATCTTTGTATCCATACCACCCGAGAATAGGATAATACTCAATGCAAGCATACCGATGAATTGAGCTGTATCCGGATTACTAAATTGAATACCGAGTCCGTCACTGCCAAACAACATGCCAACTCCTAAAAACAGCAATAAAGCCGGAAGACCAAAACGATAACCGGCCTTACCGGCAAAAACACTGAAGAAGAGAATGGCAGAGCCTATTAGCAGAATACCTTCTGCACTATGTAAAATTTCTAAATCATGAAACATGGGCTATAGCATTATGAATGAATAAAGTTAAAATCTAGTTTCCACAAAGATAATCAATGACTCAAAAAGAAACTGTATAGAAATCGATATTTTTTCATTCAAATACTTCTTTTATTGATTTAATCTATAAGTTGCTTTCATAAAAGAGGTGAGTAGTACAATGGGCTGATGATAAAAAATCCGTTGTATTCTGATTAAATGCAACGGATTAAAATGAGTTACTCTTGATATATTATACGCCGTTTTTGAAAATATTCGGCGGGAGTTTCTCCAGTAATCTGCTTGAAATTACGAAATGATGAGGAGCGTGAGCGAAAACCTACATCATAGAACGCCGTAAGATATGATGTGTACACACCAGACTCAATGTGTATAATAAAGTTCTTTACACGAAGTGTGTTGATGTAAATCGCAAAATTTTCATATCCCAACTGCTTTATGGCTTTGGCAAATGTTGTTCGATTAGTGTTCAAAGCACTATATAATTCCACTGCTGTTAGGTCTGGGTTTTCCCATAAACGTTGCTGTTGTATGTAATTCTCTAACCTTACAGATAATTGTTTTACGGAATCATTATCCTTCGTCGTATTATCTTCAACGACTGCATCTGCCTCATTGGTCATATTGCAGTCAGCGCAATCAACCGATGATGCTGCGTTACCATGATCAACACCTCTTATCAATCGCTCAAACAGTTCCATATAGGCAATAGTAAGACTACACCCAACGCTTACGAAATAGTAGGTAATTTTAATAATTACCGCATCCGAAGATAGTACCACCAAATAAGCAATAGTGTTTATCACAAAAACAGTCAGATATTTCTGCATCCACACCTTGTCTGTATTATTATATCGCTTTGTGTAGGGGATAATAAATATATATATTATCGGAGCGAAGAATAAGAGTGCCAATAGGATACGAAACCATGATTCAAAATGGGCGAAATTAGGCAACATCGCCATTAATGTGCTGTAATTATTGAAGTGAACCCCCATTACACGTGCAATAATAGAGATACACAACAGGCAGAGCCACGGAATATAGAGCCTGACGATTCTTTTAAAGTTCAGATATCCAGGAGATATCACCTCAATAGGATACATAATATAGGATGTCACCATAAAAATGGCTGTCAATAACATCTGCATAGATATAACCCTTTCCGGCTCTTCGCCATTATAAAGGGCTATAAAACGAGTGATGTAGTTCAGCACCGAAACAGATACAATGAAGGCAAGGATTGTACGAGAACGCTCTCCATCTTTTCTTCGCGAGAATAGTAGTAGAGAGGTAAGAAGACAGACAACAGCCGCCGCAAATGTAGTTGCAAAATATAATGGCTCCATAATGCATACAAAGATAGCTCATTATCCAATGCAAAACAATCTTCTTTTATGACTTATATCATAAAATTCGACGCTAAATTGAAAAGGTGGGACTAATATTGAAAAGATGGGATTGTTATAATGCGGGAAAATATTGAAATTGAAAAAGTAAGACTATAAGTATTGTAAAAATGGAGCGTTTCTAATTTATTTATGCTGTAACTTCGCAGCATAAAACGTCTATATATAGGCATATCTGAGAGTTTTTCATTTGAGGTAAATTTAGCTATCTAATTCCGTATTTCTGCTGCAAAATAAACAACAATATAATTATATGAAAAAATTAATGTTACTTGCCTTTTCGCTCTGCGTGAGTATCTGTTTGGTACAGGCACAAGAGCAAACGGCAAATACAGCAACGCCACGTTGGTACGTGGGTGCTGATGCAGGAGTTTCGTTTGGAAGCTCCACACTTAAATCATTCGGAATGGATAAAACCCGTGTTGGCTATGGAGGCAGCTTGTTGGGAGGTTATCACATCAATTCATTTCTCTCTACCGAAGCAGAGTTGAGCTATCGTCATTTAGGAGTGAGTGCTTACGACTGCTGTCAGCACTTGTGGCTCGGAGCAGACGGTAATCGCTACTTTGCGCCCGTTGCAGGGATGAATAGCTGGCAGTATACCGACCTACGCTCATCCGTCACTCTTTATGGTCTCGGAGTAAGACTAAATGTTGATTTTCTAAGAATGTTCCAACCTGCAAGCCGTTGGTCGTTCTTTATTTCACCGGCTATTTATGGTATAGGTTCAAGTGCAACGATAAAAACTATTTCGACGAATAGTAAAGTAAGAAGCGGCTCATCGTTCCACTTCGGTGTTGGTGGTGATTTGGGTGTCGGCTATCAAGTTTGCTCAAATATAAATATCCGTCTCTATTCGGGGGCTACACTGCTGACAGGCAAAGGAATGGATGCAATTTCTCAGGTAGATCATAAGAGTAACTACACGTGGAACAGCGGTGTAAAGGTGATTTTTGCCATCGGCAAATGCAAAGCTAAACAGCGCGCAACACAATCGGCTTATGTTGCACCGACTTCGGTTGCAGAGGTTGTAAAAGAAGAACCCAGCGCAGAGATTAAACTTTATGTAATTGAAAAAACAGACGACAATGATACAGATGAATAGCATAAGGAAGCTTACATTAGGGATTATATATTACGCATTATGTATTGTAATGATGGGGTGCGACAAGAGCCTTCACGAGGCAGATATACTCCGCCCTGGCGACTCAAAGTCGGGCATTACGGTGGCACTCAATACCAACGAAGTACAAAGTAAACCGTTGAACGATGTACATATCTACTTCTTCAATGAGGCTGATATGTTGACAGCACACAATTATTATCCAAAGATGACCGACTTGGCACTTGACAGGTTGCTTATGGAGAGCGGACACTATACTGTGTTTGCCATTCTCAATACAGAGGAGAGTCTAACTCCAACTACACGAGCTTCATTACCTAATATCTCGTTCCCTGATTTTATGCTTTGGGTTAAAACGCTTGAAGTTAAATATGTGAATCTACTCACAGGCATGGTTCGCTATGAAATTAAGGATGGTATAAAGCAGGTTACTATCGACATTAAAGAGGGTTCGGGTGCCGCAGAGATTACTACGGTTACACTTAATCTTACCTATCCTCAGCCGTTACTACCTGATTATGTTGCATCGAAAGCCTTACGAGCAGGCGAGAATGTACACCTGAGAGCTGTTGTAGAACTTTTCCACAAGGGAACAGATAACAGAGTTTTGCGTCACTCGAAGTTTGTAGAGCCAACAGCAACGGCAGGAGTCTATTCAACTTCTATTGTTATGCCACAGGGTGAGTTTGATATTCGTATCTGGGGCGACTATGCCGAGAGCGAAACAGCTGACTATCATTACAACACGACAAATCTGAAAGAGGTTAAGATTCTACCGAAAGAGACATATTGGGCTAATACCGATACTCGTGATGGTTTTGGATACGCCACAACTATCCATGTCGGCAAGGAGGAGAGGAGCGAGAACTACACCCTTCATCGCCCATTGGCAAAGTATAAGATTGTGGCAAACGATGTTGAGAAGTATAATGAGATACGAGTTAAGCGAGGTTATCCGGCATTGGAAGATTTGAAAATAGCTGTAATGTATGCCGGATTCTTTCCTGCGGGATATAACGTTGTCGATAAAACACTGACGGCATCAAGCGAGGGATACAGGTATGTGGCAGGTGTAACCGCGAGCGACGCACAAAAGGCAACCGTTGCCAAAGACTTTGTGCTGGTAAACGGCAAGGAGTCGAGTGTAGTGGTAAATATCATCTTCAAAGATGCTGATGGCAATACAGTGAGCGGTGTTAATGGCGTGAAGATAAACTACAAAGCGGGTTACTTGACCACCATTAGCGGTGATTTCCTAACGGCAGGTAAAGGCGGTGTCGACATCGACACCAGTTGGGAGGATGATGAGTTTAATGTCGAATTTTAATCGCTGAATGGATATGAAAAAGATACTATATATAATGAGTGCCGTTCTGTTGATGGCAGGATGTACCAAAACGGAATTGGAGAACGAACAACACATGGGTTCTCAAGATGTTGTTTTGAGTGTTGCACCCGATCTGAGTTATGGCGACGGAACAATGGAGCCTATGGATGCCGACACACGTACAGGGGGAACCGTTACGGTTAATAACTATGTACTTGAGGTTTATGCGAAATCGGACTACTCGGATACACCTGCTCGAACGACAAACACCAGTGGTAATTTTAAGCTGACCCTTGACCGCACGAAGGAGTATTATTGTCTGCTGTGGGCAGATAACGACAATACCAATTATAATACGGAGAATCTAAAGGCAGTAACTCTCAATTCGGGCAAGCGTCCTATCGAGGCATTTTTCGGCAAGACGACCATTAGCGGAGCGAGTGCAACACTTAGTGTGACGTTGAAACGTGCCGTGGCGAAGATTAACCTTTGCGATAAAAATGGTATGGAGGCAGGCAAGAGTGTCAATCTGAAATACTCATACCTTCCGACTTTCAACACCGTAACGCGCACAGTATCGGGAGAGGCAGTGACGCAGGATTACAGTATTACTTCCGTGGCATCAGCGGCAGGCGAGTCGTTTGGTAGTTTTTGGATGTTAGCACCTGCGGGGGCATCATCTACTTTAGATTTGACATTCAAGGTCGAGGACGAAGCGGAGACTACCACAGTTACGGATATTACCTACCAAGCCAACTACCTGACCAACATTAAAGGTAAGTATGTAGAACCATCTGTAAAAGTTGGCGATTACTACTACGATGACAATACATACTCTACTACTTATAACAGCTCAAAAACAGCTATCGGTATTGTCTTTTGGGTAGACCCTACGGATGCTACCAAATACAAGATAGTATCGTTGAATGAGAGGCAAGGAAGATGGGGTGCTAGTGGTATCGATGAACAATCAGCAGGAGTTGTAGGTATCCGCAGTAACGCAAACGGAAAGACAGCGACAAAGAATCTGATTGCACTGAGAAAAGATGATGCGGATTTTGCGACTAACTATTATGCCTTTAATTTTGCTTATTTGAAGAATGATTGCGATGTTAACGGTCCGTGGTATCTACCTGCCAAAGATGAGTTAAAAGCAATATATACTTGGTGGAATACAGACATATCAGCTAATAATCTCATAATAACAACCGCAGGAGGCACCGAGTTGACTGCGGGCACCTATTGGTCTGCTACGGAGAAAGACGACACGCGCAACGCTTGGTATGTCAGCTTCCGCAATAGCAGCACGGACGCCTCCACCAAGTCTAACGGCAACCGAGTGCGTTTAGTCAGGGATATAAAATAGTGCCGTAGGCACTTAGCAACGAGCCGTTAGGCGAAGTGCTTTAACCCTTTTGGCGGCGTAGCCGCGTCGAAAAATATTTTAGAAACAAACAATTTAATCCAATAATAACAACTCAAATATTCAGGTTTATGAAAAACAAAATCAAAAACATCGCATTGTGCATTATGAATTGTGCATTGTGCATTGTCTTTCTGGCAAGTTGCCAAAAGAGCGAGGGGCTAACAGAGGTTGCTCCCGACGGTAAAGCAACATTTAATGTTGCAGTTGATAACGGCGTGGCTACTCGTGCTACTGTAAACGACCTTACACGCTACATTATGGAGGTGTATGAAGTTACAACAACGAATGCACCAGTTAGCGGTACGCCCCAACAACGCTACGAAGAGGCGACAGGCTCGTTTACCGTAATTTTGAAAGAAGGTGCAAACTATGCGTGTCTGTTCTGGGCAGACTATGGCACAAAGGACGGAACGTCCAACGACTACATCACAGCCGACCTTAAAGCGGTGAAAGTAGCAAGTCAAGCCAAGGCAATGGCATTTGGCGGTTCGGTGCGCTTCACCTACGACAGCAAGGCAACAACGAAGCCTTACCTTACCCCAACTCTTACCCACAGCGTGGCACAAGTGAACTACAAACAGACCGAAGATTTCACGGCTGAGGGCAACTCTCTTACGGTTGAGTTCCCCAAAACATACTCACTAAATCTCGACGGCAATGTAGCGACCGAGATACAGGCAGAGTCAGCATCTGTGAAGGCTACTCACTCCTTTACATCTATTGCCAAGGCATCGAAAGACAAAACCATCGGTACAAGCTACATCATTGCGGCCGATGCAACTCAAACGGTGATGGATATTACAGCGACTTTCAACAGCGAGGTAGTAAAAACCATTGCCAACGTACCTTTCCAACGTAACTACAAAACCAACATCAAGGGGGCATACTCTAACTTTTACGAAACAACTCTTTCGGTTACTTGCAGCGATGCGTGGGAGGCAACGGATAAAGATGCTGTGTTCCCCCCAGCCAAAGTTGGCGACTACTACTACTCAGATAATACATTCTCTACCGCATACGATAATACTAAAACCGCTATCGGTATGATCTTCTGGATTAACCCGGCCGATGCTGCCAAAGGTAAAATCGTGTCACTAACCGAGGAGAAAGATAAAGCGTGGGGGCCTAATAATGGGCAAACAAACGCTACAAGTGAAACTGACGGATTAGTAAATATGCGCACTATCAAAGCGTTGGATAATACATTCTCTGCTTATCCTGCCTTTGCAGTAGCTCACGCTCTTAATGCCACCACTACCGACTATGCCGATGGCTCGACGGGAGTCTGGTATCTGCCTGCCAAAGAAGAATTGATGGCAGTGTACACATGGTGGAATACAAACCAAACTGCAAATAACTCTAAAATTACAAATGCAGGCGGCACAGAGTTGAACCAAGTCGACTACTGGTCAGCGACGGAGACCAACAGCACCAACAGTTGGTACGTGGGCTTCAGCTACGGGTACACGGCCAACTACACCAAGACCGCCACATACAACCGTGTGCGTTGTGTAAGAGCATTTTAGCAGTTGATAATAAATAATAGATAATTAAAAAAAATGAAAAGACACCTATATATTATAGTGGCGATACTTGCGGGAGCGTTCGTGAGTTGCCAAAAAAACGACCTCACAAATGAGGCGGTGACAGAGTGCGCACAACGTGTGACCTTGAACCTTGTGGCGGATGATGCCTTAGGCACTCGTGCCGCAGGAGTTTCAAACTACCTCATCGAGGTGTACAGCGACGCCACCTACACCACACCTGCAAACATCTTTGGCGCCGGTAACGATGCAACAAACCGCTCTGTTTCGACAAACGGTAGCTTCTCCATGATTCTTGACCGCACAAAGGATTACTACTGCCTGTTTTGGGCGGACAAAGATGCTACTGCCTACACCACCACACAGCTAAAAAGCGTAACCCTTAAATCGGGTAAAACCCCTGCAGAGGCGTGGTTTGGCACAGCTACAATCAGTGGTAAAAACGCAACACAAACGGTAACCTTAAAGCGAGCCGTAGCAAAACTGAACCTGTTGGAGATTGGAGCGCTGTTATCAGGAACAACCCTAACTACAACTTTCGATCAACCGACGGTGTTTAATGTATCGAATGGCGAAATCGTAAGGGGCGATGCTGATGCAAACATAGTCTCTCGCACCGAAACGATCACCCTGACAGATGCAGTGAATGGAACAAAAGAGAACCCCGTAACACTAAACAGCACCGATTATTTTGTCCTCACCCCTGTGGCAACGCAATATGTAGCGGCGGTAACGTTCCAGTGTGGCGAAGAGGAGCAGTTTGAGGTATCTAACGTACCTTTCCAAGCCAACTACAAAACCAACATTAAGGGTCACTACACCTCTCTTGCCTCTGAAACCTTCACCGTAACGTGCGACGATGCGTGGGAGACAACGGATAAAGATGTGGATATCGATGAAGTGCTTTACTCCATCGGTGATTATTATCCGGATCCTGCTAATTCCGCTACCGCAGTTGGCGTAGTCTTCTGGTTGGATGCAACGGATGCAAAATATGTAGCGAAAAGTGGTACAACTCCAGCCAGAGGCTCAAAAGGCAAAATTGTGTCACTGGATCAGGGTGCAGACGTAGCGTGGGAGCTAAATAATACAGTAACAAATGCAAACTCTGATATAGATGGTGCAGCCAATATGACAAAAATTAAGGCTATTCCGAATTGGGCAACAAATGCCCCTGCCTTTGCGTGGTGCGATGCAAAGAATACTCCTGCGGTAGCTAGTGTTAGCTGGTATCTACCTGCTAAGAAAGAGTTACGTCAGTTATACGCAGGATGGTGTGGCCTGATCTGGATTGCATCAAGTAGTACTGCAAAGACTGGCGAGATAGCAGATTGGGGCGATCAATCAGACATGACAAACTACAGCAACTATGCTGATGCCCGCACAACTTTTAATAGCATATTAACTACCACATCAGGCGGAGTAGGGCTTGTGACAGATGAGTATTGGTCTTCTACGGAGTACAATAACTCCAATGCATGGTCTGGCAGTTTTTGGGGTGGCGCCACGAACTTCCATCTTAAGTACTACATCCTTTGGGTTCGTGCCATTTCCGCATTTTAAATTATATATTTAACAATTAAAAGACAAAAGAACAATGAAAAGATACCTATATATAATAGTGGTGATGTTTGCGGGACTGCTTCACTTGGTAGCTTGTTCGAAGAGTGACGAGCCACTGGAACCGAACCCTGAGTTCAATTACGGTGCAGAAGCAGCCGGAGATATTGCATTGATCTGCTTCGGTGATGAAGCCGGTGCTGCTAAGAGGCTTAAGGATGAGGGTCTGATTACTGCATCCTACTCTTTGCAGTCTAATACGGACGAGGAGATTCGTCGGGCATTGGATAAGGCACAGAACGGTGCGATTGTCTATATCGTGGCAGATTGTTCTCCTTTCGGGAGCGAGATGCCGACCAAAGCCAGCGATGACTTGAAAGCCTTCTGGCAAGAGTGGTGTGATGGAAACTTCTACAAGACGGATGATAAAACCATCGTGCCGATATGGATAGTCAATATGGTAGGCGACCAGCAGGGCAAAGATATATTTGGCACCAGCATGGGGGCAGGATGGTATATGATGACCACCGATCTTTGTCTGCCTCAATTTTATATTGGAGAAACGCTTGATAAGGTGGATTTTAAACAGTATGTCCCCCGATATGTGCCTTATCGTTTCAATCAGGAGGCGCTCGACAGTATATATGCCGATGATGGTGCCAACGACATTACTCGTGCCACTCGTGCCGAGGAGAATGAGAATACGAAGGTGGCGACAATAACGAAAGAAATTAACGTTCAATATTATTATTACCAGCCCAAATGGGGAACAGAGGGATGGGCTAACCCGAAGGTGTCGCGTGCAGCATTTAAATTCAACCCAAAATACCTGCATGCAGGGTTGCCCGATGCAAAAACCGCAACGGCAATGAAAAACGAGGGTGGTGCTCAGATTAACACCAAATTCACTGTGGAAGTGGGCTACCTTCCGGGAAATCTCTCGGAGAAAGTAGTTAAGGTGACGGCTCAGAATGGTTACCACATCATTCCCAACTGGGAGTGGTCTGATGTAATGAGTACTTTTGTGCACACGGGTGATGCCTTTATGAATTACCTATTGCGTTCTTATAAGGTAGATATCGTTCTTAGGCATGCAGACGGGGTTGTCGATCTGGACTCGCGCGTACCGGATGTTGAGACAAAAGATTATAAGTTTAGTGAGACCAAGGGGTTTAACGTGAACTTCGGTATATCAGCCAAGGCGAGCGAGAAGGGAGCCGAAGGCAGTGCTTCCTTAGGATTATCGTGGAGTTCGTCAGAATCCATAAGTTATGACCTTAAAGATATGTATATCAGTAGCCTGTCAAACATCGAGGAAGAGAATGCTGTTCCTGTGTCGTGGATTATCACGCCCCAGCTGTGGTATCGGCAGAATGCATTTATAAACGATGATAAGCGTCGGGCATTGAATGTGTATGAAGTCTTGGCATACGGAAGTTTGTCAGCCGGAAATTCGGATGTTATCAGACCAATAAGGGGCGTTGAGAGCTTTCCGGCGATGAATTTTGATACGAACAAAGGTGCCAAGCAAGTCGCTGTATTCCATGTCAAAAACTCCACGGGTGATCTGTATGTAGATATGCAGTCCACACTCGAAATCCAGCATACGAATTTCAGGTATAGAGCGGGACATCAAGTCAATTATACGGGTGAAAACGTGGATAATGGCGCGATTTGTACCAAGATCAATTTGAACACAAATAATTCGAATTGTAAGAAAACGGTTAAGATCAGTTTCGGTACTCCCAAGATATTTCCTGCATTTGAAGAGGTGAAGTAAACAAACTCTCCGCTTTTAGATTAATGCATAATTTACAATGAAACAGTAATAATCAGACACTTTCTTGGGCAAGGATCCCCCCTTGCCCAAGCTCTGAATTTGACAATAGCGTGTGTCGTCCGGAACAGTGCATCCTTAATTACTTGTACTCTGAATTCTTGATTCAATCCCGTACAAAAACAGGCTATAGGAGTGATAGTGATCGATTCTGAGTAAATAAATAAGGGGAATCTTTTCAGATCCCCCTTATAGTAAAAAAAGTACACCCTCAGGGACTCGAACCCTGGACCCATTGATTAAGAGTCAATTGCTCTACCAGCTGAGCTAAGAGTGCCTGGTACTTCGCTTTTGCGGTTGCAAAGATATGCGTTTTATTTGGTTTAACCAAATGAAAATATAGGTTTTTTTCTTCTTTTTTCTTTATTTATTCAAACTCATAAAGATCCGAAGGTGTACTTCGCTTTAAAGCAAGTAGTTGCACATCTTTCCCTACAAGCACTCCTTTAGCCTTTAATTTCCACTCAATTGTTTTAAATGCTAACTCGGGGTGGTTATTATCTTTGCTTAAATGGCAAAGCCAGATGTATTTTAAATGTTCGTTAATATTTTCGGCCAAGAACTCTGCGGTATCCGAATTGCTCATATGTCCGGTGTTGCTCGATATGCGTTCTTTTAGATAGGTAGGATAGGGACCCATTTTGAGCATTTCTTCATCATAGTTGGCTTCTATGATCAAGTAATTGGCTTTACAGATATATTTCGCTGCAGTGGGAGTAATTTCACCAAGGTCGGTAAGAAAAGAAAAAACTTTTTCTCCTATCTCAATACAATAACCTACATTATCGGTGCCATCATGAGGAACCTCAAAAGACTCGATACTAAAATCTTCGAGCTTCATCGGCTGTTCTTTCTCCAAATAGCGAACCGAGCTACTCAATTTCTCTGTCATACAATAGCTTTTATTGATGCCTTCATGAATGCGTGCAGTTGTATAAACGGGGATGTTAAATTTCTCGCCCAAATGCCCTACAGCTTTGATGTGGTCTGCATGATCGTGGGTCACAAATACTGCACGTATCGTTTCGAGCGAAACATTGATCTCTTTTAGTGCTTTCTTTATGGTACGAATTCCTATGCCTGCATCAATTAATATTCCATATTTTCCGGTGCCTAGATAATAGCAGTTTCCACTACTGCCACTTGCCAGACTTATAAATCTTACTTTCATGTTTTTTTGTCTTTAAAATGCAAAATGCTGCCAACTTTTGTAGTAAAGTGAGCGCAAATATACATAAAAAAGAATAGACTAAGCAGTAAGTTTTCTTGTTTTTGTCGATGAAATTGACGAATTCGACAAAACACAGGAATACTATCGGGCACCTACCATGATGCGAAGTATAGATGGGAAGTGCTTTTTTAATAAATAATAAACCGACAAAACAAGCGGAATCAGAATTAATAAGGGCAACACATAAAGCATCACATCGCAAAAGAGTGTTCCCGGTGGAAAGAGAGCGGTCAGGCTTTTCCGAATTTGACTTAACGACTGTTCGTGAGCGGCAAACAAGAAGAAACTTGCACCGGGTAAGAACGTACCTACGGCTATCTTCTTATGATCCAGCAACCACGAAACGGCATTAATCAAGAATAGTACGCCGATCAAAATTCCTGCATTGTGTATGTAAGAATTTAAAAAGAGCCCTTTTGTCAGCGCATCCGAAACTGCCAGAATGGGATAAGCAATCAGCGAAAAACGAAAAAACTTTCGGCATTCCGTAACCATATTTCTTCTCGACAGCCGCAAAGAACCGCCTAACATGAAAAAGAAAATACCCATGGTATTGATTCCTGTAAAATGAACCGACAGTCCGGTTATCCAAAACAGAAAAAACATCAGCATAGCCACTCTTTTGAGACGCTTCAGAAGCAGATAGAATAGGGGAGACAATAGCATGGTTATCATCAAATCGCGAATGAACCACAACGGATAAACCAATGGATAATGAGGCGGACGAAAATCCCAAAAACAACGCAAATAGTCCATAAAGTCCCACTTAGCCACCAAAGGCACGGGACCATAGGCTAAGGAATACAGTCCTAAAACTTGTTGCAGAAAAGCGAAGGTTACAATGGCAAATGCATTCCAAAAAAGGTAGGGGATGAGTAAAGAGTGAAAACGACTCTTCAACTTTTTTACATAAAACGCTTTGTCAAAACGAGTTGCCTGAAAAAACAGATAGCCGGCAAAAAGGAAAAACATGGGAACACTTAAACGTGCCACAACTTCCGAACCCAAGTTGCGTAGAAACTGGAATACAGGATAAACCAGCTGATCATTGCCCAGTATCATACCCCCTTTATTGATCGGTGGTTTGTAGCTATGAATCAGCAAGACTCCGATTATCATCGGAAACCGCAGCCAGTCAATGGTTTTGGATTGTAGTTCTTCGATTGTCATTGTGGCAACAAAGATATTTACTTTTCCTCTATTTTTATATATTTTAGGCGTAGATTTTATCCATTATACCCAAGTATAGAGGGCTAATCGACAAAATCTACGCCTATCATCTACAATATTTCTTCGACAATCTACAAGATGTCTTATTTAAAAGCGGAAGAAGTTCTTAGCGTTGTTGTAGCTAATGTCTTCAATCATCTGATTGACACGTTCCATCTCCGAAACAGGTATTTCGCCATTCTCTACATCACGGCCTACCAGGTTGCACAGTGTGCGACGGAAATACTCGTGACGAGGATAGGAAAGGAATGAGCGCGAATCGGTCAGCATTCCTACAAAGCGGCTAAGCAGACCGAGCACAGAAAGTGCATTCATCTGTTTCTCCATACCATCTTTTTGATCGAGGAACCACCACCCCGAGCCAAATTGTATTTTTCCGGCAACAGTACCATCCTGGAAGTTGCCCAACATGGTAGAAATCACCTCATTTGCACAAGGATTGAGGTTGTAAAGAATGGTTTTTGTGAGCTTGCCGTTCGAGTTCAAGCGGTCGAGGAACTTAGACATCGCTTTGGCTGTTGTAAACTCGCCGATTGAGTCGAAGCCTGTATCTGCTCCCAGCAGTTTAAACATTTTTGTATTGTTGTTACGAATAGCTCCATAGTGAAACTGCTGTGTCCAGCCTTTTTCCCAATCCATCTCGCCGAATATAACAAGCATGGCCGATTTAAACTTCAGTATCTCTTCTTTGCTTAGCTCCGCTCCACCGTATACTTTATCGAAGATGGCTTTGATCTCACTCTCGGTATAATCCTCGGCATAAAACTCTTCGATTCCATGATCCGATAACTTACACCCTTGTGCGGCAAAGAAGTCATGACGGGCGCGAAGCGCTGCGATCATATCGTCGAAAACCGAAATAGTAATACCACTCACCTCCGAAAGCTTTTCCATGTATGCACGGAAGTCACCGGGAACCTCAACAGCCATTGCTTTGTCCGGACGCCAAGTCGGCAACATCTTTACCTCAAATCCGCTTTCGCGTGTTTGGATATGATATTCGAGCGAATCAATCGGATCATCGGTTGTGCAAACAGCTTCTACGTGATAGCGACGCATCATGCCACGAGCCGAGTATTCGGGCTGGGCAAGCTTCTCGTTACACTCATCGTAAATTTCGCGAGCTGTTTTCGGACTTAAAATTTTATCAATACCAAAGGCTGTTTTCAACTCAAGGTGAGTCCAGTGATACAACGGGTTGCGGAAGGTATAAGGTACGGTTTCGGCCCATTTCTCAAATTTCTCCCAATCGCTTGTGTCTTTTCCCGTACAGAAACGCTCATCAACACCGTTGGTACGCATGGCGCGCCATTTGTAATGATCGCCACCCAACCAGATTTCTGTTAATGATTTAAACGTATGGTCGTCGGCAACCATTTGGGGTATTAAGTGACAGTGATAATCGATGATTGGCATCTTAGCCGCATGTTCGTGATACAATTTCTGTGCAGTTTCTGTTTGCAACAGAAAGTTTTCGTCCATAAAATTTTTCATTTTACTGTGTTTTAGCGTATATTAAAATATTACTTTTTGGTAAATTAGATTATATAACTGATTATAAGCATAATAATTAAAAATATCCTTTTAAACTTATTAACCGTTATCGAACACAAAAGTAGAAATATTACTTGGAGTAACAAAATAATTAGTATATTTGCGGCGAATATTTATAATATTTAAGTTTTAACACCATGGAGAAACCGAGTTATACTATCAAAGATATTGCACGTTTGGCAGGTGTTTCTGCCGGAACAGTAGATCGAGTATTGCACAATAGGGGAGACGTATCTCCGAAAAGTAGAGAAAAAGTACAAAAAGTACTGGACGAAATTGATTATCAGCCCAATATATTCGCAATCGGGTTGGCTGCCAAGAAAAAATACACTCTTACCTGCGTGATACCCTATTATGTCGAGCACGATTATTGGCACTCGGTTGTATTGGGTATTGAGCGTGCCCATAAAGAGCTGCACCCGTTCAATATCACCGTGAACTATTTGTATTACGAACAGGGAAATGAAACTTCGTATCGGGAGGTTTTCGGTAAAGTACAAGAAAGTGGAGCAGATGGCATTTTGTTGGCGCCTAATTTTCGCGAGCAAACCCTCACGCTACTGGCATGGTTACAAGAGAAACAGATACCTTATGCATTTATCGACTTCAACATGGAGCAAGCCGGAGCACTTACGTATAGCGGACAGGATTCTTATCAAAGCGGTTATTTAACAGCTAAGATACTGATGCGAAATTACTCTCCCGAACAGGAACTTGTACTGTTTCTGAGCAACAACAAAGAGAACCCCGGAGAGATACAAATGCAACGTCGCATGAATGGCTTTATGCAGTACATTGCCGAGAATCACGATCGGATGACTATACACGACGTAATACTCAACAAGGCTAACCCCGATCAGAACAAACAGGTGCTTGAACACTTTTTCAACAATCATCCTAAAGCGACTTTAGGAGTCGTTTTTAATTCACGCGTATATCAGGTAGGTAATTTTCTCAAAGAAACAGGTCGGAAAATGAATGGATTGATCGGTTACGACTTGCTGAAAGATAACGTATCACTGCTCCAATCGGGTCATGTTCATTATCTGATCGGACAGCGACCTGCTTTGCAAGGATATTGCGGTATTAAAGCCTTGTGCAATCATGTTGTTTTTAAAAAAGCGGTTGCTCCGATCAAATACATGCCCATTGATATTTTAATGAAAGAAAATATCGAATATTATTTCGAATTTGAATAACATATACTATAAAATTAAGAAAGAAATGAAAGCATTAAACAAAGAAACAGCTCCGAAGGTACAACGTCCAGAGCGTATTATCCAATTTGGTGAAGGTAACTTCCTGCGTGCATTTGTAGATTGGATTATCTACAATATGAACGAAAAAACCGATTTCAACAGCAGTGTAGTTGTGGTTCAGCCCATCGAAAACGGAATGGTGGATATGCTGAATGCACAAGATGATCTTTATCATGTGAATCTTCAAGGATTGGATAAAGGAGAAGTGATTAATAGCTTGACAATGATCGATGTAATCAGTCGTGCATTGAATCCCTATACACAATACGAAGAGTTCATGAAACTGGCCGAACAGCCCGAAATGCGCTTTGTTATCTCAAATACAACAGAAGCCGGAATCGCTTTCGATCCTTCGTGCAAACTCGAAGATGCACCCGCCTCTTCTTATCCGGGCAAATTGACTCAATTGCTGTATCACCGTTTTAAAACATTCAATGGCGATAAAAGCAAGGGTTTGATTATCTTCCCTTGCGAATTAATCTTCCTGAACGGGCACAAGCTCAAAGAGACCATTTATCAATACATTGACCTCTGGAATCTGGGCAACGAATTTAAGACTTGGTTCGAAGAAGCTTGTGGGGTGTATGCTACGTTGGTGGACCGTATCGTTCCTGGATTTCCTCGCAAAGACATCGCCTCAATCAAAGAGAAATTGCAATATGATGACAACCTCGTTGTACAGGCCGAAATATTCCACCTGTGGGTAATCGAAGCTCCACAGGAGATAGCCAACGAATTCCCTGCCGACAAAGCCGGATTGAATGTATTATTCGTACCTTCGGAAGCACCTTACCACGAGCGTAAAGTAACGCTGCTAAACGGCCCTCACACAGTACTCTCGCCTGTGGCTTATCTGGCGGGTATCGATATTGTACGTGATGCTTGTCAAGACGATGTGATGGGGCAGTTTATTCATAAAGTCATGTTCGATGAATTGATGGAGACACTCAATTTGCCCAAAGACGAGCTCACTAAATTTGCCGAAGATGTATTGGAGCGCTTCAACAATCCGTTTGTTGACCATGCCGTTACAAGCATCATGCTCAACTCTTTCCCGAAATACGAAACGCGTGACCTTCCGGGCTTAAAAACGTATTTGAAACGCAAAGGCGAGCTTCCCAAGGGATTAGTGTTAGGGTTGGCTGCCATCATTACTTATTATAAAGGTGGCGTGCGTGCCGATGGTGCGGTAATTGCTCCCAATGATGCTCCCGAAATTATGAATTTACTGAAAGAGCTGTGGGCAACAGATTGCACTGCCAAAGTGGCCGAAGGTGTACTTGCAGCCGAGTTTATCTGGGGAGAGAACCTAAATCATATTCCGGGGCTGACCGAGGCCGTAAAGGCTGATCTGGATGCTATTCAAGCAAAAGGAATGATGGAAACTGTTAAGGCTATCTTATAAGCTTAACGTCTTGTTGCAATAAGAGGGGATGTTTTATAAATAACTATTTGTGATTACACATATTCATATCTTAATATATTTTTGTTACATAAAATGATTAGCGATATTCAGTAAGTATTCCCTCCTCCAATAAAATTTGCGGAGTAAAGTTAGGCTTTGCCTTAACTTTACTCCGCATTTATCTAGCTCCACTATGTATTCGGGCAAAATTATGGATTTAATGTTGTTAAAAAGATAATATTCATATTAAGACTTATTTGTTTTTTATTTTTTCTAATGCTTTTCCATAAGAATCCATTATTATAAAATTGAAATTTAAATTGCTTTTTAATACATCTTCTTTTTTTTCAATACTTACAGACTTTTTGATAAAAAGAACACCATCTATTCTTGATTTAGGAATAATATATCTAAACTGATTCTCAGTATTACTATTTCCTATTATCCTAATCTTAAACACATCCGAACAACTTAATCCACTCATTGGTAAGTAAATAGAATCCATATTCAATCTATTCAATTGATACTCTAAACTTTCTTGAGGTGGCTGAATTAATTTTGAAGCACCACCAAACGTGCTTCCCGATTTTGTAAGCATTGCAGTACCTTGATTAGTTGTCAATGCTATGCATCGGTAATCATCCTTATACTTGCTCTTCATGTAATAACCGCAAGAAGAATAATTTATAAGAGAGGATTCTTGAGTGGTCAAGTAGTTTAAATGTCCGAAATGCGCGAAGATTGTTGCTGTTTCATTCTTCTTAAGAAAATTGTCAATAATAAATGTTGCAATTTCAGTCATGTATTTATCTCTATTTATGTAACGATAGCATGAACTAGAATATTGTTGTGTAATTTTCATACAATAGAGCATTAACTTTAATTCATCCTCATTGAACATCGTTGTTAAATTATTGTTTTCGTTAAATACTGAGATAATCTTCTCAAAAGATGTCTTAGTATCTAATAATAACTTGTAGATACTGTCGAGTTCTTCAAAACGTTTGTTTGTATTAAGATTATAGAGAAAATTAAATAAGTCGACCCTACTCTTTAATTGTACGTAATTAATATCGAATCCCCAAATAGATATATTTTCATCGTTTTTAGAGTTATATTCTTTTACCCACTGTATAAAAGATAGTATTGACTCAGAATATAAAAAAATATCAAAAAATGTCGAGATATCGGATAATTTAAAATTCGGATCATTATGTACATACCTATTGATGTAAAATGAGTATTCTAAAGGGATCTCAAGTAATACAAACCGACATTTATGTTTCAAAATTCGTTCCTTTATAATTGCAATAGCAATATCATTCATCGTTTTTGTACCATGTACAGTTTCACCAATAGCAAGTATTCTATGCTCCAAAAAAGGAACAGTGTGATGATCTATATTATCCCAATGGATTACATTGTTTTTATTTATATAGCTATTGTCTTGTTCCTCTTTTAAGTTATTGTTTACCTCTTCTTTATCAGCAAAAACTCCATAATCGGAGACCCAGACATTGGCATTGTTATTCTTAAATCCGATAGCTTCAATGGATATATTTAATAAATATGCTTTCTTTATATTTATAATTTGAGTGCATTCCACCCAATCCTCTGCCGGGCGTAATTGAATTGTATCTGTGTGCTTCCCTTTAAATCGGACTGTTTTAAATTAGACAAATCTTATTAAATTTGTCAAGGAGGAATAAGAAGATGAAAAAGTCAAAACACAGCGAGCATGAAATCGTAAAAGCAGTCAATCAACTTGAGGGGGGTATATCTGCAGATCTTATCTGTCGTGAATATGGTATATCTCGTGCGACTCTTTATAATTGGCGGTCGAAGTATAGCGGCATGGATTCAAGCCATATAAAGCGTTT
>POVV01000623.1_pt1 | contig 20760 bp, 18 predicted proteins | sample 1560271 | NCBI WGS metagenome assembly POVV01 (sample SAMN08337232, study PRJNA429181) | Bioreactor metagenome, whole genome shotgun sequencing project. | biome: cows' rumen and soil; feature: anaerobic; isolation source: anaerobic chemostat enrichment culture, galacturonate as sole carbon... | reverse complement strand
GCAGTAAAACCTGTTCCTGCTGTGGAAAAGTAAAAGAAGAATTATCTCTGTCGGAACGAACGTATCAATGTGAATGCGGTTTTGTATGTGACAGAGATGTAAATGCTGCACGCAATATCAGGAAACAAGGAATGTTGGTATTGGCATAAATTGAAAAAAAGAACCGTGGGACACACGGGGATAGCTTGTTGATACTGTAGCCATCAGGTTACTTGAGCAGGAAGCCCCAACTTTAAGCATGAGCATTTGGCTGATCCCAAATGCGGTGCTAAGTGGTGGGAGTATGTCACTTCGATAAAATTTAGTATGAGGAGGAAAGATATGCAGTTTCATCATCAGTCAGCCTTTAAAGAGTTAGAAGATAATATTATTGAAGTTATAAAGGAAGAACAGATTAAAATTGGTTATAGAAGTGAAACGATAAGATTATATTATCCAATAGAATCAATTTGTAATCTATTAGGCGAATCTTACACTGTTATAGAATTACGTAAAGTATTAGACCAGTTTTGTGAATTGGTGAAGGAACGGTTAGGAATAGTAGAGTACTCCAATTTAGAGACAAGGTTTTGCTTTATTATTCCCCCAGAAGGAGTTGACTTTGTTCATGAAGAGATTGGGGAAAATTATTTTTTAAAAGATTTTATTGAAACAATTAGTGCACATGATTGCTCGCTGGATGAACTGTTGAAAATATTTCATAAGTATTCGATCAATGTTGTCTGTGAAAAAATGAACAATGGTGAATTTGATTATTTAATATACTTTAAAGATGGTTTACCGGACGCTTATAGGTATTGTGTAAAGTTTGAAGGTTGTCATATAATCTATCATAGATTCACTGAAGCAGATTATGAGAGTTTTGGATTTTAGATCGATACTTAATTAGGCCACATTTAGAAAGCTCATTTGTGCTAATTTCAGCAGATTGTATTTATATAAATAAGTGACTGTGAAGAGGTAGGGAAATCATATCCCTACCTCTTATAATATGGGTTGTGCAATGGTCTTGCACATACGATAAGAAAGCTTCCGTGATATATTAAAGCAGTTGTGTAACTATAAAGGTGCAGAAATTATAGAGGGACATATCATGCCAGTTCATGTACACATGCTGTTAAGTGTTCTGCTCCAAAATTACCAATTTTAGGAAATTTGTTAAATAATTAAGGAAAAAGATAAAGAATTTTCACAATCGGATGATATACTGAATGTGGAATCATAGGTGATTTAGGAGAGAAAGAAGAGGATGCTTATGAAAAAAACATGGATTATGGCAGTCGCTGTTTGTGCGGCAGTTTTATTTACGGCCTGTGGAAAATCTACAAAGAATACAGAAAGTGTGGCAAATACGGTAACGGAAAGTACGGCTCCCAGCTCTGAGAGTGCGGGAGAGGTAAGCCAGGAAGCGCCGGGCAATGGGGCAGAATTTAAGATACTGGCCGGCACGGTCAAAGAGGTTGGGGACAACTTAGAAAGCATGACCGTGGTAAACGACGGCAAGGAAATGTCCTTTGACTTAAGCGGTACGGTGGTGGAGACCTCCTATGCGCTGGAGCCGGAGGTGTCAGTTTCCGTTATCTATAAAGGGGAAATTTCCGGCTCGGATGCCTCTAATGCCAAGCCTGTCCTGGTATTGGACGGGCAGGAGAACATGAAGGTTCAGGAAGTGACCGGAAGCGTTATGGACCAGGCCATGAGTACCTTTACCATTAAGACGGAATCCGGCGAAGAGATAGGCTTTATCAAGGACAACTGCGAGGGTCTGGACACTGATGTGCTCGGAACCGCCACTGATGACAGCAATGGAAGCGGAGCCATGATAAAGGTGACCTATGTGACCGTTGACTATGACGCAGGAAGCAAATCCAACTTCCCCTTAAGGGTGGAAGCCGCAAAGTAAAATGATTAAAATCCCGAATATGCAGGCATAATTTATTCCATGGAGACAAGCATTTCATAAGCCGAAGGCGTAATGAACTTCTTTTTCCAAGATAAAAAGCTTGCAAATTCGGGATTTTCATGTACAATAATAGAGATGACAGAAGAAGGGGCCAATGGACCCCTATTTTGATGATTTTGGCTAGCGAACGATAACCAGATTGCAGAAAGGGAATTTAAGATGATCAGTGCACATAACGTAACATTAAGACTCGGGAAAAAGGCATTGTTTGAAGAGGTGAACATTAAGTTTACTGAAGGCAACTGCTACGGGATGATTGGCGCCAATGGCGCGGGAAAGTCCACTTTCCTTAAAATTCTTTCCGGTGAATTGGAGCCGACAAACGGCGATATCGTCATAACGCCGGGACAGAGACTTTCCTTCTTAAAACAGGACCACTTTAAATATGATGGCTTTCAGGTGCTTGACACCGTTATTATGGGAAATACCAGGCTTTATGAGATCATGAAAGAAAAAGATGCTATCTACATGAAAGAAGATTTCACCGATGAAGACGGTATTAGGGCAGCGGACTTAGAAGGTGAATTCGCTACCATGAATGGCTGGGAGGCAGAATCCGATGCGGCGAACCTCTTAAACGGCCTGGGAATCGATACAGATCTTCACTACAAATATATGAGTGAATTAAATGGTTCTGAAAAGGTTAAGGTGCTTCTTGCCCAGGCTCTGTTCGGAAACCCGGACATCCTGCTTCTTGACGAGCCTACCAACCATTTGGATCTGGATGCCATTGCATGGCTTGAAGAGTTCCTTATTAACTTTGAAAATACGGTAATCGTGGTCTCCCATGACCGTTACTTCTTAAATAAAGTCTGTACCCATATCGCAGATATTGATTACAGTAAAATCCAGCTTTATGCAGGTAACTACGACTTCTGGTATGAGTCCAGCCAGCTGATGGTAAAGCAGATGAAGGAAGCAAACCGGAAAAAGGAAGAAAAGATCAAGGAGCTGCAGGAATTTATCCAGCGTTTCTCCGCCAATGCTTCCAAATCCAAGCAGGCGACTTCCAGAAAGCGTGCGTTGGAGAAAATCGAACTGGATGACATCAAACCATCCAGCCGGAAATATCCATACATTGATTTCCGCCCGGCCCGTGAAATCGGCAATGAGGTTTTAAGTGTTAATAATTTATCAAAGACTATTGACGGAGTAAAAATTTTAGACAATATCTCCTTTACCTTAACCCGTGAGGATAAGGTGGCTCTGGTGGGACCCAATGAGATGGCAAAGACCATTCTCTTTAAGATTCTTGCAGGGGAAATGGAGCCTGATGAGGGCGATTACAAATGGGGCCTTACCACCAGCCAGTGCTATTTCCCTAAGGACAACACAGTAGAGTTTGCTAACGATGACACTATCGTTGACTGGCTGACCCAGTATTCTCCGGAAAAGGAAGCCACTTATGTGCGCGGATTCCTTGGCCGTATGCTGTTTGCCGGAGAAGATGGCGTAAAAAAGGTACGGGTATTGTCCGGTGGAGAAAAGGTGCGCTGCATGCTTTCCAAGCTGATGATTTCCGGTGCTAACGTGCTGATGCTTGACGAGCCTACGGACCATTTGGATATGGAGTCTATCACGGCACTCAATAATGGTCTGGTAAAATTCCAGGGAGTTCTGATTTTTTCCTCCCGTGACCACCAGATCGTTGAGACAACGGCTAACCGTATTATGGAGATCGTAAACGGACAGCTGATCGATAAGATCACCACCTATGACGAGTATCTGGCAAGTGATGAAATGGCTCGTAAGAGACAGGTATTTACCTTATCAGAAGAACAAGTTGAGGAAAACGAATAATAAATATTTAAGCAGACGCAGCAGTTCTGGCAAGAGGAGTATCAGGCCGGAACTTCAGCGTCTGTTTTTTTGTCTGACGAGGAAATAGCCGGCACTTATCAGTTTTTCAGGAATTATTGCGCATTTTTTTCTTATGACGTATAATCAAACAAGAAACACCCTTCGGGTATCCCTTTACACCCGGTAAAACGGGGTGGGCCCAGCCAAAAAACATGGGCAGGAACATGGAAAGGAGGTGAGAACGATTGATACCATAGATTATTATGCCTATGCCTCCCGTATGAGAGGCTGGAATCCCCAGTTTAAGGCGGTGACAGCGGTAGCTTCCCTGCTCTTTTGTATCGGAGCCAATGACAGGAAGGTGTCGGTACTGGTGCTTTTCATTATGTCCGCTATCACCATACTGGCAGGCGGGGTTCCCTGGAAAAATTATTTGTCCCTTCTTAAGATCCCTCTTGCATTTCTCTTTTTGGGGACAGCAGCCATTGTCATCGATATATCATCGGTACCACATGGACGGGTGCTTGTTTCTGTTCAGGGAGTTTCCCTGTATCTGACAGAAGGCGGACCGGAACTGGCTTTAGGACTGATTTTAAAGGCGCTTGCTGCTTTAAGTGCCATGTATATGCTGGTGCTTTCCACTCCGGCAAGCGAGATCATCTGTGTGTTCCGAAGGCTTCATGTTCCCAAATTAATTCTGGAACTGATGAACATGATTTACCGGTTTATCTTCGTAATGATGGATACCCAATGCTTCATGAAGCAGGCAGCCGAGTCAAGGCTGGGTTACTGCGATTTTAAGACTTCCTGCCGCTCCTTTGGAAGCACGGCCGGAAATCTGTTCGTGGTTTCCTTAAAAAAGGCCAATACTTATTATGATGCACTGACCGCCCGCTGCTATGACGGAGAGCTTCTGTTTCTGGAGGAGGAAAAAAGGGTGAAAGGGTGGCAGCTTTGGGTGGCAGCCGGTTATTTTATGGTCCTGTTATGGGTGCGTCTGCTTGCTTAACCCGCTTATGGGACAGAAACAGCAAAGAAGGAGGTGAGGGAAGATGGAAGAAATACTTTTGCAGGCAGAAAACCTGTGCTATTCATATGGACAGGACAAGCAGGTATTAATGGATATCAATATCACCGTGAGAAAGGGAGAGAAACTCGTGATTCTCGGTTCTAACGGTGCAGGAAAATCCACCTGCTTTCTCAATTTAAACGGGGTATACCGCCCGGATTCCGGAAGGATTCTTTACCGTGGGAAAGAGATTGGGAAAAAGGATTTAAATGAGCTGAGAAAAAATGTAGGGATCGTCTTTCAGGATGCAGACAATCAGATCATCGCTTCCACCGTGTTCGCGGAGGTTTCTTTTGGCCCTATGAATTTAAAGCTTCCAAGAGAGGAAGTGAAGAAACGGGTGGAGGATGCTCTGGAATACATGAATTTAGGGTCGATGAGGGACCGGCCGCCCCACTATTTAAGCGGGGGAGAGAAAAAGCGTGTCAGCATAGCGGATATCATTGCCATGGAATCCGAGGTGGTCATATTTGATGAGCCTACGGCCTCTCTGGATCCGGTCAATGTGGAAATGTTAGAAAGTGTTCTGGATAAGATGAATGAAATGGGGAAAACTCTTTTGATTTCAACCCATGATGTGGATTTTGCCTACCGTTTTGCAGACCGCGCGGTGATTTTTGCCGGAGGGCGCATCATAGCGGACGGTCCGGTGAGGGAAGTGTTCGAGGATGATGAAGTATTACATCAGGCCAATTTAAAAAGGCCGATTCTTTTGGAGGTTTATAACAGCCTGGTGAGGCACCGCATATTAGAAGAAGGCGGGGGCTCTCCCAGAGATGCCGGAGAACTGGAAATGCTCTTGCAAACACAAAGAAATTGACAGAAATGTAATAAACAGCTACAATACTAACGTATCATGTGAAAGGTGCCTGTGAAAATTCTCCGCAGGATAATAGGGAAAAGGGTGTAAATCCCTTACGGTCCCGCCGCTGTAAGTGTGGAGCAGGGCTCAATAAATCACTGGGAAACCGGGAAGAGGAGCTGCTGTGAAGATACACGAGTCAGAAGACCTGCCTTTCATAAGGAAGTTCGATTCGCCTTTGGCTCATCGAACGGCTGATTTACTAAATTCAGGGTACCCCTTCATTTAGTAAATTATGCCTGCGACGCATCTGGTTACGAGCGATGACCAGATGCCGGGAAGTCTTTTTGTTGTATAAAGATTTACCCTGTGAGCGCCGGTCTGATGAGTGGGAATCATCGGAATTTGGTGCTTATTTTATTGGAATACCCTTTGGGTATACCTTTACACCCGATAAAGCGGGTTGGGACCTACCCAGAACGCTGTGTGGGAAAACGGAAAGGAGAATGAAAATGAGTAAGAAAGAAAAAAAAGTCATGAAACTTGTCGTTGCATTTGCTCTGGCCTTTGGAATTGTTCCGAGCGCTTATGGAATGCACATTATGGAGGGGTATCTACCAGTGGGATACTGTATCGCCTGGGGGGCCATTTGCGTACCATTTCTGGCAGCGGGATTTTTCTCCATCAGGAAGAGGCTTAAAGAGAACAGGAAAACCATCACCATACTGGCCATGTCGGGAGCCTTTATTTTTGTCATATCATCTTTAAAGATCCCGTCCGTAACCGGAAGCTGTTCCCATATGACAGGAACCGGTCTTGGAGCACTTTTATTCGGGCCGTCCGCGGTCAGCATTCTGGGAATGATCGTGCTGATATTCCAGGCCATATTACTGGCCCACGGCGGTCTTACGACGCTGGGCGCCAATACTTTTTCCATGGCAATTGCAGGACCGTTCGTGTCTTTTGGAATTTATAAATTATTAAAAATGCTGAAGGTAAATAAACTGGTCAGCATTTTCCTGGCAGCGATGATCGGTGATTTGTTTACATATTGTGTGACTGCCATTCAGCTTGCGCTGGCTTATCCTTCGGAAACAGGCGGTGTCTTTGCTTCTGCCGCTAAGTTTTTAGGGGTATTTGCACCGACTCAGCTTCCCCTTGCAATCATTGAGGGAATCCTCACCACAGTGATCATCATCACCCTTGAAACGTATGCCCTTCCGGAACTGAAGGCAATTGGATTTTCAAAGGAGGTTCAGTAATATGACCAGTAAAAACAAAACGATCGTAGCAACTCTCCTGATTTTAGCTTTCCTGATTGCAGCGGTTCCCCTCTTTGCCTTAAAGGGAGCCGAATTCGGCGGTTCTGATGATGCAGGAAGCCAGATGATATCAGAGATCCAGGGAACAGAATATGAGCCATGGTTTACACCGGTCATGGAAACCTTCATCGACGGGGAGCTTCCCGGAGAAGTGGAAAGCCTGCTCTTTTGTATCCAGACCGGTATCGGTGTAGGCATTCTGGCCTTTTTCATGGGACGGTTCGTGGAACGGAAGAAGTGGCAGGAAAAAGGGAAATAATGAAATGGGATAAGAAGTTATAGGATAAGAACCTGATAGAGGGTGTCTTAGAGGAAAAACACCTTTAAGACACCCTCAAATTACAATGTTATATAAGCATTTCATTTACATGAATGATTGCGCCTAATATATTAGAATCATTGTTATAGCTGCATTTATCAATTTTAGTTGTTATAAATTCCTCGCCCTTAAAATATCTCTTGCATGTGCTCTGAAACTTTTCTCTGACAGCTTCAATAAACCAGGTTTCTTCTGAGATTCCTCCGCCGATGCATATGATTTCCGGATTGTAAAATACAGCGATTGTCAGCAATTGAATGGAAATATTATTGATCCATTCATCAACTGTTTCTATGGCGGTTCTGTCCCCATATAAATATTTATCACATACTTCGTTTCCATAGACAGCCTTATCTTCTTTCGTTAACTTACTGTTATATATTTTAATCAGAGCTGTCATAGAGCAATAATCCCCTTGACAGTCAAGGGCTTCGGTTTTAAAATTCATGAATGGTAAGTGGTGAAATTCTCCTGCATAGCCATCCTTACCATATATAACACCGTTCTCATCACATAAGCACCCACCGGTGCCTGTTCCGATGATTAAAAATGCAGAAGAGCGGCTCCCTTTTGCATTTCCCATTTTAAGTTCACAAAGGCCGGCGGCTTTGGCGTCGTTGATTGTTGCCACCTTCTTATTTGTCCTTTTTCCTATTTCACAATTAACATTGCTTTCCTTCATGATACACACATTTGCCGCAGCATAAGATTTTACATTGGAATTTTCATCAATGAGCCCTGGAGCGCTTACTCCTATATTTTTTATTGAGTTGAGGTCTTTGATATTTGAACATATGTAATCATAAAATTCATGTATGTTGTCAAACTTTTTGGTCTTAGCTTTCCACCGGTCAACAATATGATACGTTTCATCTGCTAATGCATATTTAATAAATGTTCCGCCTATGTCAATCCCTAAACAATATTCCATATCCCTCTCCTTAGCTCACTGATTATTCTTTTATTCTGTGAAATGAATACTATGGAAACGCCTTCCCTTTCATTATTATTAGAATATCTCAAAAGAAGTGGATTCGTCAACGGGAAAATGATATACTATTCCTATCTTTTATAAGAGGTGAAAACAATGAAAAAAATGATTTCTTGGAATGTAAACGGCCTTCGCGCCTGCGTGGACAAGGGCTTTTTGGATTATTTTAATGAAGTGGATGCGGATGTATTTTGTATCCAGGAAAGCAAACTCCAGGAGGGGCAGATCAAGCTTGATCTTCCCGGATATCATCAGTACTGGAATTATGCGGAAAAGAAAGGCTATTCAGGGACTGCCATATTTACGAAGGAGATGCCTTTGTCAGTGGCTTATGGAATCGGCGTAGAAGAGCATGACAGGGAAGGCCGGGTGATCGCAGCTGAATATCCGGAATACTATGTGGTTACCTGCTATACCCCCAATTCCCAGAATGAGCTGGCTCGTCTTCCTTACCGTATGACATGGGAAGATGCCTTCTTTTCCTATTTAAAAAAGCTGGAGGAGAAAAAACCGGTGATTTTCTGCGGAGACCTTAATGTGGCTCATAAGGAAATCGATTTAAAGAATCCTAAAACCAACCGGAAAAATGCAGGCTTTACCGATGAGGAAAGGGAGAAGTTTACCTTCCTTTTGAAAAATGGTTTTATAGACACATACCGTTATTTCTATCCGGAGCTGGAAGGTGTATACTCCTGGTGGTCTTACCGGTTTAGTGCCAGGCAGAAAAATGCAGGCTGGCGCATTGACTATTTCTGCGTTTCTGAAAGCTTAGAGGACAGGCTTTTAAGCGCGGACATCCATACCCAGGTCTTAGGCTCCGACCACTGCCCTGTGGAGCTTATGATCCGTTAGAGAGTACCAGACAGGAGAGAACGATAAGGAATGAATTTACTGACGATTGAACATTTAACAAAATCATATACGGAACGTCTGCTTTTTGATGATACCAGCTTCAGCATCAATGAAGGGGAAAAGATCGGGTTGATCGGCATTAATGGAACCGGGAAATCCACATTGCTCCGGATCGTGGCAGGTCTTGAGGAACCGGATCAGGGGACTGTGGTAAAGGGGCGGAATTTAGATATCCGTTTTCTGTCCCAGAATCCGATCTTCCATGATGGTGATACCATTTTAGAGAGCATTGTCCGGGACAATGAAGGGCATGAGCATGTCTGGGACCTGGAAAGCCAGGCAAAGGCCATGCTGACCAGACTGGGATTTTCGGACTTTGATTCCAAGGTGGAGACCTTATCAGGAGGGCAGAGAAAACGAGTGGCGTTAGTCAGCGTCCTTCTTGGGAATACCGACTTACTGGTTCTTGACGAACCGACCAACCATTTAGACAGTAGCATGGCGGAGTGGCTGGAGGACTATTTAAAGCGTTTTAGAGGGGCGCTTTTGATGGTAACCCATGACCGGTATTTTTTGGACAGTGTTACCAACCGGATTGTGGAGCTGGATAAGGGAAAGTTTTACAATTATCAGGAGAACAAGGTGAATGGCGGCGGAGCCGACAGAGAGAGCACCCTGGGGTGTTATGAAGGGTATTTAAAGCTGAAGGCAGAGCGTATGGACATGGAGGCGGCCACAGAGCGGAAACGCCAGTCCATCCTTAGAGTAGAGCTTGAGTGGATGCAGCGGGGCGCCAGAGCGCGTTCTACCAAGCAGAAGGCCCATATCCAGCGCTATGAGAACCTTCGTGACCAGGAGGGGATTAAGATCGATCAGACGGTGGAACTGGATTCTGTTTCAAGCCGTCTGGGGCGTACCACAGTGGAGCTTAATGAGATCGACAAAGCCTTTGGGGAAAAGGTTCTGATGAAGGACTTTACCTATGTGTTCTTAAAAAATGACCGCATCGGCATCATCGGGCCGAATGGAAGCGGTAAGTCCACGCTGATGAAGATCATTGCAGGGTGGCTGGAGCCTGACGCTGGGACAGTCACCATAGGGCAGACCGTGAAAATGGGATATTTTTCTCAGGAAAGCGAAGACATGGATGGCAGTGTAAAGGTCATTGACTACATCCGGAACGTGGCAGAGTATGTAAAGACAAAGGATGGAAGTGTCAGCGCCTCTCAGATGCTGGAACGCTTTCTGTTTCCCTCAAACGTTCAGTACACCACCGTCAGCAAATTGTCCGGCGGGGAGAAAAGAAGGCTTTATCTGCTCCGGATCCTGATGGAAGCGCCGAATGTGCTTTTGCTTGACGAGCCGACCAATGATCTGGATATCCAGACTCTGACGATCTTAGAGGATTATCTTGACAACTTTCAGGGGATTGTAGTCACGGTTTCCCATGACCGGTATTTTCTTGACCGGGTAGTGCGCAGGATCTTTGCCTTTGAGGGCCAGGGCCGGGTGACCCAGTATGAGGGAGGCTTTACGGATTATCAGGCGGCATTTCAGGAGAAATATCCGGAAGGTCTTACAGGCCAGGATGAGGAAGCTGCAAAAGGTTCGGAAGCCACGGAAAGGAAGACCAAGGAAAAGCCAAAGGGAGAGAGGAAGCTAAAATTCTCCTTTAAGGAACAAAGGGAATGGGAAACCATAGAGGAGGATTTAGCGGCCCTGGAAGGAAAGATCGAAGCCCTGGACAGTCAGATGGGAGAAGCTGCCAGTGATTACAGCAGGCTGAATGCGCTGATGGAAGAAAAGACAGAGCAGGAGAGGCTGCTGGAAGAAAAAATGGAGCGCTGGATGTATCTAAACGACCTGGCAGAAAAGATTGAGAACCAATAGAAGCACGATAAAAGTCAGCAGAAACTATTCCGGGATCGGACCAAGAGACGGAGGAGATAAAGGATATGGTACAGTACAAGATTGCAAAGCATGAGATGGGAACCTATTCTATGGGACTCTCAAGGGTTTCCGGCGGAATCCGTCTGTGTGTGGCTGCGCAAGGAGAGGAATGCAGGGCCCTGATCTATAAGGCCGGAGAAGAAACACCGGTCCAGACCCTTTCCTTTCCTGCAGAGTCCAGAAAAGGCGATGTATGGAGCATGACCATTCTGGGAGAGGATTTTGAAGATCTGGAATACTGCTTTGAAATCGATGGAAAGCTGTTTTCTGATCCTTATGGAAAGCGTTTTACCGGACGGGAGATATGGGGGGATCTTGAACACGCTTCCACTCTTTTAAGAACTCCCATCGAGTTTCCTGATTTTGACTGGGAAGAGGATAAGCTTCTTCAGATTCCGTATGAGGACAGTATCATATACCGGCTCCATAACCGGGGTTTTACTAAGCACACCTCTTCCAAAGTAAAGAACAGAGGGACCTTTGATGCCATACGGGAAAAGATCCCTTATTTGAAGGAGCTGGGCATTACTGCGGTGGAGCTTATGCCGGTGAATGAATTTTCCGAGGTCATCATGCAGGAACTTGTGCATGGGAACCCTTTTGGTGTGGATAAACCGGTTGGAAAATTGAATTATTGGGGATATACGTCAGGCTTTTATTTCGCCCCAAAGACTTCCTACGCCTCTATAAAGGACTCGGCTTTGGAGTTTAAAGGCCTTGTGAAGGCTCTTCATAAGGAGGGTCTTGAGTTGATCGTGGAGCTTTTTTTTACTGGAAAGGAACCGCCCTCCTTTGTTCTTGATGCAGTACGGTTCTGGGCGGATGAATTTCATGTGGATGGGATTCATCTTGTGGGAACCCCGCCCCTGGACCTCCTTGAACGGGATCCTTATTTAAGCAGGATCAAGCTGTTTGCGGTTTCCTGGGACCCGGCCTTTGAAGGAAAGGTTAAGCACTTAGGGGAGTATAACGACGGCTTTCTGGTGGATATGCGCCGGGTATTAAAAGGTGACGAGGAACAGATGAAAAACCTTGCATTCCGCACCAGGAGTAATCCGGCAGGGTACGGCGTCATTAATTATATGGCCAATACCAACGGATTTTCCATGATGGATATGGTATCATACGATACCAAACATAATGAGGAAAACGGGGAGAAAAACCAGGATGGCAATCCCTATAATTATTCGTGGAACTGCGGAGTCGAAGGGCCAACAAAACGGAAAAAGGTGGTGGAACTTCGGAAAAAGCAGCTGAGAAATGCATTCCTTCTTTTGCTTTTAAGCCAGGGAACGCCCCTTATTATGGCTGGAGATGAATTCGGCAATTCCCAGTCAGGCAATAATAATGCATATTGCCAGGATAATGAAGTGTCGTGGCTGAACTGGAATCTGGTTAAGACCAATCAGGATATTCTGGAATTTGTAAAGGCAGTGATCGCATTCCGGAAGGCGCATCCAGTGTTCCATATGCCGAAGGAGCCAAGGATCATGGACTATCTGGCATGCGGGTTTCCGGATGTTTCCTATCATGGAGTAAAGGCATGGTGCCCGGAATTTGATAATTTCCGGCGTCAGCTTGGAATCTTTTACGTTGGGGAGTATGGAAGAAAACCAGATGGGACTGCTGATGACAACTTTTATGTGGCTTATAACATGCACTGGGAGCCCCACGAATTTGATCTTCCTAATCTGCCTAAGAAGGAGCAATGGCATGTGGTCTTTCATACGGATAAGGGGGAAGAAAACGGCATGTACCCGGAAGGTAAGGAGCCTGCGGCAGAAGGGAAACGGTTTCTGGTTCCGCCCAGGTCCATCGTGGTGTTTAAGGGAAAGAAATGATCCGTGGGATTTGAAAAAGTAATTTACGGCTATATGTTTTTGAGGGCAGTCAATCGATTGCCCTTATTTTTTTTGTATTTTTTATGAGCACATTTTTGTTTGTTTTTAAAAGACAAATTTAGGTATCAATTAAGATAGAAAATAAAGCTTAATTATAATAATTAATGAAAGTCAGTGATATATTGCATAAAAGAGGTGGGGCAATGCAAGTTATTGAAAAGCGCGCGTTCAATTTATTGCAGTATTTACTGAGTGACAGAAATTTTTCTGTTAGCAAAGCCATGGATTTATTAGGATGTTCCAAAAGGCAGATTGAATATGATGTGAGTAAGATCAATGAGCTGCTGAAAGAAAATGAGATTGAATTAATCAGATTGTCGAGAGGGAGATTTCTGATTAATAAGGAGACAATTGACAAAATAACAAGGCTAAACCTGCCCCATCAGAAATTCATTGTTAATGGGGAAAATAAAATCTGGTTGATCTGTATTCAGATTTTTTGTACAAGGGAACCTCTGGGGTTGAATCATTTTATTACGAAGCTGCAATCTAGTAAGAATACGGTCTTAGGTGATTTAAGAAAAATTGCAAGGATAGGCAGTCAGTACAAGGTGGAATTAAAATATACTCGAAAATCGGGCTATTACTTTGAAGGTGAGCCCATTAAAATCCGATCTCTGGTATTGCTGTCTATTATTAACTTGAAAGACAACTTTTTATGTAAAGAACTGATCTCACTGGCAGTATCGGACCATTCCTATGATGCTGTATTTGAAGAAACAAAAGACAAGGTGGAGTCCTTGATTAAGGAATTTAATCTGCCGATCATGAAGGAATATCGAATCCTGGTGATCTATTTTATCAGTTTACTTCCCTATCACTGTCAGTCAATTACATACGTATCCCCACTGATCCATGAACCCATGTGGAACCACCTCCCTCTTTATGCAGCTGTAACAGCTTTTTATGAGTCACTGACGTTTCATTTGTCCAAAGAAGAGATTGACTATTTATTTGTACTTTTGTTAAGCATGACTTTGGGAGATAACATGTATTTCCAGCTTTACGATCAGGAGAGCATATTTTTACAGGAGATGTGCCAAAGCCTGATCAACCGTTTTGAAGTTATCACAGGTACCGTGGTGCAGAAAAAGGCGGGCATATCAGAAAACATGCTGATGCATTTACGTTTGGCCTATTTTCGGCTGAAGTATGGAATACCGGTAGTGAATCCGGCATTAATGCAGGTTAAAAAGGAGTACGGAGAAGTATTTGACATATGCAGATTCGTGCTGGAGCCCTTTGGGGACTATTTGGACTGCTTGATTCCCGATGATGAGATTGCCTATATTGCCTTGCATTTTATGACGGTAATGGATTTGCCGGATCAGGATAAGATCAGAAAAAGAGCGATCATCGTATGCCAGAACGGACTTGCAAGCTCTGTTATGATGAAAAACCAATTAATAAAAATATTTCCTGAAATACACTTTGTGGCTGCCTGCAATGCAGAAGAGTTTAAAAGGATTCCGCTTGAAACCTATGACATGGTTTTTTCCACTACCGAGGGGATCGATGTGCCTGAAGAGAAGTATTTGTTCCTCTCCTCCCCCATTTTAACGGTGGAAGAAAAATTTATAATGAGTGAAGCGGTATATTCTTCGGTATTTGGAATCAAATCAGAAACTAATGTAACAGTTCATTCCATTTTGGAAATCGTAGAGAAATACGCAGTGATTCATGATCAGAAGGGATTAAGCAGTGACTTAAAGAACCTCTTGCAGAAGAAATATAAAAAAGAAAGCAGCAGAGAAGGAGGATTACCTGTGATAAAAGACCTTCTTACGAAGGAAACCATACAATTTGCTTCCCGTGTGAACAGTTGGGAGGAAGCAATCTGGCTGGGGGCAAGGCCTTTATTGGAGAATGGTTCCATAACAAAAGATTATATCAATGCGATGATAGACAATGTAAAGGGCTATGGTCCCTATATCGTAATATGTCCCTATGTAGCAATCCCCCATGCACAGAATCAAACAGGGGTCAATAAACTGGGAATGAGTTTTTTGAAGCTGGAAGAAGAGGTTTGCGTGCTGGATAATCCCCAAAAGCCGGTTAAGGTATTCATTACCATGGCGGCGATTGATAATCACACACATTTAAGAGCGCTTGCCCAACTATCTAATATTTTAACCAATGAAGATACCAGGGAACAATTTGTAGCTTGTAACTCAGTGGAGGATGTCATCAAATTGCTTGATATTGATGAAGAATAAAAAAAGAGGTAAATGTCATATGAAGATATTGGCGGTTTGCGGTTCAGGGCTTGGAAGCAGTTTTATGATGGAAATGAATATAAAAAATGTGTTAAAGGAGATCGGAGCAGCAGGAATTGAGGTGGATCACAGTGATTTAGGGGGTGCGACACCAGGGGCGGCAGATATCTTTATTGCAGGAAGAGACATCGCAATGGCAATGACCCATTTGAAAGGAGTCTTAGAGCTTGATAACCTGCTGGATAAAAAAGAACTGAAGGAAAAATTGGAAGAGTCCTTAAGGAAACTGAATGTAATCTAATTGCGCAAAGAGAGGAGAAGACAATGGCTGTTTTAAATATAATACAGGAAATTCTTTCGACCCCTGCAGTATTAGTGGCATTAATTGCATTGATTGGCTTATTGCTGCAAAAGAAACCCGCGGCAGATACCATCAGAGGTACGATAAAGTCATTTCTTGGTTTTATCGTGTTATCGGCAGGAGCAGATGTGATCGTCACATCCCTGGCCCCGTTGGGAGGAATGTTTCAGGAGGCATTTCATACGGCAGGAGTTGTGCCTAATAACGAGGCCATTATTGCGGTGGCATTAAAAGAGTATGGTCAGGTTACTGCCCTGATCATGTTTTTCGGTATGTTCGCCAATATCTTAATTGCCCGTATTACCAGGTTTAAATATGTTTTTCTCACAGGACATCATACTCTTTATATGGCTTGTATGATTGGTGTTATCTTAATTACCATCGGCATGTCTACCGCTGCGACAGTCGTGGTGGGAGCGGTTGCCCTTGGAATTGTCATGGTGCTGTTCCCTGCCCTGGCACAGCCAACGATGAAAAAGATAACGAAATCCGATGATGTGGCTTTCGGACATTTCAGCACCATCGGATATTGGTCTTCCGCAATGATCGGTAAATTAGTAGGGAAAAATTCTAAGTCCACAGAAGAGATAGAATTCCCGAAATCACTTGCATTTTTAAGAGACAGTTCCGTTTCTATTTCCCTGACTATGGTTATCTTTTATCTGATCCTTGCACTCTTTTGCGGACCGGACTATGTAAAGAACAACTGGTCGGACGGAACGAATTACATTATGTTTTCCATTACAAAAGGAATTCAGTTTGCGGCAGGAGTATTTATCATTTTACAGGGAGTGCGTCTGATCCTTGCAGAAATTGTGCCGGCATTCAAGGGTATTTCGGAAAGGCTGATTCCCAATGCGAAACCGGCGTTAGACTGCCCGATTGTGTATACCTTTGCTCCAAATGCTGTATTAATTGGTTTCTTCTCCAGTTTTGTAGGCGGGATCGTAGGTATGATAATGCTTATTCTTACCGGAGGAATCATCATATTACCGGGAGTTGTGCCCCACTTCTTCTGCGGCGCTACGGCGGGAGTTTTCGGCAATGCCAACGGAGGGGTAAAAGGAGCTGTATTCGGATCCTTTATAAACGGTTTAATGCTGACCTTTGCTCCCCTTCTCTTAATGCCATTGCTTGGTGATCTGGGTTACCAGGGAACAACCTTCTCTGATCTGGATTTTATAGCCTCCGGATTCTTAATCGGTAAAGCCGGGCAATTAGGGCCTATAGCTGCTGCCATATTCGTATTTGGGGTATTGGCAGTCATGATCGCTGTCTCAATTAAGAAACCTGGGAGAAAAGATACAGAATCATGATACATAAAGAGGAAGGCTGTAATGCTTGATGGTATGTTTAAGCATTACAGCTCTTCTTTCACCGGAAGACAGGATTTTCTGTCAGAGATTAAAGAAAGAGGGATTGGAATGGAGTATAAGGAGCTGCAATTAATAGCCAATGATATCCGAAAGGGAATCATTGAGGCCGTATATCATGCAGGCTGCGGACACCCGGGAGGGTCTTTATCCGCAGCAGAAGTACTGACGTATCTGTTTTTTGAAGAGTTGAATATTGATGGAAAAGACCCAGGAAAGGAAGAACGGGACCGGTTTATCCTATCAAAGGGTCATATAACGCCGGGGTATTATGCAGTACTGGCTAACCGTGGATTCTTTCCTGTTGATGAATTATCGACTTTTCGGAAAATAGGTTCCAGGTTACAGGGGCATCCGGATATGAAGAAAACGCCTGGCGTGGATATGTCCAGCGGCTCTTTGGGACAGGGTATCTCCGTTGCTGCCGGGATGGCTTTATCAGGGAAGCTGTCTTCTAAAAACTACCGAGTCTATGCGTTGGCAGGTGACGGGGAAATACAGGAAGGGCAGGTATGGGAAGCTGCCATGTTTGCAGCCCACAGGAAATTAGACAATCTGGTGGTGATTGTAGATAATAATAATCTCCAGATAGACGGAACTGTTGAGGAGATCTGTTCTCCTTATCCCATTGACAAGAAGTTTGAGGCTTTTGGGTTTCATGCCGTGACAGTCAATGGGCATAATTTTGAGGAACTGGAAGAAGCCTTTCTAACGGCAAAGCAGGTGAAAGGGAAACCAACGGTCATTATTACGAAGACAATAAAGGGAAAAGGCATCTCATTTATGGAAGATAATTTGTCCTGGCATAGCGGCGTACTGAATGAAGAACAGTATCAGCTTGCTATGGATGAATTGGAAAGGGAAAGGAAGTTGTTATGTCAGGGATCATAAAGAAGGCAACCAGGGACAGTTATGGCGAAGCATTAGTGGAATTAGGCAATAACCATGAAGATTTACTTGTTTTGGATGCTGATCTGGCTTCTGCAACAAAGACCGCTTATTTTAAAAAAGCATTTCCTGACAGACATATCGACTGCGGGATAGCAGAGTGCAATATGATGGGGGTTGCTGCAGGCTTGTCTTTAACAGGTAAAGTTCCCTTTGCCAGTTCCTTTGCCATGTTTACGGCAGGCCGTGGGTTTGAACAGATACGCAATTCCATTGGATACCCCGGTTTAAATGTAAAAATCGGAGCCACTCACGGGGGGATCTCGGTAGGAGAGGATGGAGCCACGCATCAATGCAATGAGGACTTTGCTCTCATGAGGACCATACCGGGAATGGTTGTCATATGTCCTTCGGATGACATAGAAACAAAAGCAGCGGTGAAGGCAGCATATAACCATAAAGGGCCTGTTTATTTAAGATTCGGAAGAGTCCCTGTTCCTCCAATTAATCAGGGGGAAGACTATCATTTTGAGATTGGGAAAGGTGTCGTATTAAAAGAGGGCAGGGATATCACGGTCATTGCAAATGGAATCCTGGTAAATGAAGTGCTGGAGGCAGAGAAGATATTGGCGGAAAAAGGGCTTCAGGCGCAAATAATAAATATCCATACCATTAAGCCCCTTGATAAGGATTTAGTGATCCAGTCAGCAAAAAAGACAGGGAAAATAGCAGTAGTGGAGGAGCATTCCATTATCGGCGGATTAGGAAGCGCGGTGTGTGATGCCCTGTCTGAACATTATCCGGTACCAGTTTTAAAAATAGGCGTAAATGACGTCTATGGAAGATCCGGTTCTGCAAGGGAACTGCTAAGAGAGCATGAACTGGATTCAGAAAGCCTGGCAAATAGCATTCTTAATTTTTATAATCGGAAATAATACGCTTTTACAATATTTAAAGAAGACACACCATGGAAGAAAATGGACCATGGTGTGTTTTTTGTGCAGTTTTTTAAGGGAAGGCTGCATGGAAGCGCCGGACTGAGGGGAGCCGTATCATCTTGACAACTTCTTGACATGGCACCATCTCATTTTAACACCGTCTTGATTTTTTCTCTGATATGATTGTGAGCATAGGGAGAAGAAAAATAAAAGGATCAGGAGAGGAAATCATGGGAGCTATTTTGATGCTGGTAAGCATTATTGGTGTTTCATTGTTAATTTATTTATTTTACATTTTATTTCGAGGTGATCAGTTATGAGCCATATTGTTTCGCAGGATATATTTTATATTGCTGTTTTAGTTGGATTGTCCATTCCTTTGGGTATTTATATATACAAGGTTATGACAGGGCAAAAGGTATTTTTGACACCTGCCCTCGCTCCTGTGGAAAAGGGGATTTATAAGCTTATGGGCATTGCCGCCGGGGATGAGATGAACGCAGGAAGGTATGCTCTTTCTGTTTTTTTATTCAGCGGGGCAGGTTTTGTTTTTCTTTTCGGTTTACTGATGCTGCAGGGGGGGTTGCCATTTAATCCGGAGGGAATGAAAGGAACCACTTGGCATCTGGCTTTTAACACAGCCGCCAGCTTTGTTTCCAACACCAACTGGCAGTCCTATTCAGGCGAATCCACCCTGTCCTATTTCACCCAGTTCTCAGGCCTTGCTGTCCAGAACTTCGTGTCGGCTGCAACGGGGATCGCGGTCCTCTTTGCCTTGATCAGAGGCTTTGTCCTGAAACAGAAAAAAACCATCGGGAATTTTTGGGCAGATTTAGTAAGGTCCACGCTTTATATCCTGATCCCGATTTCTTTTCTCGTGGCTTTGCTGCTAGTTTCCCAAGGGGTGGTACAGACGTTTGGCTCCTATAAAGAAGCTGCCATGCTGGAAAATGGAGCCTTGCAGACGATACCCTTAGGTCCCGCGGCAAGCCAGATCGCGATCAAGCAGCTTGGAACCAACGGAGGCGGCTTCTTCGGTATGAACTCTGCGTTTCCTCTTGAGAATCCGACTGCCTTCTCGAACCTGATACAGGTTCTATCTATTCTGTTGATTCCTGCGGCGCTTTGCGTAAGCTTTGGAAGGGCGGTAAAAGACGGCAGGCAGGGGCGGTCAATTTATATTACCATGATGATTTTCTTTGTCGCAGCTCTTGCTGCCATAACCGTCAGTGAGCAGTTCTCGGCCCCTGTGTTTGAACATGCAGCAGCTTCCGGCAGCATGGAAGGCAAGGAGGTAATTCACGGTGTCGGTGCTTCCTCTTTATGGGCAGTGGTGACCACGGCGGCATCGAATGGCTCTGTAAACGCCATGCATGACAGCCTTACTCCCCTTGGGGGAATGGTTTCCATGTTCCTTATGCAGCTGGGGGAAATAGTATTCGGCGGCGTGGGAAGCGGACTTTATGGAATGCTTGCATTTGTACTTCTTACCGTATTTATTGCGGGCTTGATGGTTGGCCGGACTCCGGAGTACCTGGGAAAAAAGGTAGAACCCTTTGACATGAAGATGGTTTGCTTAATTGTCCTTGTCCCCCCGCTTCTGACGCTTATAGGAACTTCCGCAGCCGTCTCCATGCCTGATGCCCGGTCATGGCTGACCAATTCAGGAGCCCATGGATTCTCAGAGATTTTGTATGCCTTTTCTTCCATGGCGAATAACAACGGCAGTTCCTTTGGAGGATTTTACGGGAATACCCCGTTTACTAATATTTTAGGCGGGATCATTATGCTGATGGTTCGGTTCGTTCCCATGACAGCCGTCATTTTCCTTGCCGGCAATATGGCAAAGAAGAAGGCTGTGGCCGTCAGTGATGGCACATTGTCCACCAGCAACGGCATATTTATAGGACTTTTGACCGGAGTTATCCTTATCATCGGTGCGCTGAGCTTTTTGCCGGCGCTGGCCCTTGGTCCCATAGCCGATTTCTTTACAATGCAGTGACAGAAGGTGATTA